>Ga0114953_1000624_pt1 | contig 26121 bp, 18 predicted proteins | sample SidtaG_FD_87298 | JGI IMG/M metagenome (GOLD analysis project Ga0114953, IMG submission 87298) | Marine algal microbial communities from Sidmouth, United Kingdom - Sidmouth_Male2 metaG | ecosystem: Host-associated > Algae > Red algae > Unclassified | place: Sidmouth, United Kingdom | collected...
ATTTGCCCAATTCCGTGGGTTGCCACCCACGGCTATTGATATTTAACCGCTCTGCGGTTATCTAATCTTACTTCTGAATACCCCCAGAGTAGGGATATTAATAAATAGGATAACCTTTACAACCGTAAGGAGATTATCGATATTTAAGGGTTTGGGTTACTCCATTTTTCTAAATCTTTCGCTAAAAACGGGGTAATTTTTGTTGGCAATTTGTCATGAATTTTGCCAAAAAATCGCACCAAGTTGGATCTAACTCTGATGATAAACCTGGGTTTTCTACCCAGATTTATTGATATTCAAGCCGCTCTGTGGTTATCTTCTCTTACTTCTGCATATGCCCTGCGCTATAATATTATACCCCCATCTTGTCAGCTAGACAAGCTTTCAGGGTTAGCTTCTATTACTTCTGAATATGCTGGAGCAAAATAAATTTGATATGCTCAGTAGGGTTAGTATAAAAAAGAATTCAGTCAAGCTTTACCACCCGAAAGAAAATCTTGATACTCTTTTAGTTCAGTCCACTTACCCGCGTTTGCCAGCTCTGCTTGTTTAGCCCAAGTTGCAGGATCAGCCAACCTATATCTATCACCAGCTGATGTAAGTATATCTTGAAGCCTATTGACATCAGTACTTGCTAACATCCCCCAATTTTGTATACCTGCTGCCTTGAGCAAACTCTCTATCTTCGGTCCAATTCCTTCAACCACTTTCAGATCATTAGATTTAGCCGCTGCAAATCCAATTGCTTTAAAGTAAAGTTTCTCCACTTTCGAACTTGGTTCATTAGCGTCGCCATCTAAATCCTTTTGGTATTTAATAAGATCATCCCATTGTCCCTTTGAAGCGTAACGCGCTTGATCAGACCATGCCGAGGGACTGTGCATCCTATATCTAGGACCAGCGTCGTCCAAAACTTTTTGTAATTCAGCATCACTGGCACCAGCCATTTCATCCCAATTATTGAATCCTCCCTCTTTAAGGATACTCTCTATTTTTGGTCCAACACCTTCTATTATTTGGAGGTTGGAATTTTTAAAATGATTGCTCATGTTTTTCCCTGATCCACCCGTAGTAGATACAGGTATTGGTGTAGATATCGGAGGTTTAACTTCATCAGATAGCAGCTGGTTTATTTCAGCGCTATTTGATGGAGGCGGAGGCGGTACAATAAAACTTGAACTTTCTTCTTGTATTCTATTAGCCTTACAAGCAGCTAATTCTCTTTCTGTTTCTCCAAGCTTTGCCTGCAGGTCTGCAATTGCTTTATTCGAGACATTGGCGTCTGCAGCATCCAGCGAGTTTTCTTTTAACTTACTCCGTTCGGATTCCCAACTGGTCTTTTCCGAAAGAAGCTTATTTTTACTTGTAAATAAATCCTTATTCTCATTAGTTAACTTATTCTTTTCAGCAAGAAGGTTAGTTTTCTCTGTTTCTACCATCCTGAATTTTGATAGCAAACTGTTTAGTTTATTTGATTTTTCCTCCAGACTATTCTTTGCAGTTATCAAGGAATTATTTGTTCTCTCATAATCACTCTTGACAATCTTCATATCCTTTTCGAGCGTAGCTTTCTCTCCTATAAGGATTTTATGATCCCTAGACAGACGATCTATTTCACCACGTAATTTACTTACCTTTGATCTACCAAATAACCAACCCAATAACCACATTAGTATCCCTAATAAAAGGAATAATAGTGGCCATAAGTCACAACTGATTAACAAAACTGAAAATTGTAAACCCATGATTTTACTTTTTTACTTTACGAAAATTATCTATTATTTAATTGTGATTTCCACTCGTCTGTTTAGCCGTCTACTAGATTCGCTTGCATTGGGGGCTACTGGATCTGCCTCCCCTCTTCCTCTTGGAAATATCTGACTATTTTGTACCCCTTTCCTCTTTAAGATATCTCTTATCTTTTTTGCTCTTCTTTCTGATAACCGCCTATTGGCACCAGGTTCTCCTAAAGAATCTGTATGCCCTACAATAATTGCTTTTAGACTTGGATCACTAATAAGTCGCTCAGCCACATTATCGAGATATGCTGCCACCTCTGGACTATCGATCTTATCCGAAGAATTAAATGGAAATAAAATTCTCGCATCTCCTGTGTCAGAAATTTCAACCGTTTCTTTTATGCTATCTTTCTCCGAAATCCATGTGTAAGAAATACTCTCAAATTCATTGGTCCTTGCCCCATCCAGCATAGTAACCTTTTGTGATTTAGTTATAAATTTAAGATCTGGGTAATCCACTAACAATAATTCACCAAGCTCCGCTGCACGCGCAAGACCCAAATTTTCGTACTCTGTACTATTGGTTTCGTCTGCAAAATATTGTCCAGTAATTTCAATTGAATTTGTTCCATCCGAGCTGGCAAGCATCTCAGATTTGAAGTCTTCAAATCCTTGCCTAGTGATGGGCTCTTCATCATTCCAACCAAATACCAATGGTCCAGTTGTGACAGCTAATACTTCAGGGTCTTCTATAATCGCAGCCGTCCCAATAAGACAGCAAGTAGGACAAAATTCATTTTTATAATATCTATAGCTGAAGAAGAGTAAGATTGCTGAGACGATCAGTATAAGAATTTGCCTAATTATCATATTGTGTAGTATCTTATTAAAAATTATACGTTCGTGCTATTCTCTGATTGGTCTATTATCACTCGCAGCATCGGGTATATGCTCATTTAAATAATAATTGGGTTGATGGATGTTCAAGTTAGTAAAAATTGCTAAAATCTAATATGTTATGTGCTCTAATTTACCACATTGTATCATTTCGAAGTGATTTTCAAGATATTTAAACTATAATAAGACGTATTTGGGTTAAAAAAAAGTACAAGTAGTATATACAAAAGAAAAAGGAAACTCCATATAAGTGGAATTTCCTTCTCGGTAATTTTAAATATAATTTCTAATTATTCTTCCGTTTCAGCTTTAGCTTCAGTTACTACTTCGGCACCTTCCTCAACTTCCTTGTATTGTTCTAATCTAGCTTGTTCCCTCTCGTAAACTTCACGACTAGTTACAAACATATCATTGTATCTACGCATTCCAGTACCTGCAGGAATTTGCTTACCAACAATAACATTTTCTTTCAGACCTAATAAAAAATCTTCCTTAGCACCAATCGCAGCAGTACTTAATACTTTTGTTGTCTCCTGGAAAGATGCTGCTGAAATCCAGCTTGATGTACCAAGAGAAGACTTAGTAATACCCTGTAGTATTGGAGTAGAAGTAGCTGGAACCGCATCCCTAAATTGAACTAACTTTTTATCATTACGCTTAAGGAAAGAATTCTCTTCACGTAGTTGTCGCAATGATACAATCTGTCCAGGATTCAGCTTAGTTGATTCACCAGATTCAGTGACAAACTTTTTATCAAAAATCCAATCGTTTTGCTCGAAAAAATCATACTTTTCAACAGCTTCTCCTTCTAAAAATGTAGTATCACCTGGATCTACTATCTGCACTCTTCTCATCATCTGACGTACGATAACTTCCATATGCTTATCGTTAATACCAATACCTTGAGATCGATATACTTCTTGTACTCCATTAACTAAGTAATAAGCAACAGCGAACGGACCTTTAATATTCAAGATATCACGAGGTGCTATCGAACCATCTGATAAAGTTGTTCCAGCTTTTATAAAATCACCGTCCTGTACTAGAATGTGCTTAGAGGTTGATATCAAGTATCTTCTTTGCTGACCATCTTTTGCATCAACAATTACTTCTTGATTTCCTCTCTTAATTTTACCAAATGAGACTTCACCATCAATTTCTGCAACTACTGCAGGATTAGATGGATTTCTTGCCTCAAATAATTCTGTTACCCTTGGCAGACCACCAGTAATATCGCCGATAGAGCCTACCTTTCTAGGTATCTTTGCAATTCGCTGACCAGTCTTAATTTCAGTACCAGCCTCAACTGATAGATAAGCACCAACCGGTACGTTATATGATTTTAATTCTTCACCATCTGCAGAAACTACCTTTACTTTAGGTACCATTCGAGATTTACGCGTTTCCGTAATAACTATTTCAGAGTAACCCGTTTGATCATCATATTCCTTGCGGAATGTAATACCTTCCTCAATATCCTCAAATTGAACTATACCTGCATGCTCAGAGATGATAACGGCATTAAAAGGATCCCAGCTTGTAAGCACTTCGCCTTTTTCTATATTCTGACCATCTTTTACGTGAAGATAAGATCCGTATTTTACGTGACTAGACGAATATAGCTTACCTGTTTCTTTATCCTCAATTCTGATTTCACCAGATCTAGATAACACGATAACCGTCTTCTTCTTGTCTTCATCTACATGTGTGGTAGTAGTTACTCCATCAAACACAATCTTACCTGAAAACTTAGATGAAAGCTCAGAATCTTGCTTCGTAACAGATGCGATACCACCTACGTGAAATGTACGTAAGGTCAACTGAGTACCTGGCTCACCGATCGATTGCGCCGCTATAATTCCTACAGCATCTCCTATTTCTGTTATCCTTCCAGAAGCTAAGTTCTTACCATAACATTTAGCACAAACTCCTCTCTTTGTTTCACAAGTAAGTACTGATCTGATAATCACCTCTTCTATACCAACCTCCTCAATATATTTCGCTTTTTTGATATCTATGTACTCCGCAGCAGCTACGATAAGCTCATCCGTTACAGGATGCAGAACATCGTGTAGTGAATAACGTCCTTCAATTCTATCTGCTAGAGATACGATTTCCTTATCATTCTCTTTTAGAGAGGTAGTACCGTTTCCTCTGAGTGTATTACAATCTTCTTCTAGTATAACAACATCCTGTGCAACATCCACTAATCTTCTAGTAAGATATCCTGCATCGGCGGTTTTTAACGCTGTATCGGCAAGACCTTTACGAGCACCGTGTGTAGAGATGAAATATTCCAATACCGAAAGACCTTGAAGAAAATTCGAAAGAATTGGATTCTCAATTATCGCTCCACCCGTATCGCCAGATTTCCTTGGTTTTGCCATCAGACCTCTTAATCCACAAAGCTGCTTAATCTGCTGTTTAGATCCACGCGCACCTGAATCAAGCATCATATATACCGAATTAAAGCCATCCTTATGGGCGGCTAATTCTTCCATTAGTTTTGTAGTAATTTGATTATCAGCATATGTCCACTTATCAATGACTTGATTATATCGTTCATTACCTGTAATCAAACCTAACTCGTAATTGTCCCAAACTTCATCTACAGAAGTTTGAGCTTCCGTAAGCATAGCTTGCTTGTTGGACGGAGATATCAGATCACCTAAGTTGAATGATAAGCCACCTTTGAATGACCAGAAGAATCCCATGTCTTTGATAGCATCCAAAAAGACAGCAGTTACTGCAAAATCCGTTCGATCAATAATATCCATGATAATGACCTTAAGATTCTTCTTAGTCAAGATAGCATTACTGTACGGAACATTTGCTGGAATAGCTTTATTAAAGATTACACGACCAACCGTGGTTTCAACGCGATCTTTAACTAAATCTCCGTTCTCATCTTCTACAAGTACCTTAACAATCACTTTTGAATGAAGATCTAATGCTTTCTCATTGTAAGCAATTATTACTTCTTCAGCAGAATAGTAGTGTGTAGGCTTTACATCCTCCTGAGTTCTACTCTTTGTAAGATAGTATAATCCTAATACCATATCCTGGGATGGAAGTGTAATTGGAGACCCATTTTGAGGGTTTAACATATTGTGAGCAGAAAGCATCAGAACTTGAGCTTCCAAGATTGCACCCTGACTTAGTGGTACGTGAACGGCCATTTGATCACCATCAAAATCGGCATTAAACGCACCACAAACGAGTGGATGTAGCTGTATTGCTTTACCTTCAATCAATGTAGGTTGGAAAGCCTGTATGGACAGCCTGTGCAGTGTTGGAGCTCTATTTAACAGAATAGGATGCCCTTTCAAAATATTTTCAAGAATTTCCCATATTACTGGATCTTTTCTATCTACTAATTTTTTTGCAGATTTAACAGTTTTGACTATACCTCTTTCGATCAACTTTCTGATTACGAAAGGTTTGAAAAGTTCTGCAGCCATCTGCTTTGGAAGTCCACATTCATGCAAATTCAAACTAGGCCCCACTACGATCACCGAACGTCCAGAATAATCTACACGTTTCCCCAACAAATTCTGTCTAAATCTACCTTGCTTTCCTTTCAGAACATCACTTAATGACTTTAATGCTCTACCACCTTCTGCTTTTACAGCGTTAGATTTTCTAGAGTTATCAAATAGTGAATCAACAGCTTCTTGAAGCATCCTTTTCTCATTTCTGAGAATTACTTCTGGAGCCTTTATTTCTAACAATCGCTTAAGACGATTATTTCTTATTATTACTCTTCTGTAAAGGTCATTCAAATCTGAACTTGCAAACCTACCTCCATCTAGTGGAACCAAAGGTCTCAATTCCGGTGGTACTACAGGTAGGTATTGAATTATAGCCCACTCAGGCTTATTTTCAATCCTAGTTTGGCCATCCCTAAATGCTTCTACAACTCTTAGTCTATTAAGTGCCTCAGATTTTCTCTGCTGAGAAGTTTCCGTTGCCGCCTGCAATCTAAGATCGTTGCTTAATTGATCCAAGTCAATACGCATAAGTAAGTCGCGAATTGCTTCAGCTCCCATCTTAGCGATAAACTTGTTTGGATCGTCATCTTCCAACATTTGATTCTCAGGTGGAAGTGTTTCTAATATTTCTAGATACTCTTCTTCAGTCAAGAGCGTTCTAATTTCCATATCCTCTTTAATACCTGGTTGTATTACTACATATCTTTCGTAGTAAACGATAGTCTCTAATTTCTTAGAAGCTATACCTAACAGGTATCCAATTTTATTAGGAAGAGATTTAAAAAACCAAATATGTACAACAGGTACTACTAGCTTGATATGACCCATTCTTTCTCTCCTTACCTTTTTCTCGGTAACCTCTACACCACATCTATCACATACAATACCTTTGTATCTGATACGCTTATATTTCCCGCAGTAACACTCATAATCCTTTACAGGTCCGAAAATTCTTTCACAGAATAGTCCATCTCTTTCTGGCTTATAAGATCTATAGTTTATTGTCTCAGGCTTTAGCACTTCTCCAAATGATCTTTCTAAGATATCATCAGGTGATGATAAACTTATAGTTATAGTGCTAAAATTTGTGTGTTGACCTTTCGTATTATTTTTAAATGCCATAAAGCAAAATATTTAATGTATGCTTAAATATGAATTTCTCTTAGTCGAATTTTACATCAAGTGCTAAACCTCTCAATTCGTGTATAAGTACATTGAATGATTCAGGTATATTCGGCTCTGGAAGATTGTCTCCCTTTACAATCGCCTCGTAAGCTTTAGCTCTACCATTAATATCATCAGACTTAATAGTAAGTAATTCTTGTAGAATAGCTGACGCCCCAAATGCTTCTAATGCCCAAACCTCCATTTCACCAAAACGCTGACCACCAAACTGTGCCTTACCACCTAATGGCTGCTGTGTAATTAGTGAATACGGACCAATTGAACGTGCGTGCATTTTATCATCTACCATGTGAGATAACTTAAGCATATATATAACACCTACAGTTGCCTGTTGGTGAAATTTATCACCAGTTTCTCCATCGTACAAGTAAGTTTGTCCTAAAGAAGGCAGCTTCGCTTGCTGGATGTAAGTTTCGATTTCATCCATGCTCGCTCCATCAAAGATAGGCGTACCAAACTTCATATCTAACTTCTCACCAGCCCATCCAAGTACTGTCTCGAATATTTGGCCCAAGTTCATTCTAGAAGGTACACCTAATGGATTAAGTACAATATCAACTGGAGTACCATCTTCTAAGAATGGCATATCTTCCATTCTTACTATTCTAGAGACAATACCTTTATTTCCATGACGTCCTGCAAGCTTATCACCAACCTTAAGTTTTCTCTTCTTAGCCATATAAACTTTAGCTAGCTTGAGTACTCCTGCTGGTAACTCATCACCAATACTGATGTTGAATTTTTCACGCTTATATCTCCCTACCTCCTCATTATATTTAATACTATAGTTGTGTAACAATCTTGCGATAAGTTTATTCTTATCATCATCATTGATCCAATTACTATAATCTACTACACTGTAGTCAATCTTATTCTTAAGAACAGTCTGAGAAAATTTGGTTCCCTTAGGTACCAGTTCTTCATTGTATATACTCTTAACACCGTTTGATGTTTTGCCTTTAAGCATCACCATCAATTTATCTATTAAGATAGTTTTCAGCTCGTTCGTCGCAATAGCATGTTGTTCATCAAGCTTGATAAGTAGGTCCTTTTCTTGGGCCTTTTGTATCTTATCTTTCTTCGCACGGGCAAAAAGTTGCTTATTGATAATAACACCTTTGGAAGACGGAGGTGCTTTTAATGATGCATCTTTCACATCCCCTGCTTTATCTCCAAATATCGCTCTAAGTAATTTCTCTTCTGGAGTAGGATCAGACTCTCCTTTAGGTGTAATTTTACCTATTAGTATATCTCCCTCTTTTACCCATGCACCAACTCTAATAACTCCATTCTCATCTAGATCCTTAGTAGCATCTTCACTTACGTTAGGAATATCGTTGGTCAATTCTTCTTCTCCAAGCTTCGTATCACGCACATCTAATTCGAAGTGCTCAATATGAAGAGAAGTAAAAATATCTTCCTTCACGACACGCTCTGATAATACAATTGCATCCTCGAAGTTATATCCCTTCCATGGCATAAATGCCACCTTAAGATTTTGTCCCAAAGCCAATTCCCCTTTCTGCGTAGCATAACCATCACAAAGAATCATACCTTTAGCAACTCTATCCCCTTTCTTAACAATTGGTTTAAGATTTACACAGGTACCCTGATTAGTTCTTCTAAATTTAATCAGATCATATGACTTTCTGTTGTCTTCAAATGAAACCAACTGATCTTTTTCTGTTCTATCATATCTGATAATGATCTCACGAGCGTCAACGTATTCTACTACACCGTCTCCTTCCGCGTTGATCATCATACGTGAATCAACCGCAACTCTTTCCTCAATACCTGTCCCTACAATTGGACTATTTGGTTTAACTAAAGGTACAGCCTGACGTTGCATGTTAGATCCCATCAAGGCTCTGTTCGCATCATCATTTTCTAGGAACGGAATTAAAGATGCTGAGACACCAACAATTTGATTCGGGGCTACATCCATATACTCAATCTCCTTCGGAGCGAGTACTGGAAAATCACCATGTTCTCTGCATTTAATCTTTTCATTTAAGAAAGCGCCTTTTTCATTTATCTCAGCATTTGCCTGCGCAATTTTTTTAAAATCCTCACCTTCGGCAGAAAGATATAATGCACTTTCATTGACTGCGACTTTGCCATTTTTTACTGGTCTATAAGGTGTCTCTAAGAAACCCATTTTATTTACCTTAGCATGAACACAAAGTGTAGATATTAATCCAATGTTAGGTCCTTCTGGTGTCTCAATAGTACACAATCGACCATAGTGAGAATAATGAACGTCTCTAACTTCGAAACCTGCTCTTTCTCTTGATAGACCTCCAGGACCTAAGGCAGAAATTCTGCGCTTATGCGTAATTTCAGATAAGGGATTAGTTTGATCTAAAAATTGCGAAAGTTGACTTGTACCAAAAAATGAATTTATAACAGATGATAGCGTACGAGCGTTGATCAAATCTACAGGCGTAAATACCTCATTATCTCTTACATTCATACGCTCACGAATAGTCCTAGCCATTCTGGCCAAACCTACACCAAACTGAGCATACAATTGCTCACCAACTGTACGAACACGTCTATTACTTAAGTGATCAATATCATCTATTTCCGCCTTTTGATTCATTAGGCTTACTAGATACTTCACGATTTCTATGATGTCCTCCTTAGTCAATACAAGGATATCATTAGAAGTATCAAGACCTAATTTCCTATTGATTTTATATCTTCCTACTTCACCTAGATTATATCTTTTATCAGAAAAGAATAATTTATCGATAATTCCTCTTGCTGTATCATCATCCGGTGGATCGGAACCTCTAAGCTGTCTATATATATACTGAACTGCTTCTATTTCAGAACTGGTTGGATCCTTTTGGAGTGTGTTATAAATAATAGAATAATCCTCAGCTACATCTTCCTTTTGAAGAATTACAGTTTCTGCATTCGCTTCTAGGATTAATTCAATATTCTCATCATCCAAAACCGTATCTCTTTCGAGAATAATCTCATTTCTTTCGATGGTAACAACCTCACCTGTATCTTCATCAACGAAATCCTCTGTCCAACTTTTAAGTACTCTTGCAGCAAGCTTTCTGCTCACCGCTTTTTTTAGATCTTTCTTAGTCGCTTTTATTTCATCTGCAAGTCCAAAAATATTTAGGATTGCTTTATCAGTATCGAAACCGATAGCTCTAAGTAAAGTGGTAACTGGAAACTTTTTCTTTCGATCAATGTAGGCATACATGACCGTATTTATATCTGTTGCGAATTCCATCCAGGCACCTTTAAAAGGTATAATCCTAGCAGAATGAATTTTTGTACCATTTGGATGAAAAGATTGACCAAAAAATACACCTGGTGATCTGTGAAGCTGAGAAACGATTACTCGTTCTGCTCCATTTATCACGAAAGTACCCTTAGGGGTCATGTATGGTATATTTCCTAAAAATACATCTTGTACTATAGTTTGGAAATCTACATGCTCTTCATCATTACATGAAAGCCTTAATTTAGCTTTAAGTGGAACACTATATGTCAAACCACGTTGCATACATTCGCTAATAGTATAGCGAGGAGGATCTACAAAATAGTCGAGGAATTCAAGAACGAAAATATTTCTCGCATCTGTTATAGGAAAATTCTCTTGAAATACTCTAAATAAACCTTCGTTTCCTCTGTTCTCTGGAGTGGTTTCCAATTGGAAAAACTCTTTAAAAGACTTGAGTTGAATCTCAAGTAAATCTGGGTAAGCATCGGGAAGTTTAATCTTTCCAAAACTTACTCTTGGGTTAATCATTTTGGTTATTTTTTCGCTTGTAGCCATAGAAGTCATGTTTTGAATTAGCTATAAATGAGCTAATTGAGTGTTTTTATAAAGCGATGCGTATGAATATTACGCTGACCAATACATTATCATGAGTGAATACAACAATAGGCCTAGTAAAAAGTTTGCACTTTTGACTAAGCCTAAATTGTAGTATTACTTACTTAAGTAGAATTCTACTTGCATAAAGGTATTGGTGGTTGAGTATGGGTCAAAAGATTACTTCAATTCAACATCAGCACCCGCAGCTTCTAATGCAGCCTTCATTTTCTCAGCTTCATCTTTAGCAACACCCTCTTTGAGGGTTGCAGGAGCACTGTCAACAAGATCTTTTGCCTCTTTCAGACCAACGCCCATTAGAGTTTTTACTTCTTTCACTACCTGCAGCTTCGCGCCACCAGCAGAGTTAAGAACTACATCAAACTCTGTCTTTTCCGCAGCAGCATCTCCTCCTCCTGCACCAGGTGCAGCAGCTACAGCTACAGCCGCAGCTGCAGGTTCGATACCGTGCTCATCTTTTAGTATGTCAGCCAACTCGCTTACCTCTTTAATTGAAAGGTTTACTAGTGTGTCTGCCAATGATTTTAAATCCGCCATTTTATAACACTGTTTTTTAATTGTTCACAAATAAATATATCATCTATATGCGTGTAACTTGGAAGCCTTATTTTAACAAATCACGCTGTACTTACTCTCCTTTTGTCTCTAAAGTCTTCAAAATACCCGTAAGCGTATTTTGTCCTGACTGAAGTGAACCTAAAAGATTTTTCATTGGTGATTGTAATAACATGATTACATCTCCAATAAGATCTTCTTTAGATTTCAAACTAGCAAGTGATTTGATCTGATCATCACCCACAAAAATATCCGCATCTATATAAGCTGCTTTCAACTTTGGATAATCACTTGTTTTTCTAAAATCTTCAATTACTTTAGCAGGTATATTTGCTACCGTACTAAACATAATTGCAGTAGGTCCTTTTAAGGAATCGAGTAGTTTACCGTAATTTTTATCTTCAGATGCATCTTCTAAAGCCTTTGCTGCAAGGGTGTTTTTAACCACCTTTACTTCAACGCCTTTATCGAAGCATTCTCTTCTTAACTTGTTTATTTGTTCGACTGTTAGTGTCGAAGAATCAGTCAAATAAAAAAATGAATATTCTTCAAATTTTTGCTTTAATTCTTCAACTGCTGTTGCTTTTTCTGTGCGAGTCATTTTTCGAAAATTAAATATTTAAAGAATGATTTATAACCCTTTTGGGTCTATTTTTATTCCTGGACTCATAGTACTTGCCAGGGTAACTGATTTCATATAAATTCCTTTTGCAGTAGCAGGCTTCATTTTGATAATGGTAGTCAAAACTTCCATAGCATTATCAACAAGCTGATCAGCAGAAAATGACACTCTACCTACTGAGGTATGAATGATTCCAAACTTATCTACTCTAAAGGAGATTTTACCTTTTTTTACCTCTGCAACTGCTGCACCCACGTTAGGCGTTACTGTACCAGTCTTAGGATTAGGCATCAACCCTCTTGGACCTAAGATTCTACCGATCTTACCTACTTGTGCCATAGTCTGAGGCATAGCGATAACGACATCTACATCTGTCCATCCTCCCTGCACTTTAGCTACTAGCTCTTCTAGACCTACGTAGTCTGCACCTGCATCTTTTGCTTCCTGTTCTTTATCAGGTGTACAAAATACAGCTACTCGTTTTGTCTTACCAGTACCATGTGGTAGGGAAACTGTTCCTCTCAGTGCTTGATCTGCTTTCTTTGGATCTATTCCTAAGCGGATGTGGAGGTCAACAGAAGAATCAAATTTAGTAGTATTGACCTTCTTGACAAGATGCATTGCTTCGTTTATCTGATATTGTTTATCAGCTTCTACGAGCTTAGCTGCCTCCTTTCTTTTTTTACTTATTTTAGGCATACAATATTATTTTAGGTATTAACATCTTAGCATTAGACTAAGACTCCCTATAGACCATTGGCCTATATTAAAAAAATGATTTAATTACATTAGTTCTCCCAAGGTGGAGTTCCTTTAATGGTAACGCCCATGCTTCTCGCAGTACCTGCTACCATTTTCATTGCCGATTCTATAGTGAATGCATTTAAATCTGACATTTTTATTTCAGCTACCTGCTTCACATCGTCCCAAGACACCTGACCTACCTTATCACGGTTCGGTACAGCTGATCCCTTCTTCAACTTTGCCAACTCCATGATTTGAGTAGCCGCGGGTGGAGTTTTGATAATAAAATCAAATGACTTATCTTTAAAAACTGTTATAACGACAGGTAACAACTTACCTCTTGAGTCCTCAGTCTTAGCATTAAATCTTTTGCAGAATTCCATAATATTTACCCCTTTCGCACCTAAGGCTGGGCCTACTGGTGGAGCTGGATTTGCGGAACCTCCCCTAACCTGCAATTTTATAAAAGTTTCTACTTCTTTTGCCATTGTTGCTTTCTTTAATCGTGATGAATACAGGGAAGCTTATCTGTATTCAAACTTTTTATTTTGTAAGAGTGCGTTATGCTTGTTTTTCTACTTGTATGAAGTTTAACTCTACTTCTGTACCACGTCCAAATATCTTTACTATTACTTTTAGTTTTTTCTTTTCATCATTTATCTCTTGGATGTCTCCAACAAACTCGTTAAATGGTCCATCAATAATCTTCACTGTCTCACCTACTATAAATGGTTCTAATAAAGATTCTCCTACATCTTGCGACTCATCCACCTTACCAAGCATTCTATTAGCTTCAGACTGCTGCATTGGAATAGGATTATTTCTTCCTAAGAAGTGAATTACATTGGGCATTCCAGTAATTGCCTGAACCATTTCACCAGAAAAATTTCTAGCAATAGCTTCTACCAAGATATAACCAGGTAAAATATTTCTTTCAGAGATAACTTTTTTTCCCTGTCTAATTTTATAAACTTTTTCCGTTGGAACTAAAATCTGTGTTATATGGTCTGTCCATCCAGATCTTTCAATTTCCAATTCCATTCTCTCCTTTATCTTTCTCTCCTTTCCACTTATCACTCTTAAAGAGTACCATCTCCTACCGTCGTCCTCCTTTTTTGCCTTTATAGGTTTCTCTTCTGCTTCACCAGCCGAATGATCCTCGATTGGTGAATCGGTTACAGTCGTATCATCACCAGCGGTTACAACATTCTCTGCTTGCGAATTTTCATTTTCAATGGATTCACTCATATCACCATCCTCGTCACCTTCTTTTTCTATTTCAGTTGCTGAAGACTCAATTCGGGTCTCTGCCTTTTCTACAGCTGGCTCAGCTGCGCTAGCAGATTCCTCTACAGTATTTTCAGTTACTTGATCCTCGGTGTTTGCTTGATCTTCTGTATTTGACTTTTCGTCTGTCATGATGGTTTTGATTATCTAGTTATTATATTGAACTAGTTTCAAAGAAGGTATAAATAGCATCCAAACCTGAATTTGCAACTGTATCCATAACAAAAATAATCAAGGTCAAGATAGCAGAAGCTATAAGCACAGTTACAGTACTTGAAAGCAAATTTGGCCATGTAGGCCAAGTAACTTTATTGATTAATTCGTTGTAACTCTCTTTAACTGATAATAAAAATCTATCCATTGTCTAATTAATTTGCACGGGCACTAGGATTCGAACCCAGATCAAAGGTTTTGGAGACCTCTATTCTACCATTGAACTATGCCCGTAATTATTACTGTATATAGTAATCAGGCGACGCATCCTAATCGCCTATACCGTAAATGGGAAAATTAAGTATCCATAAAAGATACTTAATTCCCACAAATACAGCTTATATATTTTAGATTATCGCTTACGCAAGAATCTCAATAACTTGTCCTGCACCTACAGTTCTACCACCTTCTCTGATCGCAAAACGTAGACCTTTTTCCATGGCAATCTTATTGATCAACTTCACTTCAAGAGTAACGTTGTCACCAGGCATAACCATTTCTACACCATCAGGTAACTTACAGTCACCAGTAACATCAGTAGTTCTGAAATAAAACTGAGGTCTGTAACCATTGAAAAATGGTGTGTGTCTTCCTCCTTCATCCTTACCCAACACATATACTTCGCACTTGAAGTGATTGTGAGGCTTAACAGACCCTGGAGCACAGATAACCATACCTCTTCTGATCATTTCCTTATCAATACCTCTAAGAAGTAATCCAGCATTATCACCAGCTTCTCCTCTTGCAAGAATCTTACGGAACATTTCAACACCAGTAATGGTAGAAGTTAAAGGCTTTTCTTCGTCTTTCATCATACCGATGATCTCTACAGCATCACCTGTATTAATAACACCTCTTTCGATTCTACCTGTTGCAACTGTACCACGACCTGTAATAGAGAATACATCTTCAATAGGCATCAAGAATGGCTTATCAACCTCTCTCACTGGTTCTGGAATTTCTTTATCTACAGCATCCATTAATTTTTGGATTGAATCAACTGCACCAGCATCTCCTTCGAGTGCCTTTAAAGCAGAACCTGGAATAACTGCAGCTTCATCTCCACCAAATTCGTATTGGTCAAGAATCTCTCTTACTTCCATTTCTACCAATTCTAACATTTCTGCATCATCGACAAGGTCAACCTTGTTCATGAATACAACTATTTTTGGTACACCTACCTGCTTACATAGAAGAACGTGCTCTCTTGTTTGAGGCATAGGTCCATCTGTAGCAGCTACAACTAGAATTGCACCGTCCATTTGCGCAGCACCCGTAACCATGTTCTTAACATAATCCGCGTGACCTGGGCAATCTACGTGCGCATAGTGTCGGTTAGCTGTTTCATACTCAACGTGAGCAGTATTAATAGTAATACCTCTTTCTTTCTCTTCCGGAGCTGCATCGATAGAATCATAATCTTTCTTCTCTGCGAGTCCCTGACCAGCCAACACATTCGTGATGGCAGCAGTAAGCGTAGTTTTACCATGATCTACGTGACCAATGGTGCCGATATTTACGTGAGGTTTGTTCCTTTGAAAGGTTTCTTTTGCCATCAGTAATGAATTTTAGATATGAGCAATAAATAAATAATTAACAATTTAAAAATATAACTGGAGCCATCGGTGGGAATTGAACCCACGACCCCTTCCTTACCATGGAAGTGCTCTACCCCTGAGCTACAACGGCAGTAAATCCTTAATAAGAATTTTTCAACATCTTAAGAAATACAGCCATTACCGTATTTCATCATACTAGTAATCAAAAACGTTTACTAGAATAAAAATTAGAGCGAAAGATGAGGTTCGAACTCACGACCCTCAGGTTGGAAACCTGATGCTCTACCAGCTGAGCTACTTTCGCAAACAATGTCCTTCATTATCGTATATACTACTTAATTAATAAGTAGAACACACTATTTTATGGATATCTTATTTCAATTTGTGGGGGTGATAGGATTCGAACCTATTCAGCCTAAGCAACAGATTTACAGTCTGCCCCGTCTCTCCAACTTCGGCGCACCCCCAACATGTTACTTTGATAAAATCAAATAGAGCCGATGGAGGGATTCGAACCCCCGGCCCGCTGATTACAAATCAGCTGCTCTGGCCAACTGAGCTACATCGGCGATTCTAAATTGCGAATCGTTTTTTCAACCTGTTTTAATCAACTTTGAAGACATTTCTCCAAAAGCGAATGCAAAGATACTCATTTTAATATAAAATGAAAATATTTTTTTCATTTATTATTACTGAAATAAATTACGCGATTGGACCTTATATGTTACTGGAATGTACCATAATACGCTTAATAATATATACTATACAGCGAGGGTACACCTACTCCCAATCATGATAAAAACACTAATGTGCATAATATCTATCCCAATAGATTAATAACCAAGCAAATGGAATTACTCTGTGTGCAGCATTCGCGTGCCATAAAGGCTAAGCTCGACAAGCGGAGCGCGTAGGAAAAAGGGATAGAAACGGCATCCCGATAACAGAAGTAGGGTCTATAAAAGTATGAAGAAAATTAAAACCTCATCAATATCTCAACCCAGAAACAATCTAGGGATATAGTGCATAGCCTGGTACCCTGCGATAGCATGGGTATTTTCTCTCCAAAAAAGGGTATTCGAATAGCAAACGACCAACTCGCATAAGGCAAGTTGGTCGTATGGCAAGTAAAGCAAAAGATTAAATACTGCGTATTACCTGCTTCTTAATTGTTCTTTGTGCTTGATAATCTTGCGCTTCAGTTTTTCTACTAGTGCATCTAAAGCAGCCTCAAACTTTAGTTTTCGCTCACTCATAAAGATCACTTCGCCTGGAATTTGTAGCTTTATCTCTACTGTTTTGCCTTTAATTTGGCCTGTGTTTTCAAGCTTGAGTACTACATTGGCTTGAATAATTTTATGGTAGTAGTGCTCTAGTGTGGAAATTTTTTCCTCAATGTAAAGTAACAATTTTTGATCCGCGTCAAAATGTACTGATTGCGTTATTATTTTCATATTCTTAGATTTTTAATTGGTTTGAAAAATAAAACATTGAGTGTGCTTGCTTACATAATTAGAGATTTTTTAGGTGACTGAATTTTCTTTTGCTTTAGGGTGAGCATTTTTATAAACTTCTTTTAGTTTCTCTATCGAATTGTGCGTGTATATCTGTGTAGCCATCAAACTAGAATGCCCTAGTAGTTCTTTAATAGAATTGAGATCTGCACCACTATTGGAAAGATGTGTAGCAAATGAATGCCTCAATGTATGTGGGCTACGTTGATTCACAGTGGTTACGGTACTTAAGTGTTTATGTACTAATGTATATACAAATTTGGGGTATAGTTCTAAACCTTTGTCGGTGACGAAAAAAGCAGGTGACGCATTTTCTGGAAAGGTTTTATTTTTTTGAATTTCGTACTTTAAGAATACTTCGTTTAAACCTTTTCCAAAAGGTAGGATGCGTTCTTTGTTACGCTTACCGAGCACTTTGAGTTGCTGGGCTTGCATATCTATGTCGTCATGGCATAAACCTATCAGCTCAGCCCTTCGAAGTCCAGTAGCATATAATGTATATATAACAGCTTTGTCTCTGTGGCCTGCAAAGTCATCTGGAAATGGAATGTGATCAAGCAGTTTTTCAAGATTGACTTGCTTTATATAGGATGGTAGTTTTTTTGTTTCCTTTGGACCCTGTACCTTTCGCATAGGATTAGTCTTCATTACTTTCCTGCGAATAAAAAATTTGTAAAGATTGTTAAGACAAGAAAGTTTACGATTTATACTTCGAGGAGTAATTTTAGCCTGCATTAAATGGACTATCCAAGAGCGGATATGGACATGAGTTGCGTGTGAAACGTCATCCATATCAAAGCTCGCTTTTATAAAATCAATAAACTGCTCTATGTCGCTACGATATGCTGATATAGTGTGTACAGAATAGCGCTTCTGAAATTCTAGATATGAGTAATAGGCTTTTTCGTGCATAAGATCGTGATGAAAAATAGATATTATATTTGATTTATTCAAGGTTTCATGAAATATAATTACGAATTAGTAGCTTAAACCTATAATTATCCTCGTTTAGCATAGTTTAATAGTACTAGCGGATCAACCATAAGTGACTTCTTTGCGCTGATCCGAGAAACATAATTCACTCAGAGTGGTAAAACAGTAGTAAGTATTATATAATGATGTATCTTCCATAAATTGGAATCGTTAATACTCCGAATAAATTTATGGCTAAAAAATTTCGCTCTACTAAAAATCCAGATTCATTTCTCAAAAAACCAATCTTTGAGGGAGGCGTAAAGGCGATGCGCGAGCTAATAAAGCGTAACATGAAGTACCCAGCTCTAGCGATAGAGAAAAAGGTAGAGGGTACCGTGAAGGTAAAATACGATATCGACTATAAAGGTCGTGTTATAAAGACCAAGGTCATCAAGGGTATAGGTCATGGCTGTGATGAAGAAGCTGAGCGATTAGTTAAAATGTTTAAATTTAAGATCAATAAGACTCGGAAGGTACGCGTGATTTATCACAAGAATATTCAGATTCACTTTAGGCTTCCAGAGAAAAAAGCCAAGCCTAAGATAGAAAATGCACCAGCACAATCTATAAACTATATAACGAGTACATCGAGTTCTACACAAAAGCCTGGGACGCGTAAGTCCTATTCCTACACTATTAAATATCGATAGGTTAGTATGTTTAATAAGCAACTCTATATAACAAAAAAGACCCATTCAAATGAACAGGTCTCCAAAGCATTGCCTTTTTCATACTAATTCAATCTTGCTTGGGTAAAGCAAGTAATTTATCCTAAGAGTCACTAGTAGAACGGTTTATTAAGTTAAAATGCTGCTTGATATATAAAAACTAAAAGGCAGCAATACTAGTGAGTAAAGCTGCCTTTTCAATTAATTCTATATTTATTATCTTAGTTAGTTAACGGAGGCCAATCACCATCAGGATTTGTAAGTACTGTAGTACCAAACTCTCCGTAAGTATTTGCGTACGTCAATGTTAGTTTATCACCGTCGACCGAATCGACTGTGATCGTCCATGAATCTTCAAATGGATCTAATCCAATGACAGATATCTTATTACATAAATCAGTCAATTGAAGAGATCCCCACCCCGCAGCGGGACTACCATAACATTGTTGGTATGTACCAAAACCCCAGTCGTCAAGTTCGTATACACCAGCAGCCGCTTCAGTTATTGTTACTGTATCTGTAAGCGGTCCAGCATCAGCACAAAAATAATTTGTCGTAGTATACTCATATTTTCCTTCCAATGAAGAACTACAAGAAGCTTGAAAATTAAGTGAACGTACAGCTGTACCAGATGTAGCTGTAAATGTAAATAAATCCCCTACGACTACTTGATCAGCTGTAATGCCAAAACCGTCTAGAGCTTCTAACAAAGTAATAGTGTAATTGCCTAAGCTTCCTGTAGTATGTTGAATAGGACCAAATGAGCCAGCTTCACCATTAAATGATTTTGTAATTACTACATCCGAAATGACATCTCCGTTACCCAAAACATCAAACCCAACAAAAGTATTATCTGTATCTCCAAGGTCATAAAACCCAGGGTTGATATTTTTGAAAAATAAAACTGACCCTCCTTCTGTAAAGAAGTCGTCATCTTCAATATCTGTACACGAAAATGTAAAAACTAACAAACCAAGCATGGAAAGTAGTTTAACACCTTTATATATATTTTTTATCATTTTTATTTATTTAAAAATTTAACAATTGTAATGAGATCTTTCTCTTTTTTGCATTTTAATCGAGCCTCATCAATAAAATTTATTACGTCTGGATTAATTTTTTCGAGCGTATCCATGATTCCTTTTTTAGAATTTGGCAACTCAATAATTTTAGAGGAATCAATCCATAAGCAATACAAATCTTTTGTAATTATTTTATCATTATAATTACCAGCATCAAGCATCTTATTATAATTGGACTTTAAAAATTTCGATTCAAATCTTTTTATTAGCATGACACTATCGTCTACTAATATTTCTACGAATTTGTTATCAAATAACTCCACTTCAAATTTTCGGAATATTCTATCCCCATCTGGCGTGAATAGATTGAATCCTTGAATATAATTTGGTGAAATAGTTACAATTTCGTCTTCTTTTTTCAAAAACAGATTATTAGTGTAACTATCATATTTTAACCAAAAGTTACTATTAACATTATCGTTATTAGTATAAATTTCAGCCTTACACCACTGTGGTGTAATTGGGTTAACGATCTGTAAATCACCATTTCTGAGTTCAACTGTTTCTATATTTGCACCTGGATAAATATCCTTTGCGTCGGGTGCAAATATACCAGCTATATTTTGTGCACTTAATGATAAGTTAAGTAGACAAGAAATTAAAATCAAATACTTAATATTCATAATCTGCATTTTATTCAAAAACCCATAAAGGATCATCTAACAACGCTCCACCTTGAGCAGCCTTCGCAGCTTCAACATTAGCACTATTAGTCGTTATCTCAGAGCTTGCGTACTGAAATCTTACTGGAATTACACCTGAAGGATTTGATCCGTTCGCTCCATCTTCCTTAGGTGTTAAATTTGGGAAACCTGTTCTTCTCCAATTGGACCAAGTTTCGTGGAAATTATAACCAAAGTAGGCCTTGTATGCCTCCGAAACAATCTTTTCTACAGCAGCATCTCCAGACATCCCTTCAACATCACCTATATCATCAAGATAAAATGCAAGCGTATCAGCGGAAAGGCTATATCTCTCAAAATTAGAGGTAATAGCAGCAATATAAGAATCGTTGGCATCTTCACCCATTGCGACTTTACATTCTGCTTCAATGAACTTCAATTCAGTAAAAGATATATAGGGAACAGTAGCATCGTTGGCAGTCCAAAATCCATCGATATCGCTACCACTCATAATTACGTCACGTCTAGGATCATTAGCCATAAGAGTTACAAAATTTTCATCCATTTTAAGTGTTCCTCCTCTTTCTGAAGAGAATGCAGCAATAGACCAGTTACCAGTATCCGTGTCATCAAATGTTAATGCAGCTTCCTCTTCAGCAGATTCATAAGAATTTTCGATAGAAGACAATGCGCGTCCATAATTAGCAGCATCACGCTTTGATAAATGAAGATAAAAGCGAGCTTTAAGACCGTGAGCGGTCTTTATCCAACTCGCTGCGTCACCACCATATACTAGATCTCCGCCGTTGTAGTCATCAGCATCAACACTAAGATCAGCAATTGCATCATCAAGCATTGCTAAAACGGCATTGTATACCATTTCCTGATCATCATAAAGTGGCTTCAAAATATCTGGTCCTTGTAAGGCTTGACTCATAGGTAGATCCCCAAAATAAGAGGTAGCAATACCATATTGTTGAGCCATAATAAGCTTAGCAACTCCACTATAAAATGAACTATTACTTTCTGAAGCATTATCGATAATGACCTGACAACTTTTTAGTACGCCCGCATAAAGTCCTGTTCTCCAAAAATTATTAAACGTTGCTTCCGCAAAATTATAAGTTGTATATTGAAGTTGCTGCGCATCACTTCCCTCATATTGCTGCATTATAATACCTGCTGCTCTAGGAGCTTCCCCGCCTTCATTGTATGCTGCTGAAGCTAAAACTTCAGGTAGAGATAAATCGAGACCAACCGCAGTAGGTCTTGTTGGATCGACATTGAATTCATCCAGGGATTCATCACAATTGACAAATAGTAATGGAAGAAACAATATTATTATATATTTTAATTTCATGTTTTTTAATTTTTGATTTAGAAAGTAAGCTTTAGTGTTACAACATAGGATTTAGTATTTGGCATATTGAAATAATCCAACCCAATACCATTGGTAGCTCCTGTCAAGTTAGTTTCAGGATCCACCCCTGGATACTTTGTACTTACCCAAAGATTTCTTCCTGTCAAAGTCAAGCCAACATTTTCAAAGGGAGAATTTTCGATAACACTCTTTGGTAAATCATAGCCTAAACTAAGTTCTCTAAGTCTTACCCATGAAGCATCAAAAATATTCATTTCTGCAATACCACCAAATCCATATCTAACTCTATAAAAACTTGAAAATGATGATGATCCATCTTGTTCGCCTAATGCTACAGGTAATGTATTTGTTTCATATACAGGAGATTCTTCAGTTCCCGTATTTACAACTCCATCGAATACAACTACGTCATCTCTTTCGTCTCCAGAAAGTGCTGACGTACCAAAATAATTAGTGATACCACATGTACCACACCATACTGATCCACCTTCTCTAATATCCAATAGTGCATTCAAAGTTAAACCCTTAAATGAAAGTGTATTTCTGATTCCCATAGTCCAGTCAGGATTAGGATCCGCGAGTGCTTTTTCTGTTGGATCTGTCAATGGCCATCCATTAGCATCAACGATTACTTGGCCCTCGTCGGTTCTTTGCCAACCCGTTCCAAATATAACACCATATGGTTGCCCAGGAACTACCTCAGAAGATGTCGTAACGAACCCCGCTAAAGTAATTTGTTCAACTCCTTCTGCCAATGAAACAACTTCATTTTCTATAGTAGTGAAATTCGCTCCAATATTCCATTCGAAATTCTTCTTCTTGACAGGAGAAAAATCCAACATCACTTCCCAACCGCTATTTCTAATTTCAGCTGCATTCTGAGTTAAATTTGTATAGCCAGAAGCAGCTGATGTTTGTACATCTATGATTATATCCTCAGATACGGCATCAAAGTAAGTAATGTCTAGCCCAATTTTTCCTTTCCAGAACTTAAATTCACCGCCAACTTCTATTGTTGTGGTTGTTTCAGGTGTTAACTCTGGGTTTCCTAACAAAGTACTTCGCTCGAAGGAGTTCACACCAAAGGCAGGAAATGACAGATCATTGATGAATCCATCACCACCAGAAAGAGATGGATTAAAATAACTTGATGTTCTATAAATAGGTGCATCATTTCCTACCGCACCATATGACAATCTTAATTTACCATATGAAAGAAAATTATTTCTTGTATAACCATCTAATTCAGTAAACGCAAAACCTAAACTTGCAGAATAGGATTGGTAAGTATTATTCTGTTTAGGTAGAGTAGAAGTCCAATCATTTCTAAATGTCAAATTTGCAAAAAGAAAATCTTCGAAACCTAAATCTGCCGTAAAATAAGCACCATGAACTCTTCTTCTAGAAATAATTTCACCTGCCTGAACATCAGTAGCATTACTAATATTAAAAAAACCAGGAATTGAGAATGTTGTTCCGTTAGCAAATTTGTTTGTATTTACCGTCTGCCAAGTATTGTAACCCGCAATAGCTCCAAAGCTAAACTTATTAAAAGTCTTATTAAAATTGAAAAATAAATCTGAATTAAGATCTTGGTTATTATAGGTTTCTTGATACAATTGACCAGGAATTCCTCTATTAATTTCAATATCAATTGCAGCAGTTCTCTCATCTGTATACTGATCAATACCTAATTTATAGTTTACAGATAAGTTATCAGAAATTTGATATGCAAGTTTAGCATATCCTATTACCCTATTAACGTTATCGCGTGAAGGGTTTCTATTTGATGTCCAGTATGGATTATCATAGATTCCAAAACGATATGATCTTTGTGTTCCATCAGGGAAGATATACGTATCAGGATCATCAGCAGCTTCCTGTCCTTCTTTACCATTACCTATATCGAATGTTGGAGAGTTTCTTAATAATCCTAACATTACACCAGATAAATTTGAACCACGTTGAATTCTGTCGCCCCCTGATTTGACAAAATTAGCAGACATTCCTGCCGTTAACTTATCTGTAATATTGATATCTGTATTGACTCTAAAAGAAGTTCTTTCAAAAGTAGAGTTTGGAACTATACCGTCAGAAGAAAGTCTACCAGCTGAAATGTAATAATTTCCTAAATCACCACCCCCAGCTACAGAAGCATTAATATCGTTGGTGATACCTGTCTTAAAATAAGTGTATGGGTCATAGATATTAGCTGGCTGTCCATTACCTGTTCCAGCGGGAACCAAAGCACCATTCTTGTCAAAAGGGTAATCCGTCGCACCATCAAATTCCAAACTTGAAATTTCTGGACCCCATGAAAAACCATTGAAAGTCTCTGGGCCCTGATATGTTGGAACCCCGTTTAAGAATCTACCTTGTGCGTATTGGTTCTGTCTTTCTGGAAGTTGATTAACTTGATCAAAGGACATAGATGCACCAATATTAATCTGTGGTTTACCAGCAGCACCTCTTTTCGTTGTAATCACAATAGCTCCATTGGCAGCTCTTACTCCATATAGTGCTGTTGCAGCAGGCCCTTTTAAAACCGTCATAGATTCAACATCCATAGAATTAATATCGACAGCTCTGTTAGAATAATCTACCCCATCCGTGCCATCACCATTTCCATAATTAGATACATTAGAACTATTATCAATAGGTACACCATCAATAATAAATAATGGTGAATTGGTACCATTTATGGAAGTATTTCCACGTATTCTAATATTAGAAGAAGCTCCTGGCGAACCTGAAGAACTAGTAACGATAACCCCAGCTACTTTTGAACTAAGTGCATTGACTATGTTTGTTTCTTTTGAACCAGTAAGTTCATCAGGATTTACATTTTGTACTGCGTAACCTAATCGTGCCTTGTTTGCCTCTAATCCAGTAGCAGTAACTACAACTTCAGAAAGTTCAACACCTTCGGAAAGTGTCACATCCATGACGTTACTTGCTCCAACTTCAATTTCCCGAGTATCAAAACCCGTGTAACTTACTACAAGCATACTTACGTCGTCTGCGACGTTCAACGAGTAAGACCCGTCAATGTCTGTAATAGTACCTACAGTAGTACCTTTAGCTACTACGCTTGCTCCAATGAGCGCTTCGCCTGTGTCATCTGTAATAGTACCCGAAATGGTCCTTTGTGCTAGTGTAATACTAACAACGGAAACCATCAGCACTAATAATAGTGAGATTTTTTTCATACTAATCCAATTTTAATTAAATAATAATAATCCTATACAACCAAAAATAGGTCAAATTTGGGAATCTAAGTTAACTAAGCGTTAACTTTTTATCTAATATCTTAAAATTTTCCTAATTTTTGATGCATTACACAATATTAACGATTTATGGTATGTAAATGTCCACCGGGCGTGTCAATTCATGTAAGTACATTTTTATAGTATTCTGTATACCATAATATAGTGCATCTGTCACCAATGCATGACCTATAGAAACTTCTAAGAGATTTGGAACAGAATGCTGAAAGTAATTTAGATTTTCTAAATTCAAATCATGACCAGCATTGATACCTATTGCTAATTTATTAGCTATTAATGCCGACTTCACAAACGGTGCGACGGCTTTCTCCTTATCCTCTCTATAGTATTTGGCATAATTACCAGTATAGAACTCTATCCGATCAGTACCTACCTCCTTAGCACCTTCTACCATTTTTTCATCAGGGTTTAGAAAAATAGACACTCGGATACCAGCG
>Ga0114953_1000629_pt1 | contig 25987 bp, 19 predicted proteins | sample SidtaG_FD_87298 | JGI IMG/M metagenome (GOLD analysis project Ga0114953, IMG submission 87298) | Marine algal microbial communities from Sidmouth, United Kingdom - Sidmouth_Male2 metaG | ecosystem: Host-associated > Algae > Red algae > Unclassified | place: Sidmouth, United Kingdom | collected...
TGACTAAAACTGACCATCTGCGTTCCTTGATACATACCATTGGCCAGATCAATCGTTGGCTTTTCCAATCCTAAAAGGGATCCGTTATTAGATTCATTTGGAGTAACTTCCCCAAAGATCACAAAGTCATCCGTACCGTCCGTAAATCGTCCGTAAGTAGTTTGAAATGGAACCGCTAAAAAACTTACAGAGTCAATAATTTCAATAGTATTGTTAATGGATTGAGCCAGTACCAATTCTTCTCCCGAGGCTTCGAGATTAAAGTCTGCGTGCAGCCCTCCTTCTTCCGGATCCTTGTCGGCAAATAGCACCACAAATCCACCGGGTTCTAAAAAATAAGGCTGGCTGATTTGCCATTTCGTTAAATTATTATAGGTGTCCGAGAGAAAAAGTCCTCCCAGGTTGACCGTTTCTGTTCCACCATTATAGATTTCTATCCAATCTTCGAATTTTCCCGTTTCGTCCATGTGCGAAGTACCTCCCGGTGCAATTTCGTTGATAAAGAGATTCGTAACTGGTACCGTTGTTAGTGGCACAGAAACTTCCAAATATAACTGAGGTGCCCGCATAGGGTCGCCGTCATAGGAGTACGCAACACGAGATCCTGTTCCATTAATAATAAATGTCAGTGCACTGTTTTCGTTCCAGTCAGATTGATTAAACATTTCTTGTACTACTGAAGTCAGGTCCGGTGTTTGTTGTCTAATTCCAGATTCACTGCCAATATCCCAATCTTCGGGTTGCCAGTTAACGACCGCTTCGGTAAGAGGACGATTTGTAATATTCAGTTCTTCGGCTTCAAAGGTTGCTGAGTTTCCAGAAGCGTGGCCGTTGATATTCAAATCACAAGGTCCACTACTGGCTGAGGTATTGGAAGTAGTGAATTGAATATAAGCCCGAGTTACTATGGCGCCCGCAGGAATATTTAATTCATCAAACCGATATCCAACTTTCTGATCTCCACTCCAATCATTTACGATATTAATTCCACCGTCAGTAAGTGTCATAAAATTTTGATCAAATGATTCCTCTGCATCATCATTGCTGTCATTTATTCTATTAACAATGATGGCGTTATAGGAATTGATCCCTGCAGTGTTATTTGCACCCGGACTCGGGGCAGTAAAAGTTTGAAAGGTAGTGGCACCATCTGTTTCGCGGCCGTAAGAGATATTTGTGGAAAGAGAAGGATACGTTAATTCGTCGATCAGCGTACTGCCATCTGGTGCGAATAAATAAATCTCTTGCCCGTCAGCACTTAATTTAAAATCAATGTGGTGCGGACCTTGTTCTGGATCTTTATCTGCCCAGATGAGTAGGTATCCTCCGGCAGGAATGGTCGTCGCGGAAGGATCAGTATCCGGAATTTCCCAAAAGGCAGGATCGCCAATCTCTTCCGAAAAATAATATCCGGCAAGATCAACGGGGCTGGTTCCTGCATTATACAATTCTATCCAATCGTCAAATTCGCCAGCTTCATCAGTGATGACGTTGTCGTTCTTGGCCATTATTTCATTAATATAAATCTGGCCAGAAAGCGCATTGGATATTCCAAAACTAATAAAAAATAATATGACTGTAAGTCGATTAAAATAGTTCATGTGTATATGTTGTAAGAGATCGATAACGCCTAAGCGCAAATTGTAGAGAACCGCATTGTTGTGACAAAATTGTTACTGGGAAGGGGATCTGAAAACAGATTAAAAGTGAATGAATATGACCAAAATATAAATTCATTTTGTAACAGAGCAAATATAATGCTTTTTGAAGTTTTAATCCACTCAAAAACTGGAATTGGCGCAATGCCGACTTGTTTCCCTAAAAATATACCCTAATTAAGTTATATACAATTAATATTTTTTATATATATTTGTGTCGCGATTAAAACCCGTATATTTCCCAAAACTCTTCTACCTTCTCAACAACCGACCATTATACAAATCTGGTGTTCATACCAGGTAACATTTTGCTACTACTCTTCGAAGGGACTCGAATGGAGTAAGTAACAACCGCTTAATAAGCATAAATTTCTTATTGAATCATATCTATACACTAAAGGATAAAGCGTCCATGTTATGGACAATTATTTTTTACGAGAAAGCCAGGTCTGGCAAAATCCAACCTACATTTAATTTTTATTTTTTGTCAATTGTTTTTACAAACAATTATAATCTCACGACGTTTCATTCCACCACACACTATTTCGGAATGAAATTTCTTAATCTGTTTTTGGGATGTGTCCCCTCTCCTTTTCAGGTGGAGAGGGGCGCTTTTTTTTAAACGATCCTTAGGATCACTACTTAATCATCCCCAAAATCTCCTCTACATACCTCCGGTCATTACAAAGCCGTGGCACCTTATTTTGGTTACCAAATTTACCCCGCTGCCGCATCCAATTGAGGAAAGTCCCGGGTGGTAAAGCATGCAACTCCAGTTCTTTCAACGCCATATTTTTATACCGTTTGGCTTCGTAATCAGAATTTATTTTTTGCAAATTCTCATCCAGTATTCGCTTAAATTCCGATAGACTTTCCGGCGGCTTTTCAAACTCTACCAACCATTCGTGACCACCTTGCTGTCCCGTTTCCATGTAGACAGGTGCTGCCGTGTACTCGGATACGATCGAGCGGGTGGCCGTACAGGTCGCCCGTAACGCCTGGTCCGTATTTGATACAATTACCTCTTCTCCAAAAACATTGATGTACTGTTGAATTCGTCCGGTAATTTTGATTTTATGCGGCTGCGTAGAAGTGAACATGATGGTATCACCAATCAAATACCGCCACAAACCAGCATTGGTAGAAACCAGCAATGCGTAATTTTTTCCAATCTCCACTTCCTCCAGTGGAATGGCGATCGGATTCGTGCTATGCCATTCTGAAGCGGGTAAAAACTCAAAATAAGTTCCGTTATCCAGCAATAACAACAGGTCATCTCCGTCCAGATCGTACTGCGAAGCAAAATAACCTTCCGACGCGTTATAGACCTCCCAATAATTAACCTGATCAGAAGGCAGCAATTCCCGCAGTTGTTCCCGATAAGGGGCCAGACTAACACCTCCATGGATATAGGTTTCAAAATTTTTCCATACTTCCAGCATATTTTCTTTACCAGTCTGCGCCAAAATATGTCTAAAAAATACGATGGTCCAGGTCGGTACACCCCCGATCATTTTTATCTGATCAGCGATTTCTGGCTGCATGGCCACCCGGGCCATATTTTCAATTTTATCTTCCCAGTCAGGTTGTAAAACCGTCGTAATATCCGGCTCAAAAAAGGGTCGGGCCACGTAAGGCATATTTTTTACCATCAAAGCAGATACGTCTCCGCAGAGTGTATCGGGGAATGGCGCATACGGATCATTGGTTCCTGCCATTAAAAAATTCTTACCAGAAAAGATGCTGCAATCTGGTCGGCGATGATAGAGTAAGGCCATGGTGTCCCAAGTCCCTTTGATGTGATTTTGTTTGAGGTTTATTTTTGAAACGGGAATAAATTTACTTTTGTCACTCGTGGTGCCAGACGATTTAGAAAACATCTTTACCTGACCCGGCCATAAGATATCTTCTGCCCCTTCCATCATTTGGGTGATATAGGGTTTGAGGGAATCATAATTTTGCACAGGCACTTGACGGGCAAAGTCTGCCTGATTTTTAATAGTAGAAAAGTTATGCTTTTTCCCCCATTCGGTGTTACGAGCAGCGTGTAACAACTCGGTAAGTTGGGTTTGCTGGGTTTGGTAAGGAGCGGTGATAAACGCTTTAATTTGGCCAAACCGACGTTGGTAATACCAGCGAAAAATATTGTTTGCGAAGTTTCTCATCGTTTGGTGAAGCTAATATTTTTTGGCTAAAAAAAAGAATATTCTATTGTCAGAATCCTGCACTATTTTCACCAAAAATAATCAGATTATCCAAAAAATTCGGGCGCAAATTGTTATTTATCTCCCCAGCTAGTGATAATAATGCTTATTTTTATCATGAATAAATACCTCAACTCCATGGGACTCACTTTTCATTATCAGGGCACCATTAAAGAAATCAAGCGAATTACAACTCTTACTGATGAAGTAAGAGACATCTGTGAAACGATGAACTGGCGATACCAAACCCGGGACTTTGAATTCAAACTTGATCCTTATGTTATGCAACATATCGGCTATACAGATAAATCCAGTGTCGTACTACGTGGTATTATGTTTTGCCCACATCCAGAATCAGAATGGGTCTATCTCTATTTTACGGAAAAGGGACAACTCGCCAGTCCAGTAACGCTACAATTTGTGGATACTCAAATTGAACTCGAATTTATTTTTTCTGCTTTTACTAAAACCCAGTTTGCAGGTCCGGAAGTACACATCGCCGTTCTTAAATTACTCGATTATTTAAATAAAAAGTATGAGCTTTCACTCCAAATCATCGACGAGGGAGAATATTGGGAAACGAAAGACGAGGCGCGATTGAAATGTAATTTTGAACGAAATGGTCTATTGATTGATATGGTCGCACACGCACTGAAAGGTAATAAAGCAACACCAGCCATGACGCCGCTGGGCATTCTAAAGCAGATAGAAGATATTCTTAAAAAGATTAGTAAAAGGAACGGATTGACGTAATTCGTATTCGTATAATTAAACCATAGAGTAGGAGCCAAGTTTTAGCGATCCAAAAGTTTTAATTCAAATAATTTCCCTCAAAAAATTCCTTATACCCTTCCAGGGATTTACTTTTCAATACCGTTCGGTAATTATTTTGTGTAATCGGATAAATCTCATATTCTACACCATTCGGCAAGAAGCTTTCCGAATTTTTAGTAATACCTTCATAATACGTCATGGCTTTATCCTGCGACTTAAATCGACGAATCACGACCATAGGTTGATCCCCCAAAGAAACGGGCGAAATACGCAGTTTTTGTAATTTATTGAATTCCGTATTATAGTTAGAAATGGCGGCCTTGGCATCGTTGAGTGAGATCTCCGCTCCTCCCGTGATGAGGACAATAAAATAGTGCAGTTTTTCTGATTCAACTTTATATTTGCCCGTTTCCCCGGGATCAGATTTTGAGGTTTCCGTCCGCACATCTCCCCCTGCACCCTGCCCCAATAGTTTTAATATTTCTTTTGCCCGAACTTCTTCCGGCGTATTAGGATATTTCCCAATCACTTCCCGGAGTCCACCCCGGTAAGCATCTTTACCTTCCAAACTTCCTTTGCTCATCGCACCCAATAAAGCGAATTTTGCCTGAAGCTTATTCCCTGGTCCAAATTCTTTTTGCGCTACGGTGATACGTTGCGCAACATCCGAATATTTTCCATCTTCAAAACTAATATAGGTCTGATCGTAATACTGCATTAAAGCTTGATCTTCGGCCCGACTCTTGGAGAGAAAATCCGGATCCGTTAATACCCGTGCGTAACTGCTATTCGGAAATTCACCCGCTAGTTTATCATAATAATACTTCGCTTTGGTCGTATTATTTAAGTCTTTGTGCGCGAGATAAAGAAAATAGTACATCTCATCCCGGCTCTCGGCCGTTGGAAAACGTTGTTCTCTTTCTTCCAGAATTTTGATAGACTTCTCATTGTCCTGCAATCGATCGCGGTAAAGTCCACCGAGTTTTAGCATCGCTTTCGCAATTTCCTTCTCCGATTTAGCGACGTCCGCAGGCGTACCCGGCACATCCCGGAAAATACCTTTGATATCATCATCCGTCAGTTCGCGGTTAATATCTTCTTCCGCGATTTCCTGATCGTCGTCAAGGCTCCGCAATTCGCTTCGGGTAGATCGGCGCCAGTTATCTTCCAGTTGCCGGTCTCCCCAACGTTTACGGAAATCTTTAAGTCCTTTTTTCCTGATTTTTTCATTGTAAGCCCAGTAATTGGATTTTGTAGATCCAGGTCTGGAAGATTTGGTTTTAGGATTGGCAGCTGCTGTTTTCAGGTTTTTAAACTTTGCCGCTTCCTCTTCTTTTTTAATTTTATAAGCCAACGCCCGACGTTCATCATCCGACATATTGCTTATTTGAAGTAAACTATCTTGTGTTTGAATAATCATCAAATTGGCCGCAATATCCGTAAGGTTGTCGGCATATTCGTTAACCTGATCATACCGCTCGTCCGTCTTCGGCAATACTTGCAGCGTACTATCATAATAGGCTTTTGCTTCTACGAAAGATTCTTTATCAAAATATAACTGAGCCAGTTGCAAGTAAGATTCTCCTTTTTGAGCGGCGTTCCCCTCGTTATACTGTAGAGACAATTTTAGATAATCAATCGCAGCAAACGAATCGTTGTCTTTTAACGCAATCGTCGCCATCAGGAAATATATCTGATCCCGGTATTCGTAATTTTTAATATCCCTGGTCATCTTCTGCAAAGTCTTGGTGGCGTTGACATCAGTCAGGGTTCCAGCCTCCCAGCTGTTGCGAATAATGTTTAGCTGTGCACTGAATTCCATATCGTAGGAATTGCTAAATTTTCGCGCTTGAGCGAAAGCAACCTCAGAAGCCTTATTGTCTCCATTTTTTTGATAAATCTGTGCCAGAATGTAAGCGTATCTTGCCTTTAACTGACGATCCTTGCCAAGTTCGATCGCTTTTTTGAGTGGCTCAATGGCCTGATCGTAATTTTTTTGTTTGATATGATAATGCGCCATCACGGGTGCCAACGCTCGTCTGACATCTTTAAAAGTAGTTGGATCCTTTTCCAGTTTACTGATTATTCTCTCCGCTTCATCGTAGGCCTCTCGTTCAATATAAGTCCGAGCCATCCACAATTGTCCCTCCTGAAAAGCTGGGCGATGCTTCAGTAGATAATGCTCTTTCTCGGTCTTTTCCTTTTCCTTTACAATCGGTTCGTTCGTATCAAGCGTTTTAGGTGGTTCCGTTGGTAGCGGAGCATCTTTACTCGTTTTGGTGTTTGATGCTTTTCCCGTATTCTTTTTTCCTTCCTTTCTGCGGCGTTCCCGCTCTTTTTTCTTTGCCTCTGCTCTTTTCTTTGCCGCTTTACGTTTTGCCTTTTGGGCTTTTTCTTTAGCCTTTTTTGCTTTCTTCCGATCCTTTTTGGTTGTTTTCTTTTTTCTGGCTTTGGTTTTCTTGCCGTTGGCTGCGGTTCGCTTGATGCCATCCTTTTCTCTTTGTGCGACTGCTTCCGGACTAAATTCTTTTAGCATGTACAGCAAAGTTTCTTCCGCAGATTCGTAATCCTGTTTTAGATACTGTGCCTTTCCAGCCAATAAATAACAGTCGTCACTCCAGTTACTTTCGGGATGCAAGTTCACCACGACAGTTACTTTTTTAATTGCCTCGTCAAGACTACTGGCAACCGCTTGCGGATTATCGGCAGCTACGTAGTCAAATACGGGTAGAATCTTTGTATAATTATCCGGATATTGATCACTAAGTGCAACGATACTTTCGTTGATCAGTACATCCGCATTAAAATAAGCATTGTAATGTGCCGTTATATTGTGGTACAACTTTTTGATGGGGCCATCTTTTTCATCTTTACGCTTCTGCACTGCGCAGGAAGTCGAAAAAAGCAGGATCAGACCGTAAATGAAGAGTTTATTGATTTTTTCCAAACTAAAAAAAGGTTTATTTTCGTGAAGCAATACCAACTTATTTTTACCAAAATAATGAAAATAGGTTACGTAGATTGCTTTGATTTTCAGATACTTGCAAAGATACAGGTAATTCTTTAATTTCAAATGAGCCTTTGGCAGGGTAGCCCACGTGCACAAAGCAGGTTTTATTCTCTATTTTAAAACCGATTTTTAGCTATTTTATTTTAGAAGTTGATAACAACTTGGGAATGAAAATTAAATACTGTGGAAAACGAAAAAAAAAGAGGTCGTAAATTTATTGAGAAATCAAGGGAGAACTATCGCCTGATCGTGATGAACAATGAAACCTTCGAAGAAGTGGGTTCTTATCAGTTGTCTCCACTCAATATCTATATGGCTATTTGTGCAGTGGTTGCCGCCGTTGCTGTTCTCGTTTTTCTACTCATCGTAGCTACCCCTATCAAACGTTATATTCCTGGATACGGAAATATTCAAGAACACAAAGAAGCACTGCGACTTACTGCAGAGCTCAACGCCATCAAAGAAGATCTAGGCGCTCAGGAAGCATACACCGAAAATATTCGAAAAATTCTCGTGGGCGATATTGTAGAGATCGAATCTCAAGTAGCCGAGATAGATAGCTCGGATATGGAGGACATGCCTGATAGCTTGATTAATGTGGAGAGAATTCGGGAAGATGAACTGTTACGTAAAGAAATTGAACTGAATGAACAGTTAGAAAACAGACAGGCAAATGCGACTAGCGGTATGACAGTCAACAGCCAAATACCCCTGGAACAACTTTACTTCATTCCTCCCATCTCAGGCGGAACGATCAGCGAACCTTACAGACCAGAAGACAAGCATTACGGAATTGATGTGATGGCACCAAAAAATACGCCCATCAAGGCTATTATGGACGGCTTTGTTTTTTCTTCTGACTGGACACTGGAAACAGGGAATACTATTGGTATTCAACACGCCAATAACCTGATTTCTTTTTATAAACATAATTCGGTCTTGCTAAAAGAGTCAGGAAGTCAGGTAAAAGCGGGAGAAGCTATTGCTATTATTGGGAATACAGGCACTTTGTCTTCGGGACCACACCTGCATTTTGAACTGTGGCACAATGGTAAAGCCGTAAATCCCGAAAATTTTATTATTTTTGACAAGTAGTAAGCACTTTTCTGAATTTCATCAATTAACTGTAATTGACAAATTTGGAGAAGTTATAACCAACTATTACTTTTTCTCTAACCAAATATTCAACTTTATTTAAGCAATAGTGTTCTCTATAGCGCATCACTACCTAAAGTAGTGGTGAATTTGTATTTAATAGGTCTTAGGTACCAGAAGATTATCGACCGCAAAAAGCAGAAAATGAATAACCTTAAAGAAACATTTAACGAAAAAGGAGAAGCGGTAAGCCCGTTATTGCCAGAAGAAATTAAGAATTTTCTCATCGACATCGACGGTACGATCTGTGATGATGTTCCTAATGAGGAGGCAGAACGAATGGCTACGGTATTGCCTTATCCAGATGCCCTGAAGATTCTAAATAAATGGTATTCTGAAGGTCACGTTATTTTCTTTTTCACCTCTCGTACCGAAGCACACCGCGAAGTAACCGAAACATGGTTGAAGAAACATAATTTTAAATATCACGGTATTTTATTCGGCAAGCCCCGTGGTGGAAATTATCACTGGATTGATAATCATATTGTCAAGGCTACCCGATTTAAAGGAAAGTTTACAGACTTGGTTGTCAAAAATAAAGACATTGAAGTTTTTAAACGTTAAACGCTTGACTTTGACGTGTTAAATCTTTCGCGCCAGAATATTTTCTAATGCTGGTTTTAGCTCAGGATGTTCAAAATGGAATCCTTCGCCTTTTATTTTTTCACTCAACACATTTGACCCACTTAAAACTACATCGGCCATCTCTCCCATTGCTATACGCATGGCAAACGAAGGAGATGGAACCAGCAGGGCTGACTTATCCAGTGCCTTTGCCGTTATCTCCGTAAATTTTTTATTGGTGACCGGATGAGGTGCGACCCCGTTGTAGACGCCTTCCATACTTTCGTTTTCAATCGCGGCAATAAACATCCGACATAAGTCTTCGATGTGAACCCAGGAATAAATTTGTTCTCCGTTACCAAAATAAACACCCAGCCAGAAATTAAATGGCAATAGTAATTTTTCCAGCGCACCTCCTTTGGTAGACAGTACGATACCGATTCGTATCTTCACGGTTCGTAAACCCGTAGCCGCAACTTCATCAATCGACTTTTCCCAGGCCACGACGCTCTCTGATAAAAAACCATCTTTTCCCGGCGCTGCCGACTCTGATAAAGGTTCTGTACCCCGATCTCCGTAATATCCAATGGCGGAAGCAGAAATATACGCTTTGACATTTTGATACTTGGGAAGAAGCTTGGCTAATAATTCATTGCCTTTTACCCGACTTTCAATAATTAGTTTTTTACGGTTATCCGTCCAGCGTTTATCCGCAATACCCGCACCAGCAAAGTTTATAACAAAATCTGCCGAAGCAAGTGCTGCCTCGTCCATCTCTCCTTTCATAACATCCCAAACAAAGGTCTTGTACTTCGCATCCGCATCAGCGGTACGACTCAGCAGGTGGACCGTATGGCCTTGTTGCGTCAACATTTCACTAAGATGACTTCCAATCAGTCCGGTTCCTCCGGCAATTAATATTGTATACATGGCTTCCTTTTTTTAGGGAAACAGTTTGAGTAATTGAATGTTTAGAAGCAGCTAAATAAATCACAATTTTATACTTCCTCTTTTTTTAGACAAAATTTCTATATTGAGTAATGTTTGAAAAATTGCTGACACCGCTTGTTTATCTTCTCGTGTTTTTTTGTTTTAGTAATATCCAGTGTAAACGCGATACTTCGTACGTAGCGGTGGATACCGTGGTTGTTCGACTGGCAGCCGAGCCAGAACAGGTAGATCCATTGCTGGCCCGTACGCTGGCAGATCGCCAACTAAACAACCTTCTTTTTCTAGGTTTACTGGATTACGATCCTCAGACCCTGGAACTCATCCCCGTACTCGTCGAAACGCTGCCCGCTGTCAATGCTATCACCAACGGTCCGTGGCGAGGAGGCATGCAATATCATTTTACCATCAGACCGGAGGCAAAATGGGATAATGGAAACCCCGTCACTGCGGCAGATTATATTTTTACTTTTAAAACTTTGCTCAATCCGGGCGTCAACGCTGCTCCCTTTCGCATCTATTTTAATTTTTTAAAAGATATTATTGCGGACCCATTGAACCCTAAAAAATTTACCGTATTTACGGATCGACCTTATGTGATGGCTTTGGAAGCACTGGGTACGGTTGGTTTATATCCAGCATACCATTACGATAAAAATCACTTGTTAAATGATATCCCCATTACAAATTTGACAGATGCCGAACGAGTAGATTCTATTTACAAAAATACGGCTGCGTTGCAAAAATTTGCGGAAGACTTCAATAATAAAAATCCACACAAAACCATCGGAGGAAGTGCTTACCAAATCTCAGAATGGATCGCTAATCAACGAATCATACTCACCAAAAAAAAGGAACACTGGACCGAAACAGTACCAACACTTTCATCTATTCCGGAGCGACTTGTTTTTAAAATTATTCCTGATGTGAATAGTGCATTAAGCTTATTGCAAAGTCAGGAATTAGATATTATTACCGGAATCCCTCCGGATCGTTTTGAGGTTCTAAAAAAAGAACTTCAGGCAGATTATAATTTCTACACGCCACCAAAACTTAGTTACGATTATATCGGCATCAATGGAAATCGGGATCAACTGGCAGACGTCAACGTACGACGTGCATTAGCTCATTTGGTAGATGTTAATCTGATTATTTCTGAAATCTGGAATGGCCAGGCTCAACGAACGGTTGGCCCGATTCATCCATCCAAATCTTATTATCATCCTGATTTACGTCCCACTAAATTTGATATAAATCGGGCAGATTCTTTATTAAAAACACATGGGCCTGGTACAGATAACAAGAGACTTCAGCTTCGTTATTTTTATAATATCAAAAACGAAAAGGCAGGAGAAATTGGCCTGTTATTAAATAAAATAGCCAAAGCAGTTAATATTGAAATTGTACCTACAGGAATGGAGATCAAAGCACTGCTAACAAATTATCGAGCAAGAGACTACGATTTGATTTATCTTACCTGGACAACTCCGCCGGGGCTAGACGACTTGCGTCAAACGTGGCATAGCTCCAGTAACGTAGCGGGCGGCAGTAACCGCACTGGATTTGGAGATAAAAATTCTGATCAGATCATTGACCAAATTAGAATTTCCTATGATTCAAAGACGCGAAAAGAATTGTATCTTCGTATTCAGGAGATTATTTATCAGGAACAACCTTATATCTTCTTGTATACTCCTTACGAAAGAATGGCGGTTCATAAACGCTTTGCCATACAGCCAACAGTTCGCTATCCTGGCTACACGATTGGTAAATTAAAGTAAGAGCGTGTCTAAATTTCTAAAATTAAAAAACAACCATGACTAGAATTTTTCGTTATTTCCTATTTCTTACTTTCTGTACGCTAAGTTTATTTTCTTGTCGCACCGATCCTGCGAAGTCCGAGACCACTTCCGTTGCAGCGACCGAAGCGGTGGTTACTTCTCGTTTGAGAGCGGATCCAACTTCACTCAATCCCATGATGACTTATCAGGGTATTGATCTTCAGGTGGCCAATAATATGTTTCAGACCATGATCGAATACGATCCGTATGATTTAAAATTAAAACCCGTTTTGGCTAAAGCAATGCCGACGGTGAGTTATATGGAAGAAGATGGAAAAGTCGTGGGTACTAAATATGATTACGAAATAAAGGCAGATGCGCAGTGGGAAAATGGACAACCCGTTTTAGCGACTGATTATGTTTTTACCTTAAAGGTGGTTATGAATCCTAAAATGGCTGGCCCTACCGCGGTATACCGTAGCGTACTTGGCGCCATTAGCAATGTGGCCATTGATACAGAAAATCCAAAAAAATTCTCCGTTACGGTTTCCCCCTATAATTTCAGAGGAGAATATTATGCGGGAGGATTTCAGATATTACCGGAATATGTTTATGATCCAAAAGGACTACTTCGCAACGTCGCAATCAACGACTTGCTCAATCCTGAAAAAGCAAAAGAAACGGCTACCTCCATCACTGCACTTCAGACCTACGCCGAAGAACTTAACACGCCAGAATATAGTCGGGAAAAAATTTCCGGAAGTGGGTCGTATAAGTTAAAAGAATGGATCACAGGTGAGCGGATTGTTTTAGAAAAAAAGAAAGACTGGTGGGGGGATAAGTACGCAAAAGAAAACGGTATGTTTGAAGCGTATCCTCGTCAGATCGTTTATCGTCCCATTCCGGATGCGGCTCCCGCCGTGGCCATGTTACAAAATGGATCACTGGATGCTATTTATCAATTGCCCAATGCTACTTTTTTAGAATTAAAAGAAGATCCCAATATCACCAAAAATTACAACCTTTTAAATCCCGCTAACTTACTGGTTAGTTATGTCGGCATGAATAGTTCCAATCCAAAACTAACAGATAAAAAAGTTCGTCAGGCGCTTGCCTACTTAATGGATATGGATGAAATTATCAAATCTGTCAAACTGGGAATGGCCCAAAAATTAAGTAGTGTTATTCCTTCGGATTTACCTTACGCGGCCAACGACTTAAAGCCATATGATTTTAATATAGAAAAAGCCAGCCAATTGCTAACCGAAGCCGGATGGGAAGACACGAATAACAATGGTACGATAGATAAAGTAATTAACGGAAAGCTAACTGAAATGAAATTAGAATATATTATTTCAATTGGTAGCGAAGTAAGTAGTGATATTGCGACCATCTTCAAAAACGCTGCAAAAAAGGCGGGCGTAGAAATTGATGTTCAAGCAGGTGAACGAAGTGAAAACAACAAAAAAATCCGTGGTAAAACTTTTGAACTAGCGCCCGCTGCTTTTGGTGCAGACCTTAGTTATTATGATCTATACGATTACTGGCATACGACCGGACCCCGAAATTATTTCGGTTTTGGAACAATAGAAACGGATAAGATTATTGAAGAAATTCGTTATACCGCCGACGATACCCGACGCAATCAATTGTACCAGGAAATACAGAAAATTATGTACGAAGAGTCACCGATTATTTTCTTGTATCGAACGCAGGACTGTGTAGCCATCCACAAACGGTTTGACAATGCCAAGACGTCGATTGCTTCTCCAGTATTTACTGAAAGACGATTTATATTAAATAAATAACTCGTGTTAAAACAAACAGTAAAAAAACTGGGTTATTTTATACCTACGCTCGTGGTGGTTTCGCTTGTGGCTTTTTTTTTGAGCAAGCTGGCGCCTGGTGATCCGGTATCGCATTATCTTCCCCCGATTGATGCGCTGCCGGGTTCTTCTTATTCGGTAGCTTATTACGAGAAACAGTATACCAAGTATTCCCACGAGTTGGGGCTAGATCGGCCATTATTTTATCTGTCTTTAACATCGGTCGCTTACCCGGACACCTTTCATCAGATTATTCTTCCAAGACAGCGGAAGTTACTCGACAAGTTGATTGGTCAATATGGTAACTGGTCTGAAATTCAGGGCTATTATGCTTCTTTGGAAAATCTGGATAAACTTTTTTTTCAGTGGCCGGATTCCATCGCACCGGACCATCGTATTAATTTTCAACGCACCGCTGGTCAGCTTTTTTATGCTTACGAGGATCCTTCAGTCAATAGTTTATTTGATCAACTAAAAAACGAATTATCACTCGCTGGTCAAGTACCTTACGGGAATCAAGTTATAAATCTTTTATCTCCTCCATTGACCAAAGCCATAAATTCCTACCAACAAATTAAAGATACCGCTACGCCTAATAAATTAGCGCAACCCAGCCTCCGCTGGCATGGAATCAATAATCAATACCATCGGTGGATTACAGGTTTTCTGATGGGAGACTTTGGTCGTTCTATTCGGGATCGGCGGCCTGTTTTTGATAAAATAAAAGAAGCAGCCTGGTGGACGTTATCCATTAATCTAATCGCCATTTTTTTGGCCTTTGCGGTTTCTATTCCAATCGGGGTGTACTCGGCTAGTCGTGCGCAACAGCGTCCTGATCGAATCATTGGCTTTTTGACTTTTGTTTTCTATTCTATTCCCCAATTTTGGATGGCGATGTTACTGGTCGTATTTTTAACGACCCCTCAATATGGAATGAATTGGTTTGCGTCGGTAGGACTGGGGAACTTAAGTTCTGATGCACCTTTCTGGGATCGTTTTTGGGAAGGACTTAGTCATTTAATTTTGCCCATTTTTTGTGTCACTTACGGAACGGTTGCTTTTATCTCCCGACAAGTAAGAGGAAGTATGCTGGATGTGATTCAAAAAGATTTTATTCGCACGGCCTTTGCCAAAGGTTTGCCTCGTCAACGGGTAGCCTGGCACCACGCGTTCCGAAATGCCTTGTTTCCGCTCATTACTTTGATCGCGCTGGTTTTTCCGGCAGCGATAGGAGGATCGGTAATTGTAGAAGTTATTTTTAATATTCCCGGAATGGGACGGTTGTTATTTGATTCAATTCAAGGACGTGACTGGCCGGTGGTTTTTATGGTTTTGATGATCGTTACGCTATTGACCGTTCTAGGAAATCTGGTAGCAGATATTTTGTATAATTTAGCCGATCCACGGATACGCAACCAGTAAATTTCATCAATTTGGTAACTGAAAAAATACGCTTTACTGACCGAATAGCTATATCACTTCTCTTGGTCCCTTTCCGGCACGATCCTCAATTATTTCCCCTTTTTCACACAATGGCAGTAAGTCTGACTTGATAAAATCCTGAACAGGCGTCGCAATATTATCCGGATAGAGCAAATGTAAATTAGGTCCTGCATCAAGACTAAAGTAAACAGGCAATTTGGTATCGTTTCTAAAATTACGTAATAATTCTATTTGCGCTAAAGTGTTGGGACGCATCAAAATATAGGAGGGCTCCGAGGTCATCATCAACGCGTGAAGGGTGAGTGCTTCGTTCTCCGTAATCTTTCCAAAAGCTTCCAAATCACCATTTTTCAATGCGACTTGTAAATCTGCAAAACGCGTATTTGCCTGCGCATAGCGGTTATCCGCAAAAATATTTCCTTCCATCAGTCCATGCCCCGCAGAACTCGAAACGCTTTTTTCTCCTTTGCTAACAATCAAAATATCATCATGAAAATCACGGTAAACTTTGTGGAGCTGATCTCCAAAAGGTACCGCGTATAAATCAGAAGATTCAGCTACTTCAGATGTTTCTCCCCAAACGGCCATCGTTTCATAAACTGAGCGACAAGCGCTACCTGATCCAAGTCGGGCAACATAAGATGCTTTTTGGTAGAATGCAGTTTTTGAAGTAAGGGTACCGAAAATTTCTTTTTCTACAGAACAAAGACAGAGCGCCAAGGCACTCATACTGGAAGCAGAAGAAGCAATTCCGGCAGAATGTGGAAACGAATTACTGGATTCAACTGAGAACTCTAGTTGCGTTAGAAAAGGAAAAATATCCGAAATGTTGGTTAGAAATTTAATCAGCTTGACGCGAAAAGCTTCGTTGGGGTTTCCACCAAATTTAAAATCCAGACTGATCGAATCGCCGGGTTTTTCTTTGGTACGATAACTTAATTTGGTAGTAGTAGCGGCAGTATCCAGTGTAAAACTGATCGAAGGGTTCCGGGGCAGTTGACGGCCATATTTTCCCCAGTATTTAATCAGGGCCAAATTGGAAGGACTGATCCATTGCGTTTTACCGCTTAAGGATTGTTCAGCTGAAAGCCGTAAAGTAGAGTTGGTATAGTCAAGCATGAATGAAATTTTTCAGGCTCAAATGTACATATTCTAACGCAGACCAACCGCTGACTTTTGAAATAAAAACCAATGTTCTCAATCCTTGGGATACTATTTTTCTTCAATCACTTCGTGAGAAATATTAAAGTCTTTTAGCACCGCGTCTAAAAGCGGATCATCTCCTACGTGATAGCCTCTTTTTAAATTGTATCCGTTTATTTTTCCGAGTCCTTGCCAAAATCTGGCGCTGACTCCACCACGAAGACCTTTAATCAACGTATAAAAAGGAGTATCCAGTTCTTTTTCAATCATTTTGATCAAAATATAACCCTGTGTTTTAGTGAGCTTGCGCAACGGATCTTTAAACTCTTTCTTAAGCTGCTTATTTAAACGTTTGATGTGTTTTTTTCGCTTCCGCTTTTTCATGTTCTGAGTCGTATATTCTACTTCCCGGAAGATTTTTATCGCATCGTTTGCGTAAGGATAAACAACCGCAGCGTACCGGCGGTAGCGCAGATATTTGCGATAATCATCCCGATTATCGAATTTCCGAAAGGAAGAAATAGAAACATCTTCCAGATCAGCAATGATGATTGTATCAGTATCCGTAATCAGGGCTGTTACAATTTGACCATCCAACTCAATCTTTTCTCTCCGTTCACTGGTTTGTCCGTTCAATACAGGTGCCATGACTACCAGGAATAATATTATATATGCTAATTGCTTCATTTAATTGGTGTTATTTATCTCTTAGACTCTATTCTAGTGCTAAAATAACGCCAAGGAACTGTTATATATTTGTTAAAGACAAAAAAAATAACTTGAGTCAGATCGGGCAGGGTCACAAAGGAATGTTGATTAAATAAATTAAGATACTATGCTTCCTGTTTTTCCATCACTCTTCGTTATTTTTCATTCCTAACCATTCCTTTTAAAAGATAAAATACCGTGATTTATCGCTTATACTTCTCTTTGAATTTCCGATAAAGCGCTTTTTGCTTATTATCCAGGCTAATATCTTTTCCTCTGATAAATGCTCTTTCAATATTAGAAGTTCGCATATCCAGCACATCTCCGGTTGAAATAATCAGGGTGGCATCTTTGCCCTTTTCCAGCGTACCAACGGTTTGATCTATACCAAGTATCATTGCCGTGCTTTGGGTCATAGCTTTAATCGCGGCCTCTTTAGATAATCCAAAACCCACGGCTTGTCCCGCTTGAAAAGGCAAATTTCGTTGTTGCCAGTATCCTTCTCCTCCGATAGCAAATAATACGCCCGCATCATGCAGCGTTTTTGGTGTCTTAAACGACTGGTCAATATCATCGTCGTGGTGATAGGGTAACGACTGGGTTTGATATAAAATAACCGGAATTTTGTGAGTTGCTAGTAAATCGGCAGCTCGATAGCTGTCCCGTCCTCCAACGACCACGATCTCTATTCCATATTCTTTTTTGAATGGGATGACCGTAGTAATGCCTTCTGCGTCATCGACGTGGACAAACAGTTTGCCAGATTGATCAAATAAACTACACATCGCCGCTAATTTCAACTGGGTATCTTCCACCGAGGATTGCTGGCAGTACGCACGAGCTTCCGCTAAAAACTGTTTTATTTCGCTTACTTCCTCTCCGTATTTTTTATTTTTAATTCGTCGTGGATTTCCTTCTCGCCAGCCCGTCCAGGTCATCATGGAAGGCCAATTAAGGTGTACGCCATCATCTAGCTTGTAGGCGGCATCCTCCCAGTTCCATCCGTCCAGTTCTACTACACTGGATGTTCCCGAGATGCTACCTCCAGTTGGTACCACCTGCGCCAGTAAAATTCCGTTGGATCGTACCGTCGGAGTTACTTTTGAGTCTGTATTATATGCAACAATGGATCGTAAATTTGGATTCATACTTCCAACCTCGTCCGCATCTCTGGTGGCGCGTACTGCACCAATTTCTATGAGTCCGATTTGAGAGTTGGCCGCGATGAGTCCTGGATAAATATGCTTTCCGGTCGCGTCAATTTTTTTCCAATCTTTAGAACTGTCTACTGCTGTATCAGCTTTTCCGACCACCGTTAATTTTCCGTTTTCAAAACCAATGATACTATTTTCTATAACCTGTCCATTACCGAGATGCGCAGTGGCTCCAGTAATTAAAATAGGTTGTGATTGTGCAGGTGCGGGTGTTTGTTGTCCTCTGGCGATCCCCGTAAAAAGGATTAAGAGGGTAAAAATTAAAAATATATTTTTCATGTTATTTTATTTTTTTGAATGAATGATAAAAGCAGTACCAAAAACTTCTAGTGCCTCATCCCGTAAGTAAATGGTAAGCTAGGCAACGTTATTTTTAGTCTGGTTGAGGCAGGAAATCCGGAGCTATGCCGTAGCATAGTGAGGAATTTTCTAACAAAAAGCAGGCGAAAAATAACAAGCATAGATTGGTATGGATTTACGTGATGAGACACTAGTCCTGCATTTCATCCTCCGCATCATCACAGTGATAGTGGTGATGCATCTTACCACCCACAGGACGGGTTTTACCACCCCCTTTTTTAACATCCAGCATTTTGTTAATTAGTCGGGAGCGTTCCCGCTGTACCGCCAATTGTTTTGTTTTGTCTTCGTTGCGATCAAAAAATCTAATACCGTCGATAAAGGTTTGTTCTGCTTTCGCATAAATAGACATAGGATGATCCGACCAGACAACGATGTCTGCATCTTTGCCACTTCGGATACTTCCTACCCGATCGTCGATGTGCAGTAATTTCGCAGGGTTGAGGGTAACAAATTTCCAGGCATCTTCTTCTGACACCTGACCATACTTAACGGCTTTAGCTGCTTCCTGATTTAGTCGTCGGGCCATTTCGGCATCATCAGAGTTGAAGGCCACCGTTACCCCTTGTTCGTGCATGAGCGCGCCGTTATAAGGAATTGCATCAATTACTTCGTACTTGTAGGCCCACCAATCCGAGAAGGAAGAACCACCTGCTCCGTGTGTTTTCATCTTGTCCGCTACCTTGTAACCTTCCAGAATATGGGTAAAAGTATTTACTTTAAAACCCATTTCATCCGCTACGTGCATCAACATATTAATCTCAGACTGAACATAAGAGTGACAAGAAATATGACGTTGACCATCCATGATTTCCAATAGTGTTTCCAGATCCAGATCTTTTCTAAATCCAGGTTGATTGCGTTTTTTTCGATATTCTTTGGCGCGTGTAAAAGCGTCTACGTATACCTGCTCTACACCCATCCGCGTATCCGGAAAACGATTGTTAGAACTACTCCTTGACTTCTTTACATTTTCTCCTAAAGCAAATTTTATAAACCCGGGACTATTTTCCATCTTCATTTCTTCCGGTGCGTATCCCCAGCGTAATTTAATAATCGCTGATTTACCACCAATGGGATTACAAGATCCGTGTAGCAATTGTGAAGTGGTAACTCCTCCGGCCAATTGTCGATAGATATTAATATCTTCAGAGTCCACAACATCCGCAATACTCACCTCCGCAGTACTGACTTGTGTACACTCATTAACACCTCTCGAAATAGCAATATGAGAGTGCTCGTCAATCACTCCACAAGTGACATGCTTTCCGGTTCCATCAATGACGGTGGCTCCGGCGGCAGGTAAAGATTTTCCAACCGACTTGATTTTACCATCAGAAAACAATACATCGGCATTTTCCAAAATTCCATCCTCTTCATTTGTCCAAACGGTAGCGTTGCGAATCAATATAGTTTCTGTCGTAGGTAATGTCTCGTTGCCGAAGGCCATAAATGGATAGACTACCACCCCCATTTCAGGCGTTTCGTCGATTCTATCTTTTTTATTTTTATCCGCTTTTTCTTCTTCCTTTTCCAGCGCTCCCGTTTTTACGGCAGACCATTTTGTCCAGCTACCATCCGTTGCAGTTCCGTTACCAGACCAGCGTGCTTTGGAACTAATACCTGTTAGGCTAATACGCTCCGCAGCCTCAGCATCCGGCTGAAAAGAGAGATTTATTATTTCGTTTTCTATACTTGACTTTACGGTTACCTTCGTTGTATCATTGATAATAATTTTCATGGTTGCATCATCTTCCGCCTCAAGCTGGTAGGTTTTATTGCCTACTTTCAAATCGTATTTTCCAGCGACATCTGGAGCATTGGGATTGGAAAAAATAAAAGGTTTTCCCTGAATCCAGTGGTGGTGAATCTTCGTTTTTTCAGTAAAAATTTCGTCAGAAGCAATAAAGAAATTGGCCAATTTACCTTTCTCCAAACTCCCTACCTGATCGTAAATATCAAGTGCTTTTGCTGGCGCTTGTGTAAGTGCTTTGAGCGCCTGCTCTTTGGTTAATCCAGCTTCAATTGCTTTTCCGAGATTTTTCAAGAAGGACTTCTTATCTTTTAAACCATTACTAGTCAGAATAATATTAACGCCATTTTTAGCCAATAGTCCGGGATTGGTCGGTGCCAGTTCCCAGTGTTTCATATCACTAAGTTCCACCCGCAGTGCATCGTAAGGTGCTTCTACGTCGAATGCTTCCGGAAAATTCAAATTAAGAATAAAGCTATTTCCCGAATTTTTAATTTTTTCTAATCGTTGGTATTCATCTCCGTTTCCGTAAATGATATAATCATGATTCTGTGCTTTTCCCAATTTGATGGCCCGTAAACTTTCCAATATTTCTCTGGTTTCAAATATTTGCGGAAGTGACTGTACCTCATTCCAGGCAGCGAGAGAAAGGTTGGTTTCCTCTTCTTGTTTTTCATACCAGTCACCATCCAGGTAGGTCTGTCGAAAAAGTGCAATTCCACCCATCAGTGATCCCGGATAGCTTTGAGTAGATGTTCCTTTTTTAAAAGAAAGATGATGTGCCGCCTGTTCTTGCAAAATCAATTTGTGGGGGCGATCTTCACCAAGTGTAATGACCGTTGCAGTGCCGCGGGACATACCATCCATCCGGTGTGCAGAAACGGTTCCAAATCCGATTTCCCGGTATCCTTTGGCCGATTTTTCATCAACCGAAAAATGCTCGTGCGCGCGAAACTCAGGTTGTAAAGCTTGATTCCACATATAAGCACCCGATTTATTAGAAACCATTTGTTGATTTCTGGAGCGTTGACCGCTCGCTTTTTCTGCCTCCGGAATTCCATAATCACTATAGATATCGACAAAGGAAGGATAGATATGTTTTCCTTTCAGGTTGATGGTGACCATTCCTTCAGGAACCATTATTTCTGCCCCTACGGCTTCTATTTTACCCTTTCGAATAATCAGCGTTCCGTTTTCAATGGTACGATCGAAGTTGGTATGAATGGTTGCATTTTTAAAAGCATAAGCGCCGTCACGCTCATCATACACCCCGTTGCGGGGAAAAGTCTGCTGGCCAAATAACTGGATGACAGACAATAGTAGCAGCGTAGAAAAGAGGTACTGTTTTTTCATAATATCTAGATTAGGCTTGAACATATACGAGGTATTTTTCTTCAAAAAAGTCTTCTTTAAAATAATTATCAAGTGGATAAGATTCAACGTAGGTTCCTTTGCCGAGGGCCGCAATTTCTGCGTTGATTCGCCCACCCTTGAGGGCAATCAGTCCATTGGGTATTGGATGTACATCTTTTTGGTGTACCAGTCTTTGGGTCCACGGTCTCAATTTATCAAGGGTCGCTACGGCTCTCGTTACGACAAAATCAAATCGCATTTTTAGTTCTTCGGCACGTGCTTGTAATCCTACCGCATTCTCTAAACCAATCGCTTCGGCCACCGCGTTGACTACGGTGATTTTTTTTCCAGTTCCATCAATGAGGGTAAACTCAACATTGGGAAATAAGATGGCGAGCGGAATTCCAGGAAAACCACCACCTGTTCCCAAATCTACAATTTTCGACCCGGTCCGAAATTTTATAAATTTAGCAATAGCCAGAGAATGGAGGATATGTCTTTCGTATAAATTATCAATATCTTTACGAGAGATAACATTTATTTTGCTATTCCAGTCAGCGTACAAATCGCCCAACTTCGCGAATTGTTGTTCCTGTTTTTCGGTAAGCCTGGGAAAGTATTCCCGTATTATTTCCATAGTATATTTGATTGAAAATTTGGTTTTGTTTATGGTACTATTATGTCTCAGTAATAAAATTTTCCAGAAGGTAGGTACTTTGTTTTAAGTTAACCTCGTGGACGCCGATTTCCGATAATTTTGTAATCGTATTCTGCCGGCATTCGGCAGGTATTATTGCTTCTATGTTCTATCATTCAATCAGGAAAATTTCTTGAGGGTAGGGTCTGCGCTATGCTTATCGGTCAGTAGTTTTCTGATGCCACTAGTCCGCAACATTTCCGCTCGAATGATGGTATCTATATCTTTTTTGTACTGCTCCCAATCGTCATTGATGATTACATAATCATAAGCCCACGCAAACTGAACCTGTTCTTTGATCGCGGCAATTCGGGCATCAAGATTATCTTCTTTGTACCGATTATTGATTCGATCCAGGAGCGTCTGAATGTTGGGCGGCATGATAAAAATAGAGATTACCCGATGATCACTAACAGATTTCACTCTGAACATTCCTTTATAATCAAGTTCTACCACCAGATGTTTTTTATGTTCGTCCTGAATCAGACTCCGGGGCGATCCGTACATATAGTCTCCGTAAGTTCGGGTATACTCAAAGATCCCCCCATTTCTGATCAATTCGTTAAAAGCTGGTTGTGTTATATAGTTATAATCTTTCCCGGGTACTTCTTTGGGTCGTGGTGCCCGGGTAGTATATGTGGGTATATGCATAATCTTATCGCCAAAGTTTGCTGTCGCGTAATCCATAAATGTTCCCTTTCCCGAACCGCTTGGCCCACAAACGATAAAGAGAATATTTTTTCTACTATCCAATTGCTGTGACATTTCTTTTTTTTACAAAAATAGGGAATTTACTTGTATTTCCACCTGAGGAAATGGGTTCAGGGATGAGGAATAACCCTTCTACCACGGAAACAGGTTGTCTAGTGCCCCAAGCACTAGTGCCTCATCCCGTAAATCCATACCAATCTATGCTTGTTATTTTTCGCCTGCTTTTCGTTAGAAAATTCCTCACTATGCTACGGCATAGCTCCGGATTTCCTGCCTCAATCAGACTAAAAATAACGTTGCCTAGCTTACCATTTACTTACGGGATGAGGCACTAGTGCCTCAGGACCTGATGACCTACGGTACAAGAGAGGCAGGCTTTCCGGTCGCAGAAATTATTTTTTAATTCCAGCAGCGCTTGTGTTTGATAGGCAGAATCAGGTTTTAGTCCTAATTCTTTCCAGCGGGTGATAATTTTATTCTGCTCGGCGGGTATTTCTTCGAGTAGCTTTAAGGCTCGGTCTTTATAGCTTTGCTCGCCTTTTTTCTTTCCATAGATAAATAAAAATGGAGCGATCGTATTAATGATCAGAAGGTGAATGGTGGATTTTCCCATTGTTTTTTTTCGTTTTACCGTTTCTTTATCAAATAGATAATGGGTTTGCCAGTAGGCGGAAACGTTGAGGTTGAACATATTCTCAATTTCTTTGACGTTTGTGGTGGCAAGAGATTTTGAAAAGAGGTGTCGGGATTTAAAAATCAACATGGCTAACTGGGCGATACGGATGGTTGGAAAATTAGCAGGACGCAAGCGCAGCATTTTCCAGGTGGCTGCATGAATGGGTTCAAGACCATATTTTTTTCTAAAAAACTGATATTCTTTTTTTAATTTTTTTGGATAGGCATCGGTAAATTCTACTTCTAACATACCTGCCTGTCCAAATAGCAAGGCTTCGATATGCAGGAGACGATCCTGGTGTTTGGCTAAAAGACTCAGCGGAAGAATTCGGGCCAGCCATTCAAAAGGTTCTGCGTTAACCTTTGTACCAAAATTGCGGCAGAGCACCTGAAAAAAACAAGTCTCCCAATCATTTTGGGTTGCCGTTAGTCGTTCCGCGATATAAGCAGTCTTGCGTTGCATTCTTTCTACCAGGAGGCGATCCAGCCAAAGTGATAATTGTATTTGTGAAACTTTATGAAACAGGTGCTGACATGGAATCCAGAATTCGTTGTTGATGATTTTCAGGTAAGTTTTTGATAGACGGGGTGGTATCCGAGAGCGGAGTTCCAGGCAGGGAATGCGGCTTTTATTTCCGTGGAAGATAATTTCATCTTCGACGAGCACTACATGCAAGATCACGTTTTGGTAAGCCGGATCTTGTTGGTGTTTGTGCTTGATCCACTCGGAAGAACGCAGGTGCATTTCGACATTACCCGCCAGCAAGATTCCTCCGATTTTAATCTTTGCATCTAAAAAATCCGGTCCGGCATCGGTATTGTGGCGACCTACTTCGATGATTTCTATGGTTTCCCCCTGCGTTGTTTTCAGATCATGCAGGTAGATTTTTTTGACCCGCCAGAGATATTGGATAAAGTCTTCTTTTAAAGTAGCGTAAGGATCTTCCTGTAGCAGGGTGCTAAATTGTAAAAAGGGAGCAACATCATTCGGATTAAATCTGTCGGGTCGAAAAGAAGGCGTATTGTGCAACATGGTTGTGAAAATAAGGTCAGAAAATTGGAGAAGTATACAAAAAACTTCCACTGTCCTTACTTAGATGCACCAACTAGCTAAATTCCATAAAAATTTCTAATCTTTTTTTCTTTCCAGAATTTTAAAAGTATAATCGTACTCGTTTTTTTCATCCGCTTTGTGGTTGGTTTCTTTAATCAGCGTCCAGTTTTGGAGATCCATTTCCGGAAAGAAAATATCTCCATCTACTTCCAAATCTACCTCCGTCAAGTAAACACGATCTACGTGTGGCAGCGCTATTTCGTAAATTTGTCCACCACCAATGATAAAAACCTCTTCTTCTCCGTTGGCTTTTGCTAATGCTACCGCTTCGGCAACATTATGGGTAATGAGACATCCTGTGGCAATAAAAAATGGATTGCGGGTGACGATGACGTTGGTGCGTTTGGGTAAAGGACGACCGATGGATTCGTAGCATTTTCGGCCCATCACGATATGATGTCCAGTGGTTATTTTTTTAAAATATTTTAAGTCTGCGGGTAAATACCAGGGGATGTCGTTGTCTTTTCCAATGACATTATTTTTAGCAACTGCGACAATGGTAGATATAATCATTTCTATTTTTTATTTGTTGGAGTGGTGAAGGTATCAAATTATCAGGTGTGTTAATTAATGTAGGTTAAACTGAAATACTGATTATTAAATGTTTTGCTCACTCAATTTTAACAGTAATTTTTCATTAATAGAATTTTCAATCAATACTTTTCCCTGAAGGTTTCTTACTTCCCCTATTTTTGGCAATAAAATGACGATTCTATACTTCCTCTTTTCCCGCCACGCTGTGTCCATAAAATGGTTATTATTCTATCTTTTTTATTAGACTTGTTACCCTTTAAGAATTAAGATCTATAAATAAGGATTTTGTTCTTAGATGAGTCTCATTTTGAGCCTCATAGCCTAGCTATGGGGCGAAAAATAGACGAAATATAAGGACAAAA
>Ga0114953_1000633_pt1 | contig 25895 bp, 25 predicted proteins | sample SidtaG_FD_87298 | JGI IMG/M metagenome (GOLD analysis project Ga0114953, IMG submission 87298) | Marine algal microbial communities from Sidmouth, United Kingdom - Sidmouth_Male2 metaG | ecosystem: Host-associated > Algae > Red algae > Unclassified | place: Sidmouth, United Kingdom | collected...
AGAACGCCAACCAAGGCCAAGGTTCCAAGTCCGGTGGCCAGCGCTCCGGCGGCCAGCGCTCCGGCGGTCAGCGCACGCGTTCGTCGAACAGCTGAGACCCAGCAGATGTCCGTGAATCGGTGTGCACTACGTTTGTCGTATGCACATCGATTTCATGACCGGCGCCGCCCGCTGGGACGACGCCGCTGATCTGGCTCGCCGACTCGAGGGCGCAGGCTTCTCCGGTTTGCTTTTCACCGAAACGAGTCAGGTGCCGTGGATGCAGATCGCTGCCGCCGCAATGGCGGCCCCCGAGCTGACCTTCACCACGGGTATTGCCGTGGCCTTTCCGCGCAGCCCCATGGTTTCTGCGGCAGTGGCCTATGAACTGGCAGACAACACCAACGGTCGATTCCGATTGGGACTCGGCAGCCAGGTTCGCGCCCACATAGAACGCCGTTACAGCTCCGAGTTCGACCAGCCCGCTGCCCGGCTGCGCGACTATGTGCTGGCCGTCAAGGCATCCTGGCGGGCGTTCAATCGCCAGGAGCGCTTGGCCCACGATGGTGACTTCTACGCCATGTCGTTGTTGCCGCGTGACTGGTCGCCCACCCCGCACGAGCACCCGATGAAGGTCGATATCTCTGCGGTTGGTCCGCTGATGACCCGGGTGGCCGGCGAGGTCGCCGATGGCGTTCACGTGCATCCGCTGCACTCGATGCCCTACATCGAGAACCGGCTGCTCCCTGATCTGGCCATCGGCGCCGAGCGCACCTCACGCAACGTCGACGACATCGACCTGATCATTCCGGTGTTCGCATGCCCGGGCGACACCCCCGAAGAACGAGCTCCTTATGAGGCTCGCGCCAAGCGACAGATCGCCTTCTACGGCAGCACCCCCAACTATGCCTTCCAGTTCGAGGATCTCGGTTACGAAGGGGTCACGGGGCGTATCCGGGCCAAGATGAAGGCGGGCGAACTCGACACCCTGGGCGACGAGATCACCGATGAAATGCTCAACCAATACGGCCTCTCGACCTCATGGGATGACTTGGCCGACAGTCTCATCGACCGTTACCGGGGCACGGCGAGTCGCGTCGTGATGTACCTGGGCACCGATCAGATCCGCGCCGACGATGCCCAGCTGGGTAAATGGTCCGAGATCGCTCGCGCCGTGAGAGCCGCCTGACGGCTAGCCGACACAAGATCTCGGTACGGCCAGTCACAGGGAAATGCTAGTTCGCGATCTCGGCGGCGTCCTTCATGGCGTCTTCGCCCTTCTTCCACAGGTTGCCCTGCCACAGCTCTTCCAGGCCGGTCTCGCCGCTTGCCCCCGGCGTGGCCAGATAGTCGGCGTATGACGTGGGCTTGTGGCCGGTCAGGTTGTAGAAATCGGGGCTGCATCGGCAATAGAAGCCGTTCGACAGATATTCGAAGAACTCGGCCCGGGTACTGCCGAAGTCGTTCTCGAAGTCTTCCATCGTCTGAGCGCGATAGTCGATTGTCTTGCCCATGGCTGCGCCCAGATCCGTCGCGATTTCATCCATCGTCTGAGGTTCGGGGCCCGTCAGGTCATAGAACTTGTCGGCGTGCTTCTCGGGACCCTCGCGCAAGATCACCGCTGCCGCCTCGGCGATGTCTCGGGTCGCCACGAACGAGTTGCGAGCGCTACCCAGAGGATTGCTGAACCAGCCTTCTCGTTCGATGCTCTCGCTGTCGGTCTTGAGCAGATGGTTCATGAAGAAGTTGTTGCGCAGGACCGTGACGTTCAGTCCGGCATCGATCAAGGCCTTCTCGCCCCACCAGTAGTGCTGGAGCATGAGCGGGATCTCTGCGCCGGCGCGAGACGAATGTTTGGTGGCGTCGTAGCTGGCAGTGTTGGTGTCGGCCCCCATACAACTCACCCGCACGACATGAGAGACTTGCTCACGACGCTCGCCCAACGCCTTGCTGAATGCCAAGTGGCCTTCGAGCATGGGGTCCAGCGAAGCCGAATACACCGCAGTCACTCCGTCCAAGGCATCGGGCCACGTCGATGCGTCGTTCAGGTCGAAGTGCACGACTTCGTCGGCGCCCAGCACTCGCAGCGAATCGGCTTTTTCTGGACTGAAAGAGCACGCCCGAACCGTGAACTCGCCGCTCTGCGACAGTCGGGCGACCAGCTCTTTGCCGATGCGGCCCGTGGCCGATGTGACGAGCACGATGGGTTTCGACATGGTGAGCTCCAGGTTTGATCAGCGTCGGATCGAACGCCGACGCTATCTCGCTGATCGGTGGGCGCCCACGTCGGCGCGCCGAGCGCGTGGCTGACCTTTAGGCCTTCTTGACCTTGTCCGGGGTGATCACGACCGTTCGCCCGTTGACCTTGCCTTGAACGGGATGATCGCCGGGTACGAGCCGGATCGACTTGACCTTGGTCCCGACCTTGATGCCACCGGCTTTGCCGTCGAGCTTCAAATCCTTGATGATGACAACATCGTCGCCTTCGGCCAGCAGCTTGCCGTTGACGTCGCGAACCTCGACCGAGTCGTCGTCGACCCCATCGGCATCGACCTCGGGCTGCCATTCGTGACCGCAGGTGCCGCACTCGTACCCATCAGGGGCGATGAGTGGTTCGGGCATGGTGCAGAAGGGACAGGTCGGCGAATCGGTCACCCAGGATGTGTATCGGTTCTGGTCTGTGACGCGGCGATGTCGGTACCGGCGTGGAAGCCGCTGGTCCACGCATTCTGGAAGTTGTAGCCGCCGGTAATACCGTCGACGTCTACGACTTCTCCGGCGAAGTAGAGCCCCGGGACCAGCTTGCTCTGCATGGTCTTGAAGTCGATCTCGTCTCGGGCCACTCCCCCGCAGGTCACGAATTCGTCCTTGTTCGTGGCCTTGCCGTCGACGGCAAAGATCGAAGCGGTGAGTTGATGGATCAACGAAGTCGCATGCTTCTTGCTCAGCTGGGACCAGGTAGTGCTGTCGGGAATACCGGCGGCGGCGACGAGTCGCAGCCACAACCGCTTGGGGATCGTTGCGAACGGGCTTCTGCTGGCGAGTTGGCGCTTACCTTCTTCAGATCGCTTCCCGATGATCATCGCGTCGACGTCCTCGTCGGGTAGCCAGTTCACCGAGATGTCGAAGCGATAGTCACGCCCCGCCAACTCCCGGGCACCCCACGCCGAGATTTTGAGGATCCCGGGGCCACTTAATCCCCAGTGGGTGATGAGAACCGGGCCTCGACTGCTGAGCTTGCTCTGGCTGATGCTGACGTTGGCCGGGGTCACCGACAAACCGAGCAGGTCGACCAGTCGGGGATCCTTGATCTTGAAGGTGAAGAGAGAAGGTGTCGCCGGAAGCAGTTCGTGGCCAAGACTCGCGGCCAGATGAGCGCCGGCAGCATTGCGGGTTCCACCCGTGGCGATGAGCACGTTGGCGGCGCGGTAGTGGTCTCCGCGGTCGGTACCCAGCTCGAAGGTGCTCTCCTTGGTGACGATCGAGGTGACTGCGTTGCTCGTCCGGACCTCGACTCCGGCAGCGTCGGCTGCGCCCAGCAGCGCGTCGATGATGGTCTGTGACCTATCGGTTTCGGGAAACATCCGCCCATCGGCCTCGGTCTTGAGCGCAACGCCTCTATCGGCGAACCAAGCAACAGTGTCGGCCGCGCCGAATCGGTGGAATGGGCCGATCAACGATTTTTCACCGCGCGGGTAACAGCGACTCAAGTCTCGAGGTTCGAAACAGTCGTGCGTGACGTTGCAGCGCCCGCCGCCGGAGATCTTGACCTTTTGCAGGAGTTGCGACGTCTTCTCCAAGATCAGAACCGACTTTCCCGAGTTCTCGGCGCACGTGGTTGCCGCAAAGAACCCTGCTGCCCCGCCTCCGATAACGATCAAGTCAAAGTACATGCGCGACTACCTGCAGCCAGAGCGAGCCCGCATCCTACGGGTGTCCGATTGCTGCAGCCTCGATTTCCTCGATGAGCTCGGTCATGGCATGGACACCGGCAGCCAGATAGCTCTTCGTCTGAGGCATCCACGCTCGCTGCGGCTGTTCTTCTGGGTCGTTGTCACCGGCGACGGTCATGCGCCTCGTTGCTTCTGAACCGGCCGAACAAGCGCTGCGCCACCAGTTCGAGCGTGCCGGCGATGCCAGCCGGGAATCTCAGGGTGACCAAGATCAACCCGATACCGGTGACCAGGAACAGGTTCTCCGAAGGTGCAGCCGATGAGAGCCACACGATGAGCAACCCCGAGGGGGCGATGAGTCCACCGATGACTGCGCCGGTCACGCTGCCTATCCCGCCCAGGAAGGCCAAGCCCAGCAGCTCCAGGCCGGCGTCGGGTTCGTAGCTGGCGCTGGTGAGTTGGGTGACCTTGTAGGCAGAGATGACACCCGCAACTGCGGCAACAAACGAGGCCAGGGCTGCGCCGAGCAACTTGTGGAATGGCACCGAGATGCCCGCCGCAGCTGCTGCACGTTCGTTGTTGCGTACGGCCAGCAGGCGTCGACCCAGCGAGCTGTTGCGGATCCGAGCGACGAAGAGCGCGGCTGCGGCGGCAACGAGCACCGAGATCACCGTGAAGCGCCGGCTCGGGAAGGTACCTCCGGCAAAGATACCCAGATCGATACCGAACAGCTGCGGTGTCTCGACCAAGGCCACGCCGCTTTCACCGGTGAACGTCGGGCTCCGGAACATGAGCCGCTCAAAGACCAGGGCAGCTGCGAACGTGACGATCGCAAACTGCAATCCACGGATCCGAAGCGCGGGTGCGGCGATGATCGTTCCGATGATCGTGGTCAGGGCAACCGCGGCAATCGGACCCAAAGGAAAGGGCAGATTCCAGTCGGTTGTCGCTTCGGCCAACAGGAAGGCCGAGCAGCCGGCAAACGCCAGCTGGGCCATACGAGGATCGTGACGCCTGGAGCCAGCGGTATTACAAGCTCATCCGCCAAGACGAACACTCGGTATCCGATGAGGCAATCCGGGTTGCCCGTCACGCCTACTACGGCATGATCAGCTACGTCGATGACCAGGTCGGCAAACTGTTGTCAGCCCTCGATGACACCGGACTTGGCGACAACACTATCATCGTCTTTACCGCGGACCACGGCGACATGATGGGTGAGCGGGGCATGTGGTACAAGTTCAACCCGTTCGAATGGTCGGTGAGAGTACCGCCCATCATCGCTTCGCCTGAGGGCGCAGTCGGCAACCGGGTGGACCACGGCGTGTCGCTGGTCGACGTATTGCCGACGTTCCTCGATCTCGCAACTCAGGGCACTCCACCAGAAGTCATTGACGCCATCGACGGCAACAGCTTGACCCCGCTTCTCAACGGGCACAACGCGGATCGAGCCGACGAGGTGATGATCGAGTTCATGGGCGAGGGCGTGCATTCGCTGTGCCTGATCCTTCGCTGCGATGGATTCAAGTATGTCTACTGCGAAGACGACCCCGGAATGCTGTTCGACCTCAACAACGACCCACGTGAACTTGTGAATCTCTGTGGACAGCCAGAGTTCGCGCAGCTTGAGGCCGACATGTTGGCCGACATCCTCGACCGATGGGACCCCACTGCTATCAAGGGGTCTGAGGAGGTACCGCACAGGATCCTGCATAGAAATGGTGTCTTAATCGCGCGCGCTGTGTCCTGGAGCTTTTACCTGGGGTCTAGCTGAACTCTCTGAACGCAAATTTTAGGCCCTCGGCGAATCGCCGAGGGCCTAAGTGATTGGGCGTCCTAGGGAGGACTATGACCCGGGCCTGTCAAGGAGCGTGCCGTTTCCGGGTGTGCCAAGGATGGCCCAGTCGGCGAGCGCAGCGAGAGCAGCGGGTGAAGCTAGGTCGTTCGTTCCGAGGTTGTCGATCCCAACGCCTGGCAATGTGTAGAGGGCTCCGTCGTCAGCGATGCGTCCTGCGAGAACGTATACCTGACCTTGCTGGAGAAGCTGCTGGCCTTCGATCAGAAAGGTTTCGCCATCGATGATGCCACCTTCTTGGCGAATCATGATTGTGGCGCCTGGATCGAAGTTGTCCGACAGGGTCGAACCCACGACTGCTTCATAGTCTGTGACCGGCAGCCGGTCTTGTTCGCTGGAGATACCAGCGTTAACGATCCGAACGACTGCAATTTCGTCGGCAAAGGCAAGCGTGGCTTCTGCGTTGTCCGGGGAGAAGGCGTAGTCGACCTCGATGGTCGTGATGTTCGGTGATGCGGTATCGGCTTCGGAACCGCATGCTCCGAGGATAAGCGTGGCACTGAGCGCAGCTGCAAGAAGCTTCGATGTGTTGGTTCGGGTTTTCATGGTTTCCTCTCTGTTTGGTCTGGTCGTACTTCTAAGATTCGTCGTTGCGCTCATTTAGCACCACTGACTGTCGTAGTCGCTGATGTCGTGGGCACCGAGACTGGTCTGGGCGATGATGCCTTGTCGCATAACCGAGTTGGCGATCGTTGTGTGTCCGAAGCGAAGTGCGTGACCGAGCTCGTGGATTGCGGTCTTCTTTCGCTCGTCAGCCGACATCTGATTGAACCAGTGATTGTTGAAGTTGATTAGGTCGGCGCCGGTGCGCGCTGACCAGTAAGCGAGGGTGCTCGTGCTTGAGTTCGTATAGTCGTCAAACTCGAGGTCCGTGACGGTGTTCCAAGCGTCATGAGCGATGTTCACACAGCCTTGGGCGTCCCACACGCTGATTGCGTGGTTCATTTCGGTATCCCAGCTCGTGTGGTCCTCGTATCGGATTTCGCTACCGTCGACCGAGTCATTACCTAAATCGTGGGCGCTCACATCACCGGCCGCCGGGCCAACGAGGAGCATCAGCGCAGAGATGACAGCGACCAACACGAGTCGAAACGGGCGAATTCGTGGATGTAGCCCGCTCGAACGAGTCGACGCGGTAGCTACTGGGTCTTGCGGTTTTCTTAGCGATGAATTGGTATCTATCAGTGTCTTTCCTTTCTTTGGTTTTAGTGAAGGAATACCCAGCAACCAGGACTTCTAAACATCGCTAGTACCGAAAACGTTCCTTTTTGTTACATCACCGGTTTGCGGTCGAATCGGGTTGAAATCACGTAACAAAACTCATGCTCATAACCAAAGTACCAATTGAAGGCGCTGTGCACCTTTTTGGTACTTTCGGTGGATGGGTGACCTTTTGGGCTATGCACGAGTGTCGACACAGGACCAGACGCTGGAGTTGCAGGTCGACGCGCTCGAGGCAGTTGGTTGTCATCGGGTGTTCACCGAGCACGCGTCGGGGGCTGCGGATGATCGAGTCGAGTTGGCGAACTTGTTTGATCATGTCCGGCCGGGTGACACGGTTGTGGTGTGGCGCTTGGATCGGCTGGGCCGATCGTTGCGGCATCTGATTGACACGGTGAACGCGCTGGCGGATCGACAGGTCGGTTTTCGCAGTATTAGCGAGAACATCGATACGACGACGTCGGGCGGCAAACTCATCTTCCACATCTTTGGGGCGCTGGCGGAGTTCGAACGCGAACTCATCCGGGAGCGCACAAACGCCGGGCTCACTGCGGCACGGGCTCGGGGCCGTGTTGGTGGTCGGCCATCGGTTATGACCAAGGCGAAGACCGATGAGGCTCGGCGAATGTATGACTCGGGTGACTACACGTGGGAGGAGATAGCCGAGATGTTTGGGGTGAGCCGTATGACGGTGTATCGCCATGTCGTCAAGAGCCGCGATGATGCGCACTGACCAACCGCCGGCACGATCGCCTTACGCCGCGTTCCCGGACGTGATTGAGCGGGACTGGCTCGGGCGGTGGTGTCATCTCAGCCGGGCTGATCTTGACCTGGTTGATCGCCGTCGAAGCCATGCGACTCGGCTTGGGTTCGCTGTGCAGCTGGTGACGGTGCGTGCGATTGGTTCGTTCTTGTCTGAACCCGGCGATGTCCCGGACGTGTTGGTGCGGTCGGTGGCTGAGCAGATCAACGTTCGTGATGTCGGTGTTCTGGCGGGCTATGGCAAGTTGCCGGCTCGGTGGCATCACGTGAGCGAGATTCGTGAGCGCTACGGCTACCAAGACTTCACCGACCCATTCGTGCAGTCTCGGATCGAGCGTTGGCTGTATCGCATCGTGTGGTCAAGCGATATCGGGCCGTCCGCGCTGTTTGCTGCTGCCCATCGCAGGCTGCTCGCCGATCGAATCGTGCTGCCAGGTGAACAGGTTCTGCAACGGCTCATCGCCCGGCTACGTGAGCGGGCAACAACCCGGCTATGGACTCGACTGGTCGGGCTAGCGACCGGCGAAACGATTGAGTCGCTTGAGGGACTGCTGGTTGTGCCGACTGGTCAACGGCGCACTGGCCTGGACCAGATCCGCCGCTCGCCCGTAAGTCCGACTGTCGATGGTCTTGTTCGGGCACTCAAACGACTCGAGACAATCCGGTCACTCGGTGTTGGTCACCTCGATATGTCACGACTGCCCTCGGGTCGGGTCGCAGCGCTCGCCCGTTATGGCGAGGACGCGTGGGTGAGCCAGCTACTCGATCACAAACAGCTTCGTCGCCGGGCAGTCCTGGTGGCACTTGGCGAATCGTTGGCTCGAAGCGCCCGAGACGATGTTGTTGATGTCTTCGACATTGTGTTCGCAGACATGCAACGCAACGCCAAGACCCGGGGTCAGAAACGCCGAGTCGCTGAACTGCGAACCTATGACAAAGCGGTCGGCGAGATACACATCGCCATTGGCCAGCTCCTTCACGCTCTCGACGACCGTGATCAACTTGATGAGGTGATCGACAGTTTCAGGGCGGACCAGCAACGCTTGGTGGCAGCGATGGCCACCGTTGAGGATCTGATGCGTTCACCGTCGGACCCGTATCACGACCGTCTTATCGCTTCGTACTCCCAGATTCGGCGTTTTCTACCGGGTTTGATTGCAGCGATCGACTTCGAATCAACCGAAAGCTCAGCCCCAGTGCTGGCTGCACTCGTCTCGCTTGAGCAGTGGTTCGATGAACAGCCCCGTGCCACGACCAAACCCGTCGACGAGCTACCAAACGAGGTCATCACCACCAGCTGGGAAGCGCACGTCATCACCGACACCGGAGCTGTGAACCGTGCCGCCTACACCTGCTGCGTTCTCGACGGACTACGCCGAGGGCTACGGCGACGCGATATCTACACGCCGAACAGCATCCGGTGGGGCGACCCGAGAGCCGAACTCATCGACCCTGACCTTTGGGATCAACAACGAGACCAGGCATGTGCCGGGCTCGCCCTGGATCCGGACCCTGCCAACGTGATCAGCCGGCTATCACAAGCACTCGACGGGGCGTGGCGGCGCCTTGGCGATGGCATGGACACCAACCCTGACTTCAAGATCGAGCACCGAGACGGTCAAGACCGCATCGTCATCACACCCCTCGATGCCATTGATGAACCAGCGTCACTGATTGATCTGCGAGACAACGTCGACGCTCTGAAACCCGAAGTCGAGATCGCCGACGTCCCGCTCGAGGTGGACGGCTGGACCGGCTACCTCGACGAATACACCCACATCAGCGGCGCCCAAACCCGCACCGACCGACTCAAAGAATCAATCGCCGCGCTGCTTGTCTCCGAAGCCTGCAACATCGGACTCACACCCGTCGTTGATGAGCACTATCCGCCACTGAGTCGAGACCGCCTCAACTGGGTCGCCCAGAACTACCTCCGATCAGACACCCACGCCCGAGCCAGCACAAGACTCTTCGACTACCACGCCGAACTCCCACTCGCACAAGAAGCATGGGGCGGCGGCGAAATGGCATCCGCCGACGGCATGCGAATGGTCATACCCGTCTCAACCGTGCACGCCGGATACAACCCGCGCTACTTCGGACGCCAACGCGGATCCACCCTCTACACATGGATGGCCGACACCCACTCATCGTTTCACCAAACCCTCATCCCCGGCACCCACCGAGACAGCCTCTACGCCCTCGACGGGCTCCTCGCCAACCCAACCAGCGTCAAACCCGAAACCGTGTCAACCGACACCGCTGGCGCATCCGAAATCGTGTTCGCCCTCTCCTGGGCTCTCGGCTACCGGTTCGCCCCACGGCTCGCTGACCTCGCCGATCACGCAGTGTCTTCTGCGGCCAGTGCGGCTCACGACTAATCATCAGCAACACGACAAACCGACATGGAACGATCTATCCGTACTTTGTCTGCATCGGACGATAAGAGAAGCGCACATTCTGTGACCAGAAAGCGCTGCTCATCGAACAGGTTGAGCGCAAAGTCGAAGCCCACTACCTGACGATCCAGCCAGCCAGAGAGTTCCTCACAGCGGTGCGAGTCATGATCGAGGAAGAGCTTGATATCCAGGCAGCGGTGATGCTCAAACAACTCGCCGCCCAGGAACGCCGCAAGAAGAACCTCATAAACGAGAGGACAAAGCTGCTTGAAGCGCACTACGCCGACGCTGTCCCACTCGATCTACTCAAGAGCGAACAACAACGCATTGCTGACGAGATCCAGAAAGCCGACGAACTGATCGAAGCCAGCGGCGTGCGACACGAGAAAGTGCTCGCCAACCTGCAACGAGCAATCGCCCAAGCCGAACGCTGGCACCTGGGCTACCGAATAGCCGGACCAGACGTCCGCCGAGAACTCAACCAATCCGTCTTCACCCAGATCCTCGTCAGCCACGACCGACCAACAAACAGCGAATTCGCCGAACCATTCAAACCCTGTTTAGCAACGAAGTAGCCGCGGCCACCATCGACAAGGCCGACGAAGACCACCACAACCCACCGTGGCTCACCGACGAACTACGAGCGATCTACAAGAGCCACGCCGAACGCAAGACCTGGCCCGGAACACCCACAAAAAGCCAAAACCCGCCTCTTGCGAGACGGGGTTTGAGTAACTGTCTTTGGTGCCCGGGACGGGACTTGAACCCGTACGAGGGTTTCCCCTCCGGGGGGTTTAAGCCCCCTGCGTCTGCCGATTCCGCCACCCGGGCGAGCAGCTAGATACTAGGCCGCTGCCGTGGTTATGCTGCGGCTTCGGCCGGAGCGCTGAAGGTCTCCCACAAGTCATCGCGGGCCCGAGAAACAGCCGCTCCACTGAGGTCGTTGATATGCACGATGCCATCGATCATGTCGGCCAGCACCGCATTCCACGGGCGACCACGGAACGACACGGCAATCACCGCCTGACCGTCGGGCCGATGCCGGATCGTTCGACTGACCCCGACGATGCGAGGCGGCGATTTGAATACGGGAGTAGTCAGCCCGAGTGATCTGGCACGACCGGCCAACGAACGAGCTGCTTCTCCGAATTGGACTGACTGTGACTCCACCACATGACCACTATCGCGCCAGGGTGTGACATTGCCGATTTCGAAACGAAAGCTAGCTGTTTTTCTTGTCGCGTTGACGCGCCAGCGTGCGGGCCTGAGCCTTCCAGTCGTCGCGTTCGATACGACCCCTGAATGTCTCGAGACGAGCATCGACCCGAGCAATATCAGCCTTGGTGAACCCCGCGATCTGCTCGAACGTGTAGATGTTCTGCGCATGCAACATGCGCTCGAGCTTCGGTCCGACGCCGCTGATCAGCTTCAGATCATCACGTCGTTGCGGCCGACGCGGCGCAGCTTTCTTTGCCGCAGGTTTCTTGGCCACAGCCTTCTTGGCGGCAGGTTTCTTGGCCACAGCCTTCTTGGCTGGAGCCGCTGCCTTTTTCGCGGGGGTAGCTGATCGGGCGGCGCGCTTTTCGGCTGCGGCGGCAGCACGCTCGGCTGCACGCGCTCGTGCGGTTGCGTCTCGCTCGGCCCGCTTGGCCGCCTTCTCGGCCTCGGCCAGCTTGTCGGCTCGTGCTGCGGCCCGCTCGGCATTCTGGGCTTGCTTGGCTGCCAGCTTTTCGGCATCGTTGACCTGCTTCTGCGCCGCTGCCACCGCGGCGGCAGCCTCTTTGGCTGCGTTCGCCTGGGCCCGTTCGCTGGCCTTGACCTGGGCCGCAGCCGCCTTCTGAGCTTCGGCTTCGGCCCGCTTGGATGCCGCAACCAGATCAGCTGCTGCCTTCTGTGCTTCGGCCTGAGCGTCGTTGCTGGCCGTGGCTTGAGCTGCAGCTGCCTGTTGAGCGGCCGTGGCTTGCTTCTCGGCTAGCGCCTGAGCTGCCCGAGCGCGAGCTGCGTCTTCGGCCGCCCGGGTGGCGTCGGCTGCGCTCTTGGCTGCGGCCTTCTCGGTCTCGGCTGCGGTGTTCTCGACAGCACGAATGCGAGCCAACGCATCCTTCTCGACCTGCTCGGCCTGGGCCACGGCCGCCGCTCGGGCATCGACGGCGGCCCGGCGGGCCTCGACCGCTTCGGCCAGCTCGACCTGGGTCGCAGCCAGCTTCTCGTTTGCTGCGGTCAGATCCTCAGCGATCTGCAGGCTCTCGCCTGCCACCGTGCGGGCGTATTCTGCGTCTTCTTCGGCCGCCACCCGTGCTTGTTCCGCGCGCTGCACGTTCAATCGAGAAGTGACCAATGCGCTCTCGGCCTCGTCGGCCCGCAGACGGGTCGAGACCAGCGTGTCACGCGCATCGTCGAGCTCGACACGCAGTGCGTCGAGATCACCCTGTTGTGCCCGCAGCGCTTCGTTCTCGCGCTGTAACGCAGCTGCGCTCTCGGCGTCGGCGCGCAAGCCCGTGACCTGAGCTCGCAGGGCCGCCATACGATCGAGATCCGTTCGAGCCGCTTCAAGCTCGGCTCGCAACGACTCGGCATCGGCAGCCTCTTCGGCCCGGTCAGCAGCCAGCGCCTGCGCCGCCTCGAGTTCGGCACGGCTCGAAGCCAACGCCTGTTCGGCCGATTGCGCTCGCTCGATCGCGGCCTTGTATTCGGCCCGCAACAAGCCCAGTTGTTCTTCGAGCGCTTCGACTTCCTCGGTCGCCGCCGCGGCCTGCGCTGCCTCGGCAGCTTGACGGGCTTGGGCGACCTGGCCCTCGAACGCCGACGCCCGACTCTGGGCCTCGGCGACCTGCGCTGCCAGCTCGGTAGACCGGCTTTGCGCCTGGGCGATCTGCCCTTCGAGGTCGGCGGCTCGACTCTGTGTCCGGTCGATCTGCTGTTGCAGATCAGACGCACGGGTCTGAGCGATCTTGGCCTCGGCTTCGGCGTGAACAGCGCGACGTTCCATCTCGGACAACTGCGCAGCAGCGTCTGCTGACACGTTCGAAGCCTGTTCGAACCGAGCAGCTGCCCGGCTCAGCTCACCCTGCAGCGAACCAATCTGGGATTCGAGTGCGTTGGTGTGTTTCTGAGCTTCGTCGGCCGCACTCTGCGATCGCTCGAGTTCAGCGGCCATGCGCTCGGCTTCGGCGTTGACTTCGAGCAGACGTGTCTCGAGCTCATCGGCACGCTCGACCGCCGCGTGGGCCTCGACCAAGCGCTGTTCGAGGTCGGGGATCCTTGCCGCGAGCTGACGCAATTCGGCTGCTTCGGCCTCGAGGTCGGCCAGCCGATTCGAGTCGGCGCGCAGTGTCAGAAGCTCGGACTGGAACTCGGCTGACTGCTCGGCTGCTTGTTGGGCCTGGGTCAGTTGGAGCTCGAGTTCGTTGATGCGTCGTAGCAGCTCGACCGGGTTGGTACCCGCATCGATGTCAGCGACGGTCTGGTCCAGCTTTGCCGCTTCGGCCTGGACCCGCTCGAGCTCGGCTTGCACCTCGTCGAATCGGGCCTGCTCGTCGGGGCTCGGACGGTCACCAACAGCGCGTGCGGTTTCGAGCTCGGATTCGAGCTGTGCTGCCCGATCGTTGGTGGCATCGAGCTGGGCTCGGAATCCTGCTGCTTCACCGCGAGCGACCTCGAGGTCGTGGTTGTATTCGTCGGCCAACCGACGGGCCGCTTCGAGCAGTTGCTCCTGTTCGCTTGCTCTACGGCCCGCGATCTCGAGCTGCTCTTCTCGTTCGGTCGCACGCTCCTTGGCTGATGCGAGTTCTGCCTCTATCTCGTGCACCCGCTCGGCATCGGCCTGAAGATCAGCGACGCGCCGCTGCAGCGCCGACAACTCGGCGGTCGATTCGGCTTGAGCTGCTTCGAGCTCTCGTTCGAGCTCTCGTAGTGACTCACCAGACGTCGCGACAGGTGACTCGGCTTCGAGCTGTGCATCTCGCTCGGCCCGTAGCGCTTCGAGCTGAGCTTCGAGACCAGCGACCCGGCCGGCTTCGACCTCGAGGTCGGCCAGTCGGCCCTCGACCGCGCTCGTTTGGCTGAGCCGGCCCCGTAGCTGGCCGACCTCGGACTCGAGTTCGGCGATGCGAGCCGACGATGACGAAGACATTGCAGCTTCTGCATCTGCATTGGCCAGCGTGAGTTCTTCTATCCGTGCCTCGAGGTCCGAGACCCGATCGGCTTCTTGCTGAGTAGCGGCCAATCGGGCCCGCAGGTCCTCGACCTCGGCCGACGTCGTATCACGATCGAAGTCGATCGCCGTGAGTGGAACACCTGGCGTGTCCGGTGCATCCGAGTCGAGCACCACTGCTTCGACAGCGGGGCCATCGAAAGCGGGGGCATCGACAGCGGGGGCATCGAAAGCGGGGGCGTCGACCAGGTCGGGAAGCTCGATCTGCGGCACGTCGCCGGTCTCGATGCGCACCGTTTCGTGAGCGTCGAAATCGGCCACACCGTGCACAATCGCTATTTGGTCAACGGGGGCATCGACGTCGAACTGAGCGGCGGTTTCGACTCGCGCCGTTTGAGCAGCTTCGAGAGCGAGTGCCTGGGCTTGTGCCTGTTCTTCCATGGTACGAAGCGATGCCTCGAGCTCGCCGACCTGACGGGTGCGGGCATCGAGATCGGTGGTCAATTGCTGTTGCTGGGTCGCAAACGACCTGCTGTCGACCTTGGCTTGCTTGATCTGGCGCTGCGCGCTCTCCCACTCGCTGGCGCTGACCTTGCTCTTGCCCCGAGTGAGCAACCACATCAGCAGCAGGCCGAGCACGAACGCAATGATGATCCAGCCGAGGATCTCGAGTGCGGTGTAAAGCATGATCAGTTCCCTTCAACGACGAGGACAACACGCTGATTGGCTGCCCGTCCTTGTTCGGTCGAGTTGTCGGCGATCGGTTCCTGAGCACCGAAGCCACGAGATGTCAACAGCGAAGCGTCGACACCCCGATCAATCAAATAGGTGACGACCGCCGCGGCGCGGTCCTGGCTGAGAAGCAGGTTTACGTCGGGGTCACCCTCATTGTCGGTATGGGCCTGCACCTGTATTGGTCCGCCTGTCTGGCCTTGCAGTTCGTCGGCAATACCGTCGAGTATCACGGTGTCCTCGGCAGTGAATCGGGCCGTTCCCGGCTCGAAGTTCACATCAGCCGTGTCGAGTCCGGCAACCACCTCGGTCAGCGAGGGTGCCGCCGGCTCTGGCGTTGGGTCCGGGACCGGTTCTGCAGTTGGTTCTGGCGCGGGTTCTTCGGTGGGAACAGGGGCGGGCTCGGCAGTCGGCTCGGGTGCTGGAGCGTCGTCGGCCGACACCGCAATGGTCGGCTGACCAATGAATTCGACCGAACGTACGCCGTCGATCGACTCGATCTGTCGCATCAACGCTTCGCGATCGAAGGTGGACCCCACGACAGCGGGCAGCTCGACACGCAGATCGCGTCCATCGGGGTCGACCTGGGCACCATCGGCATGAGGACCCAAGATTGCTGCTGCTTCACTTGCGAGTTCGGTCTCTATCCCGGGCAGACCGGAGAACCCGTTCCGGTTGTTGGGGATCGTGAGTGCCAGGACACACACCGCGATAAAGCCGAGCAGGGTGAGAAAGACACCCAGCTTGCGAGGCGTGCTCATGTGGCTCCTTGTCACGTGTGTACGGATCGTTGCGTCGACCGACCATCGGACCGGTTACGCCGCTCAAAGACTACTCCGTCCTAGAGTCCGATACGTGAGTGACACAGCACCAAACGCAGTTCTCGGTTTGAACGAGGCGCAGGACCGGGTGGTCAAGGAGCTGGGTGCAACCAGTCAGCATCGCCCGGTCTTTCCCGACGGGCTGGCCGCCGGGCTGCGAGAGCGGCTCACCACTGGTCTACAAATGTTGGCTGACAACCTCGATGAGGGCGACAACCTGTTTGTCAGCAAGTTTCTGCTCAGCCAGGTTCTGGGCTGCGAAGCCCGCCATCTGCACGAGCATCAACGTGAGTTCGCCTGGAGCGTTCCCGTGGCCCGTGGCACGGTGGCCCACAAGGCGATCGAACTGTCGGTGCACTGGCGAACGGTGCCGGTCGCAAACGAACTGGTCGACCAGGCGATCGCCACGCTGACCAACGACGGCTCCCCCATCGCCGATTACCTACTGCACCTGCCCGAGGCCGAACACGCGCAACTGCGCGGCGAAGCGGCCAACTCGACGCAGGCGTTCCTGGACGGCTTCCCTCCGCTGCGGGCCAAGCCACAATGGCGGCCAGCAGTCGAAGTGCGTGGCCGCTACGAGATGCACAACGGCAAGATCGTGTTGTCGGGCAAGGTCGATTTGAGCCTGGGCGGACCGTCTGGTGATCGCAGCGGGCGCGTGTTCATCGACCTGAAGACCGGTCGACGCAGCCGGACCCACGTCGATGACCTGCGGTACTACGCACTGGTCGAAACCGTGCGCTTCGGCACGCCGCCACGAGCGCTCGCCAGCTACTACCTCGACGAATCCCGCCTGAGCGTCGAAACCATGTCGCAAGATCTGCTGTGGAGTGCCGCCGACCGGGTGATCGACGGCATCGAACGCCACCAGAGCCTGCTCGTGGGCGAAGCCACACCGGTCTTGCGCCCCAGCATTGCGTGTCGCTGGTGCCCCATCCAGTCAGGCTGCGAAACCGGCAAAGCGTGGCTCGCCGCCACCGACGAAGACGAACTAGAGATCCTGAGCTAGATCGTTACCTGCCGGGCCATCCCTTGATGGCTGCGTACAAGCTCCGTAGCTTGGGCAGATGATGCGCTGCACCCTCACGTCGAGTGCCGACCTCGCTTGGGCGCTGCAAAAAGTTGCGGTCGGCCACGCAGTCGAACTGACTCCGTTGTCAACGTCCCGAGGTCAGAACAGTGGATAGCTTGGCTGCGTGAAAGAGCGCTTTCGGGTCGTCCTGCGGCCTGGGCGCTGCTTCGCCGAGGCGACGAAGTCGTGTTCCAGCAGCGAGACCACTTCGGCTACGAGGACGACCATTGGACCTCTGGTACGGCCAGCCATGTGGAGCATGGGCGAATCGGTTCTTGTCGCTTCCCAAACGACGTGGCGAGCCCAAGCGTCGACCTGCTAGAGATTGTGCCGTTCGGCCTCGACGAGCTGCGCTAGACGTAGATGCAATCGCTCTAGGGCAGTCAGATTCGTTGCGATTGCAACGAATCTGAGATTGTCACACCCCTGTGGGATGATGGAATCTCCTCAGTACGGCGTTTGAAAGCGTAGCTATGTGTCGTGCGGTCAGACGAGGCGGCTTCCGTGGAACTACCTGGGCCATAGCGAGCTCAGCAGTCTCAGAACTGGACCCATTCCATGGCTCTTGCTGTCTCCACACCCCCACCTCGTGACCATTCTCTGGCGAAACTCGACGCGGAACTCGCAGCGATGCGCACTATCGAGATTCGCGATTCCAGGCACTTCGGACAGCTTCTGACCGAGGTCGAACGACTGAAGCGCAAGGTACATGCTCTGTCGATCGATCTGCTCACCGCCAGCGACCAGGCCGGGCTGCACTATCAAGACGGCCACGCAACAGCCAAGGTCATGACTCGTCATGTCAACAAGCTGTCGGGTGCCGAAGCTGCTGGTCGCGACAAATGCCGGCGCATGTTCAACCATCTCGATCTGATCGCCGATGCCTACCGAAACGGCGAGATCGGCACCGACCAGGTCATGCTCCTGGGCCGGGTGTTCGCCAACCCCCGGGTCTGCGGCGCCATGGAAGGCCGTCAGAAACGCTTCATCAAAGACGCCAAGCGCCTCAGCTACAAGCGCTTCCAGCAGCGCATCCTCGAATGGGAACGGCTGATCGACGAAGACGGCCCCGAACCACCCGGTGACCGGGCCGTCGAGAACCGCACCGCCAACATCAATCAGAATCCCCATGACCTCTCCTGGGACCTGATAGCCAACTTCCCCTCGGTCGACGGCGCCTTCGTCAACAGCACCCACCGCGCCTACTGCAGAGCACTGTTCGAACAGGACTGGGCCGAAGCAAAAGCCCGCGTCGGCGACAACGTGTCCATGGCCGACCTGTGCCGCACCAACGCCCAACGCAAAGCCGACGCCTTTGTCCAGATCTGTGCCGATGCACTCGCCAACAAAGATGGGATGGCCCCGGTCACCATGACCCACGGTGTCCTGTGGGCACAATCGACCCACGAAGAGATGGCTCGCCGGTGGGCAGGCGCCAAGCCGCGACCGTTCGATGTCGACGACTACAAATGCGAGACCGTCGACGGCGATCCTCTCGACCCCACCGAGGCATTCGCTCACAGCATCGTCAACAAGATCCGGCGGGTGGTCGTCGACGCCAAGGGCGTGGTCATCGATCTCGGTCACGCCAGATTCTTCACCGGTCTCAGTCGAGATGCCGTTCGAATGGCAGGCCAAGAATGCTTCTGGCCCGGCTGCTGGCTACCCGCCACGAGCTGTGAGATGGACCACCTCCGAGACCACGGCAGAGGCGGCAGAACCCACCCCGGAAACGGGGCACCGGGATGCGGCCGACACAACCGATGGAAACAAAAGGGCTTCACGGTCTGGCGCGACGAGCACGGCCAGATTCGAGTCCAACGACCCGACGGTACCGAGATCGCCTAGCGACATCGGCCAGTCCGCCGCATCCACTTGCCCATCAGGGTGGACAACACCGCGAACTCGTCGCCCACGTGCTCCGCATCGCGGAGCCGGAAGCTTCGTGAGGAGCCAGTCAGCCGAGCCAGGTGAGCACGAGGTCGGCTTTGCGCACGTCCCACTCTTCGCTGGTCATGGCGAAACGTACGTGGTCTTCCCACAACCCGTTGATCTGCAGGTAGCGCTCGGCGATGCCTTCGGCGCGCACATCGAGTTTCTCGACGACCCGTCGGCTGGCGGTGTTACGAGGAATGATCGAGATCTGGAGACGGTGCAGGTTCAACTCGTCGAAACCGAACTGCATGAGCGCCACCAATGCTTCGGGGGTGTAACCGTGGCCGGCGTGGCGGTGGTCGATCCAGTAGCCGACATAGGCGTTCTGGTGCGCCCCACGATGGATCGAACTCAGGTTCATCTCCCCCGCGAACTGGTTGTCCACGAAGACGCCGAAGCTGAAGCCGACTCCGGCCTGGCGGTCACGCCGCCGGGCATCGCAGCGCACGATGAACGCCGACCGCTCGCGGACTGCGTCGGGCGCGTTGTTGGGCCGCAACGGTTCCCACTTGAGCAGCCACTCCTCGTTGGCCAGGCGCACCTCGCGCCACTGCTCGAAGTCCTCCTCACGCAAGGGGCGCATGGTGATGCGCTTGCCGGTCAGCCATGGTGCCGGCTGCGGCGAGGGTGATTTGCGCCGCATCATTGCTCGACCCCCTGCTTCGTCGACCGTAGCTGCACACTGCGAGCGAGACCGTCCAGGATGTCGGACTCGCTGACCAGCAGGCTCTCGAGGTCAAAGTGTCGCATGATGCGAACCAGGATGGCCATTCCGCCAACGATCGTTTCCACACGGCCCGCTGGCAGGCCCGGATTGAACGCGCGGTCTTCGTGGTCTTCGGTGGCCAACGTGCGGAAGACATCTTCTGCCGCTTCGCGCGTCAGCACGAAATGATGGATCTGGTCTCGGTCGTATTCGGCGATTCCGATCTCGACTGCAGCTGCGGTGGAGATGGTTCCGGCCACGCCGATCACCGTCTTGGCATGATGGGCCTGGGGCAGCTCGCGATCCACATCATCGAGCCAGGCCCCGGCATAGGTCACACAATTCGAAAGTTCTTCGGGCAGCGGCGGATCATGCTCGATGTACATGTCGGTGAGTCGCACTGAGCCGATGTCCAGCGAGATGGCGGCGTCGAAGCCAGCGTCGCCACACGAGAACTCGGTCGAGGCACCACCAATATCGATCACCAGGAACGGCCCATCGGCCGGGTCGAGTTCACGGGTTGCGCCGAGAAAGGTCAGCTCGCCTTCGACTGCGCCCGACAACACTTCGGCTGGCGAGCCAACAATGCTGGAGGCAGCAGCGATGAACTCGGCGCCGTTCGATGCATCTCGAGCCGCAGCGGTCGCAGCCACGCGAACGCGATCGGGGTCCACCTGATGCTCGTCGAGCAACGCCCTATACCGGCGCAATGCAGCGTAGACACGTTCGAGTGCCTCTGGCTGCAGTGCTCCAGTAGCGTCGAGGCCTTGGCCGAGTTTGGTCAGTTCGACCAACCGCACCCGCGTGGTGTCTCCGTGCATGATGAGCAAGCGGGTCGAATGTGATCCGCAGTCGATTGCGGCATAGGGAGCGTCAGACATCGGCATTCTCCTGGTCGGCGTGCTCGGATGCTTCGGTCTGCTCGGCCAGTCTGTCGGCCACCCACCGCCCGGCAGGGTCATCGCCGCCTGCCAGGAAATAGGCGTAGTGCGCATGCAAGCATTTGACGCCGATGCGGGTGCCGCCCACCCCCGCACTCGGGCGATGGCCCGTGTAATCGCAAGGAATGAGTGCGTCGCGTTCGGCTCGGTAGGCATCGTGGGTCACTGCCAGCGCATCGAGCCCGACATCGGCCTCGGCAACATCGACTGCGCCCGACGACTCGAGCCGGCTCACCACCAGCCGATCATGGGGTGAAACCAACCAGTACAGCGTCGGCATCGGTCGCCCCGATTCCAGGATCGGGGCGTTTCGAATCACTCGCGGCGTGCCATCGTCGTGACGAAGCACGATTTGAAAGTGGCCCTGCGGCTGACGACCGAGCAACTCGGCAACGACAGCAATGTCTGCCTCGTCGACCGGTTCCCATCCTGGCGGACGTGGAATCGCCATCTTGGATCTCTCGGTTGCGGTTCGGCTATCCCTTGCGGAACAGGCGACGCAGGATCACCAACACCGCAAGTACACCAGCGACGGGCAGGGCCCGCTTGAAGACCGAACCACCTGCGGCGTCGAGCAGATCAACAGCTTCGGCTTCGGGCATATTGATCTTGCGCGGACCGGCATCGGCCGGTGCTGCCGTGTCTGCCGGTGCTGCCGTGTCTGCTGCTGCACTCGACGCAGCTGCACCGTTGGCGGGTGCGGCAGCCGCGGCATCTGCTGCAGGTTCACCGGCTTGTTCTTCGGCCAATACCTCCTGCAGATTCTCGGCGAACTGGCCCATGAGCTTGGCGCTGACATCGGCCATGACGCCGCGTCCGAACTGTGCGGCCTTGCCGGTGATCGCCAGATCGGTGAACACATCGACTCGGGTGTTGTTGGCATCGATCTCGTGCAGTGTGGCCGTGATCAGCGCATTGGCGTTGCCGGCGCCGCGGCTGTCTCGCCCGGCACCTTTGATGACAACCTTGCCTTCGGCTTCGTTCTGTTCGATGAACGTGGCTTTGCCCTTGTACTGAGCAGTCACCGGGCCGACCTTGACCTTGACGTTGCCCTTGTATTCGTCGCCATCGATCTCTTCGAGCTGTGCGCCGGGCAGACACGGGGCAATGCGCTCGACATCGTTCAGCACGCGCCATGCTGTGGCACGATCTGCGGCGACTTCAAAGCTGTTTTCTAGGTCCATGAGCCAAGCTCCCTCGTGAATTGGTTGCGGCGTACCTGATCGAATTCGACGACCGTGTCGACATCTACCGCGCTTCCAGGGCAGGGTACCTCAGTCACCAATTCAGGGCGACTTCGAAGAAGCTGTCGAGCACCCTCGTCGCCGTCGAGCGGCAACAGGCCCCACACGTCGGAGTGCAATCGCACCGGCGGCGTCACCTGTTTGTCGAACCTGGCAACGGCAATCGGGCTGGTGCTGGCAGCAACGAGGCGCCATGCTTCGGGCTGAACGAACGGTTGATCGGCCAAGCCGATCACCAACGTGTCGTAACCAGCCAGGTCGGCATACGCCACTGCGACCTGGAGCGAACGTGACTGCCCATCGGCCCAATCATGGTTGTGCACGATCGAGACCTCGCCGGGAACAAGTGCACTCACCGGAATCGAACCCTCGATGACGAGCACCTCGCTGAATCCCGCCGCCAATGCATGGGTCGCGGCCCACCAGACCAACGGCTTCTTCTTGAGCTTGGATTCCAGCTTGTGTTCGGGCGCATTGAAACGACTGCCGGCACCTGCAGCCAGGATCACCGCCAGGGTGCCTTCGCCGGGAATGGGGGTTTCGTCGGGCTGTTCGTCGATTTCTGGCGCAGTCACAGCTGGCCAGTGTGGCGTGTGATTGGCCGTGTGCCTCGTGCTGGCCCGTATGGTGCTGGTGTGGAAGATTTTGTCGTGCCCTCCGGGCTCCGTGTGAACATGCTGCTCTGCGATGCCGCCCAGGCGAGTAACGGCAAGCTGTTCGTGCTGGGCGGTGGCCTGTCGGTGATCGGCCCCAAGCCCCAACCGTTGGCGCTCGCCATCCATGTCACCGTGCCCTGGGACCGCGCAAATATCAGCCACATATGGAAACTCGACCTGATCGACGAAGACGGCCAGGCCGTCATGATTGGTGAAAAACCGGTCAGCGTGAACGGACGGTTCGAAGCAGGTCGCCCCGCCGGGCTGCGCGCCGGTACACCGCTCGGCGTGGCGCTGGCGATCAACCTCACGGCACTTCGCCTGAAGGCGGGGGTCGGCTACAGCTTCGTGTTCGACATCGACGGTGAATCTCACCCCGAATGGCGAGCCCAACTTTTCATGCGAGGCGTACAGAAGACGTAATAGATGCTCGAGACCAACTTCGTGCGATCGGCCGGCGAAGGCTGGCGAGGCTTCCTGGCCATGTTGCAGGCGGTTGGTCTCCGTCCTACTACGTGCGTCCGCTACGCGGCGCTTCGTCGCAGAATCAACCTCGGTCACCGAGGGGGCGGCGGCACCTGGCCGGTGGGTCGAGCGCCCGGAGCTGGCGGGGGCGGCATGGTGCTGCGGATTCCCGGCGGTGGTGGAGGCGGCACATATCGCACCCCTGGCGGAGCCGCTACCTTGCGCAACTTGCGGTTGTAGCTGCTGGCTTGGCGTGCCATCACCACCGCAGCTGCTCCCAGGGCGATACCGGGCAACAGCAACAGCCAGCCGGGCCATGACACAGCCAACACGCCAGCGATCAGCAGAACGGCCAAGCCGACACCCAAGAGCGTGGCCACGGCATGCACGGCAACCAATCCCTGCATGGTCGCCGGGAGCACCACGGTGTCGCGACGCAAGGCAAAGGACATATCGGCCACCAGCAGTAAGACGATGGCGACAACCGCCATCATGGCGCTCACCGCGAGCGTGAACCACAGGTCCTCGCCGCTGGTTGCGGTCAACGAGGCAATCGCAATCGCCCCCACCCCGACACCGGTCGGACCCCGGGTACCGCCGAAAACGCCGAAGGCCACGAGCACGGCTCCGATACCAGCCAACCACCCCGATGGCGCCGACACGGTGTAGAGCACGAACGCTGCCAGCAGGGCCAAACTCGTTGCCACCACTGCGGCGATGGTCGACTGACTCATCGAACCGCTCCTGCATTCCGGGATCGTTGGCGCATACGAAGCGCCAACAGCACCGACTCGATGGGCTGCGCTTCATCCCATGGAATCACCGACATGCCGCTCTCGGCCAGCCGAGCCCGCGTCACTTGTTGTTGCAACGAGTACACCCGCCAGGCAGCTGCGGGCGTGAATTCGCCGCCTTTGCGGCGAGCTACCGTTTGGGCTGGCCAGTAGGTCACCGGCTCGATCACGTGCACGGATTGGCCTCGGGCGCGCAGCGACGTGAGCGTATTCGAGAACCGATCATCGACAAGTGCCGAGATGGCGATCACGATTGCATCAGGCGGAATCAGCCGATGGACCAGAGCCTGGCTCTCACTGGTATCGGCCCAACGGTTGGTCGACAGTTCGAGCATGGCATCGTTCAATCGGTGCAGATGCATTCGCCCGAGCTCGGGCGGAAACCATTTCACTCCCTGGCCGATCAGCATCAGGCCCACCGGATCCTGGGCCGAAAGGTGCGGGCGAGCAATACCCAGTGCGGCGCGAATGCTGCGGCGCAGCCCGTCGGCCTGGTCTTGACCGAATCGCTGGTAGGCATCGACGACCAGCACGATGTTCGTCGAGCGGTCCGGGTGGCGCAGCGTCACCCATGGCTCGTTGTTGCGAGCTGAGATGCGCCAGTTCAACGACTGCAGACGGTCACCCGGCTGATAGGGACGTACGTCGGCGATCTCGCACCCGTCACTGCGCTCTGCCGAAGTATGGCTGCCGACCAGACGTCGAAATCGATCGGGGTTGGTCAGGCTTCGCACGGACTCTTCGTGGATGTGCACCCGAATGGTGCTGATGATGAGATAGCGGTTGCGCTGTACGACCAGCCCGAACCGATCTCGGGAACGAACGGTGATGTGGCCCAGTGACACCACGCCCCATTCGTGGACCAGCACGGTGAATTCCGTTTCGCTCTCGCCCCCTGCAGTCAGTGATGTGAGCACCCGTAGAGGGCCTTGGTGATCGAGCGACGAGTCCGGTTCCATTTCGACATCGAGCAGGGGGACATGGGCCGTGCCGGTCAGCTTCACCCGCACGGTGATGGCGTCGCCTTCGATCGCCCGAGGACGATCGATGTCGACCTGGATCGCCGGTTGAACGAGCCGGTCACCGATCAATCCGCTGAGCAGGATCACCATCGATGGGGCGGCCAGCACCAACGCCGCATAGACGCCGAAGATCACCGCCAGCACCAGCCCGACCACCACAAACGTCACATGCGTGACCGCCAGATAGGTGAAGGACTGCGACCGCGAAGTCACGGCCAGTTCGAGTCGCTGCATGGCTATTGGACTGCTCGGCGATCAGGCGACTGCGGTCGGGGCAGGCACCGACTCCAGGCAGGCCGCCACGACATCTTCGGCCGACATGCCGCGCAGCCAGTCGTCGGGTTTCACGATGATGCGGTGGGCCAGGGTCGGGCGAGCCACGGCAACGACATCGTCGGGAGTGACGTAGTCTCGACCGGCAAGACCGGCCCACGCTCGCGATGCCTTGAGCAAGGCGAGCGAACCGCGTGGTGATGCGCCGGCCTGGGTGCGTTGCGACACGCGAGTGGCCTGGACGAGTGCCGTCATGTAACGCAGGACCGCCCGGTCCACGTGAATCATCTCGACTGCTTCTTGCAGCTGACGAAGCCGGGCGCCATCGAGGATCTGGCGCAGTTCGATGCGTTCTTGGCGACGCTCGGCGCGCCGAGCCAGGATCTCGGTCTCATCATCCTCGGACGGATAACCCAGACCGAACTTCATGAGAAACCGATCGAGCTGGGCTTCTGGTAGCGGGTAGGTACCGCCGGATTCGATCGGATTCTGAGTGGCGATGACGAGGAATGGAGTAGGTAGCGCGTGCGTCACCCCGTCGATGGTGACCTGGCGTTCCTCCATTGCTTCGAGCAGCGCTGCCTGGGTTTTGGGCGGAGCCCGATTGATCTCGTCGCCCAGCACCAGGTTGGCGAAGATCGGGCCGGCTTTGAAGATTGGTTGGCGCGTTTCGAGATCGAGCACACTCGAACCGGTGATGTCGCCCGGCACCAGATCAGGGGTGAACTGCACCCGGCTGAAACTCAGGTCGGCAACCTGTGCAAACGAGCGAGCCACCAACGTTTTTGCCAGTCCTGGAACATCCTCGAGCAAGATGTGTCCGTCGGCGAGCAGCCCGGTCACCAGCAGGTACAGCACGTCTCGTTTGCCCACGATCGCCCGCTCGAGCTCGTCGAGAATGGCGTCGCCCCACGCGGCAATCACGCCCTGCTCTGGCGCAGTGGGTTCAGGAAAGTATGCGGGTGGTTC
>Ga0114953_1000654_pt1 | contig 25462 bp, 23 predicted proteins | sample SidtaG_FD_87298 | JGI IMG/M metagenome (GOLD analysis project Ga0114953, IMG submission 87298) | Marine algal microbial communities from Sidmouth, United Kingdom - Sidmouth_Male2 metaG | ecosystem: Host-associated > Algae > Red algae > Unclassified | place: Sidmouth, United Kingdom | collected...
GCGAAGCTGCCTTCACCATCAGCCGGAACCGCACTACAACCAGGGCCAAACGCCCCCATCATCGCATCTTCCATGGCGCCTTCTTCCATAGCGCCTTCTTCCATGGCGCCTTCGCCGGTGAGGGTGGCAATGGCATCGACTGCGACCTGGGGCAGCAGGACCGAGTCAATGATGTGCACGGTGCCGTTGGCGACCGGAACGTTCGAGCAGATAACCGAAGCATCATTCACGCCTTCACCGTTGGCAGCCAGAGTGATCTCGCCACCTTCAACCGTGGTGTAGGTGTTACCAGCAAGATCATCAGCAGAAAGGGACTCGCCAGCAATCACGTGGTAGGTCAGGACACTGGTCAACAGATCCTTGTCCGCAAGAACCGCGCCCAGAATGTCCTCAGGGATGGCCTCGAAAGCCGGATTCGCCGGGGCGAAGATCGTGAACGGACCATCAGAGTTGAGCGTGTCAACCAGATCAGCCTCAACCACCGCAGTCACCAGAGTCGACAACGCCGGATTGTTCGACGCCGCCGTACCAGCAGGATCATCAGCCATGCCAGCGAAGCTGCCTTCACCATCAGCCGGAACCGCACTACAACCAGGGCCAAACGCCCCCATCATCGCATCTTCCATGGCGCCTTCTTCCATAGCGCCTTCTTCCATGGCGCCTTCCTCCATGGACTCTTCTTCCATCACCTCTGCGGTTGGCTCGGGTGCACTTGTCGCTTCGGTTGCTGTTGACGCTTCTTCTTCGGTGCTTGATCCGCAAGCGGCAACAAGCAATGCCAACACGGCGAAGATCGCAACGATCCTCGCTCGTGTCTTCTTGGCAGTTTTTTCGGTATTCATCTTTGCCCTCCAGGCATAACAGATCGAGTAGGGGGGGGGTTCGGGCCTCAGGCCTCGTCGACGAGCACGACCACCGAGTGGTGACCGGTAACGCCATTTGGAAGCGGTTCGTCACGCTCAGCGGTCTGGATTGCATTGTCTTGATCAATGGCTCTGGCAGTGATGGTGTGGCGGCCGGGGGTGGCATCCCAGACGTGGCTCCATTGGCGCCACGTGCTGCCGTTCACTTCGTCGGCCATCGTCGCGGGGATCCACGGGCCATCGTTGAACATGAGTTCAACCTGGCTGATACCCACTGGCTGCGCCCACGCCACCCCGCCAATGGCGAACGGACCGGCCGGTATCCGATCCAGACCACGAGGTGCGTCAATTCGGGTTTGCATCTTGATGGGAGCGGTTGCTGCGTAGCCTCGGGGCACCCAGTAGTGGTCAAACTCGTCAAATCGCGTGAGCTCAATCTCGGTCAACCACTTTGTGGCCGACGCGTAGCCGTAGATCCCAGCCACGATCAATCGGGCGGGGAATCCGTGCTCTGCTGGCAGCGGCTCTCCGTTCATCGCCAGCGCCACCAGAGCATCTCGTCCATCCAGAGATTCAACGGGAAAGCCGCAGGTGTATCCATCCACGGAGCGTCCAACAATCTGATCCGCTTGGTTCTGCACACCGGCTTCGGCAAGAAGGTCGTCCAGGCGGACGCCCTGCCAGCGAGCGGTACCAATCAGATCGCCACCAACCAGGTTCGACACACAGGTCAGCGTGATGTCTCGTTCGATGAGACCCCTCTGAACCAGATCGTCGTAGGACAACTCGAGGGGGGTGTCGACCATGCCAACCACCCGTAGCCGCCACGAGTCCGCAGGCACCTGCGGGACCGTCAGTGCGGTGTCGATTCGATAAAAGTCCTCGTTCGGAGTGAAAAATGGCACGGCGTTTTCTGCCTGAGCGCCCTCCGGGACCTTTGGTGGACCTTCGGAGCCACTGGCCAACGCCACCGATTGCCGGGATGCTTCGACGCTGAAGCGGTCGTCGAGTCGACTTCCGATCCAACCAACGGTCGCCGAGGCCGCGGCTGCGCCAGTCAGGCCCAGGACGAATCGCCGGCGACCACCATACGCCCACAACCCGATGCCCGGTCCGCGTGCATCATTGAGCGAAGAAGGTTGGATCGCGCGTCGCGCGATATAGATGGCGCCGCACACGACCAGCGCACCAAGTACCGACGGGAGGACCACCACCCATTTGCCACCGGAGCGTGATCCGAGTGCAGCGATCGCTCCAACCGCACCGAAGAGAGCGGCGCCGGAGTACGCAAGTCTGGGCCGGCCGCGCATGGCCAGAATTCCAATGGCAGCGGCGAAGACGGTGAGTAGGGTCCCGATGCCGGCGAGGAGGGCGATCTTGTCGTTGGTGCCAAACCACGAGATGGCCAGGTCTTTCAGCCAGGCCGGCACGTTGTCCACGACCCGGTCACCAACGTCAAGGACCGGGGATCGCAGCTCGCGAGATGTGGCGGCAACCAGAACTGCGGTGGCCACCCCGGCTCCGCCGGCGACGATGCCCGTCGCCGCCGAAAGGGGCCAGCTCAGCGAAGGTTTGTTCGTTGGTTGCCTGGGGTCGGCGGAAGATGTGTGGTCCATGCCGGTTGTTCGGAGCGAACGATCCCCGGGATTTTCACTGGTTCAGCTCTGATAGGACATGTCGCTTGCGTACACCACGAAGTTGTCCCGGTAGTGACCGGAGCCGCTGTCAAATGTTCCACCGCAAGTGATGAGCCGGAGTTCGGGTAACGGATCACCAAAGCCAAACACTTCCGGCGGGAGCGCAGTCTTGGCGTACTGTCCCAATCGGTGACAACAAAGGTGCGGGTCTCACCATCGTCTGCTTCGACCTCCACCTCGTCTCCAGCGGTGAGTTGATCCAGCCGTATGAATACTGCGGGGCCGTCACGGGAATCGATGTGGCCGGCGACCACGGCCGGACCAATCTCGCCGGGTAGCCGGGTCTGTTGGTACCAACCCACCTCAGCAAAGTCCTCCGGCACCTCAGGTTCACCGCGTATGTCGAGCGGGATCACTGCTGCATCCACGCCGATAGCCGCAATGCGAATGCGTACCGGGTTGATACCGGTCGGCGGGTCGGGCACCGTCGCCGCTGCATCGTTCACCGAAGACCCGGGTGGTGGCGCGGGGTTGGGCTCAGCTTCGACAGTTGCGCTCGCACTCGTCATCTCAGGAACTGTCGGCGAGACCGTTGGCTGAGGAGTGGGCGTCGCCGCTGGGGTTGGCGTGGCCGGAACCGGACCGGGGGTCCGGGCGTCCACGGTCGCTGACGAGCGGGGTAACGACACCGAATCTGCGTCGCCATTGCTCAACGCGCCCGAGCCGGTACCGCATCCGACCAGCAGCCCCACAAAACCTCCGACCAGCGCTCGGCGCGACAACAGGTTTGGGGAGGCTTCCCGACCGATGAATTGATCGACAAGCCTCCCCAGTTCTGATGAAGGAGACGTCAACGGGTCAAACGGCGATTGCGGCGCAGTGACAGCACGCCACATCCCACCAACGCGAGACCAATGATCGACAGAGCGGGCCCGCCCAGATTGCCACCAACCACAGATGAGCCAGAGCCAGCAGCTGCGGCTTGCAACCCGCCTGCGCCCGTCTGCACCGGTCCGGTTGCCTGGACGGTCAAGGTGCCACACAACGCCGGAGCGGTGGCTTCCCGGGGAAAGTCATCAGTAAGAGATGAACGTTCGGCCTGGTCCATGTCCAATGCGCCGTTGCCGTTTTCGTCCACGCCATGAACAACAACATGGAGCTTCGACAGATTGGGCTTGAGCACGTCCGGAATGTCAATTCCCGCGCGGCTGTAGTTGATGACGGTCCCTGCGGGGTAACGATCCACCGCAAGGGCTGAATCGGCCGACGTGTCGCCTTCGGTGGTAAGACTCAGGACCACTCCGCCATATTTGGCGGCGCCTTCCAGGACCGTGACGATCCCGTCGCCATTACTGTCCTCGGCGCTGGTTGGGCACGAAGAGGCAGTGACGTTTTCCCCGTCAACCTTGCCATGCAAATGCATGGCGTGCGGGCCGTCCAGGTTGAAGTTGCGGCCGTTCACAACGACGGTCATTGTCTCGCCGTCGGCGGACACCGTGATCTTGGCGTTGCCGGAAGCCCCTGAATCATTGAGCGCCGTCAGCACGCCGCTGTAAACGGCGCCCTCATGAACAGCGCCTGCCGGCGACACAAACAACGCCCCAAACAGACAGAAGGCTGCAACTGCGGCCATCCACTTTTTCTTCATCTTCGTCTCTCCTAGTATTGGAAGTTCTCCAGAGTGGTTCGGAGACCTTCCCGAAATGGATGGAAGACAAAGCGATTTGCCCAAAACCGCCGCAGCGGCCGCCCCAATCAACTGGAGCGACCGCTGCGGTCCTGCCTTATTTTCAAACTTCCTCAATCGGGAAAGCCACGATTGGTGGTGCTAGCCCAGTCGGTTCGCCCGCCGCCACACAGCAGCGGTCAACAACAAGCCAGCACCAATGGCGACCAGGGCCGCACCGAACAGCACCGTCGGGCTGTCAGAACCCGTGGTTGCCAGCACCGGGCCGGCATGCGTCGGAACCCCATTGGTGAATCCTGCGTCTGCTGCGCTGGAGATGACAACCGGAGCTGCAGTTGGAATCGCCGTCGGGACCGCGGTTGGAACTGCGGTTGGGATCGCCGTCGGAACAGCAGTGGGAATGGCGGTCGGTGCAGCCGTGGGCACCGCAGTGGGCATCGCTGTCGGTGCAGCGGTCGGTGCAGCGGTCGGCACCGCAGTGGGAATGGCGGTCGCCGTCGGTGTAACCACTGAGCCGTCAAGCTGGGCCCGAACAGCGCCAGTCGGATGCTCCGCAGTGTGCAGATTCACATAGTGACCACCAAGGTCATCCAGAATCGTCTGCGCAATCGCCGGGGTTGTCATCACACAGCCCATCAAACCATTGGTCGGCGTATCCAAGTCAACCACAACACCACCATCCATACCCGCAGCACCCACATGAATGTGAGCGGCCATGATCGTGTCCACATCGGCGACGGTCAGATCGAAACAGATCTCACCGGTCGTTGGATCGATATCAAAGTCGGCCGTACCCGAGCCATTGGGATCACCGGACGGCAACAGCGGCACCGAGACCATCGTCGAGTTCGCCGGCGGGACAGTCGAACCGTCAAGCTGGGCCCGAATTGCGCCAGTCGGATGCTCTGCATTGTGCAGATTCACGTAGTGGCCAGCGAGGTCGTTGGTGACCGACATGGCGATGGCTGGCGTTGTGAACACGCATCCCATGAGGCCGTTGGTCGGCGTGTCCAGGTCGACGACAACTCCTCCATCAGTGCCAGCGGCACCCACGTGAATGTGGGCCGCGGTGATGGTGTCAACGTCGTTGGCGGTCAGGTCAAAGCACACTCGGCCGGTTGCCGGATCAATGTTGAAGTCCGCCATTCCTGAACCGTCGGGGTCCCCAGTCGGAAGCAGTGGAACAGAAACCATGGTCGTGGCCGGAGCCGGCACCACCTCAGCCAGTTGGCCGCGGACAGCGCCGGCCGGGAAGTCTGCGGTGTGGAAGTTGACGTAGAAACCGGCGGGGTCCGCGGCGATGGCGTCGATGATGGCATCGGTGGAGGTCACACAGCCGGTGAGGCCATTGTTTGGAATGTCGAGGTTTACCACAACGCCGCCCAGTTCGCCGTCAGCACCGATGTGGATATGCGAAGCGGCGACGTCGCCGATATTCATGGCGGTCAGCATGAAGCACACGTCGCCGCCCGGGTAGAAGGTGAACAGGGCCGTGCCGGAGCCGTCAGGGTCGCCAAAGCCAACGCCGTCCATGGTGAACATCGAGTCGCTGGTGGTGGCAGTCGTCGCAGAGATCTGGCCCCGCATTGCGCCCATGGGCGAAACGTCGGTGTGGACATTGACGTAGTGGCCGGATGGGTCTGCGAGAATCGTCGCCACGTTGGCTGGCGTGGTCATGACACAGCCCATCAGGCCGTTGGTGGGGAAATCCAGGTCGACGAGGACGCCGCCATTCATGCCAGCACTGCCGGTATGAATGTGAGCCGCCTGCACCGTCTCGGTCGTGGTGGCGACCAAGGTGAAGCAGATCTCGCCGGTGTCAGGGTCGAGCGTCAGGGTGAACGAACCGCTGGCCGCCGGATCACCGGTCGGCATGAATGGTGTCATGCTTGTTTGACTTGCGCTCGGGGTCGTGGCGGCAACCTGGGCGCGAATGGCGCCATTGGGAAATGCGGCGTTGTGCACGTTCACGTAGTGGTCACCCGGCGCAGCCACAACGGCCATGACGTCGCTCACCGGCGCAATGACGCACCCTCCAGCACCGTTGGTGGCCAAGTCAAGGTTAATGAGGACCGGCCCCGCGGCTCCGGCGGCGCCGACATGAATGTGGGCGGCGGTCGCCGGGTCAATGTTCATGGTGGTCAGCGTGTAACAGACCTCGCCCGTCGTCTCATTGAACGTGAGGTTGATGGTGCCCGTGCCATCGGCATCACCAGTTTGGGTGAGCCCGAGGGTGACAGCGGAATTGGTGTGGTCTGCCGCCGCCGCTGGCATGAAGCCAAACATGGCCACCAGCGACATTGTGGCAACTACGGCCAGAATTCTGGTCCAGCGCATGAGATCTCTCCTGATGTGCTCGTCTGGAGCACGGTTTTTGAACCGAGAATCGGTCCGTTGAATAGGTTCTTGCACATTCGGATACGAACCTGCAGGTGACAGTGCCGCTAAGCCGATGGAGACGCTACATCAACTCGATGTCCGGTGCAACGACTCAGCAAGACGAGCGATGTGAAGGGTCCGGTGAGCCATATAGCGGCACAGCCCACCGAACCCCAGCAACGTTTCGGCGCCGTCCCCGCTCTGGATTGGAACCTCTCGTACTCACCTGGCAACCGGGGCCAGCAGAATCACCGGCAATCCAAGCGGTGACCGGCGCCGAACAACCAGCATGGCCACGCTCGCCAGATGTGTTCGCAACCACCAGCGTCTCTTTCTCCGTCCAGACCTTGTATCCAGCCCCGGCCATGGCAAGATAGCTGCTGTGTGCTCTCGCCCGCTTCGGATCGCGCCCGCTGACGACGCTGATTCTGTCAACGCCCTCGTCGAACTCATCGCCGGTGGAAACCAGGAAGCATTTGCCCAGCTCTTTGATGAAGTCGGCTCGCTGGTTTATGGAATAGTGCTGCGGGTTGTGACCGACAGAGCCATGTCGGAGGAAGTCGCGCAGGAAGTCTTCGTTCAGGTATGGCGAGAGGCCCCCCGCTTCGACCGAGACCGCGGAAGCGCCCGGTCATGGATTGTCACCATCGCTCACCGGCGAGCCGTTGACCGTGTCCGATCCGAGCAGGCCCGCCGCCGCCGTGAGGCCAGCGACCATGAAGCGACCGCCCCTGCTGCCGCGGATGCGGTTGGCGATCTCGTTGCCGAACGATCCGAAGCAAACCGGGTCCATCAGGCGTTGCAGCAACTCCCCGTCGCGCAACGAGAAGTCGTGACGCTGGCCTACTTCGGCGGACAGACCTATCGTGAGGCCGCAGCAACTCTGGGCATACCTGAAGGCACGGCCAAGACCAGAATACGCGACGGTCTTCGGCGCCTACGATCCATCCTGGAGGCGAAGCAATGACCAACGACCTTCATAATCTGGCGGCGGCGTTTGCCCTCGATGCGCTTGACAACGATGAGCGAGCGCTCTTCGAAGCCCACTATCCAAACTGCGACGAGTGCCAGGCCGATGTTGCCGCCTTCTCCGACGTTGCGGCCTCGCTCGCCAGCACATCGAGCGCCAAACCCCCGGCCGAATTGCGCTCCTCGGTACTGGAGGCCATCAGCAACACCGACCAGTTGCGTCCCGCGCTGAGCTCAGATGCTGTAGCTACCACTGGCGGGGCGACGTTCTCTTCTCCCGGCCAATACTCGGAGCCGTCGACTTCGTCGACATCTCCCTCTTCAAGATCAGCGATGCGCCCGTCACGTCTGCGTCGAATGGCCATTGGCGCAGTGGCAGCGGTGGTCCTTGTCGGCGGCATCGTTGCGATCAACCTTGGATCAGATCCGGACTTCGGCGAGTTCGCTTCCGGGGCTGACGCCGTCACCGCCACTCTGGATCCAACCACCGCGGAACAAGCCGGCGAGATCGAAGTGGCATGGTCGCCCGAACGCGATCAGGTGGCCATTCGCGCGGTGCAGCTGCCCGACCTGGACAGCGAGCAGACCTATGCCCTGTGGTTCCTGCTTGACGACGGCGTCGCCCCCGCGGGCCTATTTTCCCCCGAAGCCGGCACCGTCGAGGTTGTCCTTGATGTGGACGATCTGGCTGCCAACGGCTGGGGGATAACCATTGAACCGGCGGGCGGTTCCGAGCAACCAACCAGCGACGTGCTCTTCGCCGGCACCCTGTAACCGGCGAGTTCGCCAATCTCGCCCCTCTCCCCTCCCCCCGCCAGATCTGAATTCGACAGATGCTGGTGCATCAGGTCGGTGCATCAGGACGTGTCCGTTGGGCAGCGCGGTCGCCAGCCGGAGTAGCTTCCTCACATGCGTATTGGACTGAATGCTTCGTCGTTGCTGACCACTCCCAACATTGAGGACATGCGGGCCCACGCCACGCAGGCCGAACAGGATGGCTTCTCGTCGTGGTGGCTGGCCCAAACCGGGCTCGTGGATGCACTGGGCATGATCGGAGCGCTGGCTTCCTCGGCACCTTCACTCGAGTTCGGAACTGCGGTGGTGCCGACCTACAGCCGTCACCCCAGCACCATGGCGGGACAGGCGCTGACCGCGCAGGCTGCGCTCAATCGCCCGCTGGCGCTGGGCATTGGACTCTCCCACCAGCCGGTGGTGGAAGACCGCATGAAGATGGAGTGGCAGAAGCCCATGGGCCACATCCGGGACTACCTCAATGTTCTCGAACCCCTGCTGGAAACCGGCACGGCCAACCACGACGGCACGTACTTTTCCATGCACTACGAAGGGCCAAGACCAACCGAGCAGAAGCCGTCAGTGATCATGGCAGCGCTGGGACCGCAGATGCTGAAACTCTGTGGGCAGCGGGCCGACGGCACCATTTTGTGGATGGTTGGGGAGCGCACGATCGCCGAGCACATTGCGCCCACAATCAACGCCGCGGCGACCGACGCCGCAAGACCAAACCCTCGCATCATCTGCAGCCTGCCCACCGCGGTGACCAGCGACCCAGATTCCACCCGGGCCGCGCACGGCGCCATCTTCGAGCTCTATGGACAGCTTCCCTCCTATCGAGCGATGCTGGACCGTGAAGGTGCCGCGGGACCCCAGGACGTGTGCGTGATTGGCAGCGAGGATCAAGTGCACGCTCGGCTGGATGCGTTGGCGGCCGCCGGCACCACCGATTTTGCCGCGCTGGAACTTGGCATCTCGCCCGAAGACACCGCCCGAACTCGAGCATTGTTGAAAGAGCGCGGTTGAAAGAGCGCGCCGCCAGCTGACCACCGCCCGCGTCGACGACGACCTCAGTCCGCCGGGACTTCATTCTCGGGGTCGTCTCCGGCCAGTACTCGCTGGGCGTTGGCAAACTGCGCCCGATTGATGGCGTATTGCCGTTCAATGGTGCCGCTGGCGATATGCGGGGTGCAGATCACATTGACCATTTGCAGGATCGGGTGGTCGGCGGGCGGCGGTTCTGGATCGAAGACATCGATCGCAGCGCCACCAAGGTGACCCGACGCCACCGAAGCGTGCAATGCATCCAGCTGATAGGTCGGTCCCCGACTGGCGTTCACAAACAAGGTTCCCGGCTTCATTGCGCCGAACTGCGCGGCGCCAAACATCTTGTGGGTCTGGTCGGTCAGAGGCACATGGACGGTGATGAGGTCCGCCGTCGCCACCAGGTGGTCGAAGGTCACCGCTTCGGCAAGGTCGGCGGCAAACGGCAAAATGTCGTTGCCCAGAACCTGCATGCCGAAGGCCTGGCCAACCGCAGCAACCCGACGCCCGATTCGGCCGACGCCCACAATTCCCAGAGTCCGACCGGCCAGGTTGTGAGAGCCCTGCCGCCAACCGAGCATGTCCCAACCCCCGGCCCGCATACTCGTCTGCATCGCCGGCAGCTGACGGGACAAGGCCAACATCATGAGAAAGACGTGCTCGGCCACCCCCTCCGGCGTCATGGCCGGGGTGATCGCCAGCGGAATGTCCATCCCGGCCAGAACGGCCCGGTCGATACCGTCGTAGCCAACGCCGTTGTGCATGACCAGCTTGCAGTTGGTGAGCAGCGCGGCCTGCTCGCCGGTGAGCGTAAGACACACCAGCGCGTCGGCCCGGGGGAACACCTCCGCCACCGCCGCCGCGTCATCCAATTCCACAAACACAACATCAAATTCGGGGGGCGCAACTTCAGCCACGACCTCCTGAATCCAGGGGTGCGTGAGGGTGTACACCATCAAGGGTCGGTCGGTCATCGATTGTTCCTCCATCAGCTGCCGAACACAATCACGCTGCGCGCCACGTTCCCGGCCTTCATCTCCGCAAAGGCATCGTTGATGTCGTCCAAGCCCACCCGTTGACTGATCAGCTTGTCCAACTCCAGCCGACCATCCATGTAGGCATCCACGAGCGCGGGCATGTCTGAGCGGAACCGATTGGACCCCATGTTGGAACCGGTGAGGGTCTTCTCCATCAGAAGCTCGACCGAGTCGATCTCAAGCTTCTGCCCCTCCGGCACCATGCCGATGATGGTGGCGGCGCCGCCAAACCGAATCATCGAAAAGGCCTGCTCCGCTGTTTGTTTGAGCCCAACGGCTTCAAAGGAGTAGTCAGCCCCGCCATCGGTGAGCTCACGGACCGCCTCAACGGGGTCACCGGCCGAAGCGTCCACCAGATGAGTGGCACCAAAGCTGGTGGCGAGGAGCAACTTGTCCGCAACCACGTCGACCGCTATCACTCGGCGAGCCCCCGCCATCCTCGCGCCGTTGATGGCGGAAAGTCCGATCCCGCCGCAGCCAATCACCGCCACCGTTGAACCAACGGCCACTTCCGCCGTGTTGATCACCGCTCCGACCCCGGTCATGACCGCACAGCCCACAAGTGCCGCCCGGTCCAGGGGCATGGTTTTACCGATCTTCACCACCGCTCGCTCGTGCACCAGCATCTGTTCGGCGTACGAGGACAGTTCGTACAGCTGACCAATGGGCGTACCACCCTGATGGAGGCGAGAACCTGAAGTCCGGCGCACCGGCGGCTTCTGGCACAGCACCGGTCGACCGGTCGAGCATCGCTCGCATCGTCCGCAAAAGACCGACATACACGTGATCACATGGTCCCCGGGTTGGACATAGGTCACCGCTGAACCCACGACCTCCACGACGCCGGCCGATTCATGACCGGGGATCACAGGCAGGTCGGTGCGATACAAACCTTCCACGTAGTGAAGGTCCGAGTGACAGACGCCTGCGGCCGCGGTGCGGATGACCACCTCGTGCGGTTCCGGCGTGTCGAGCTCCACGTCTTCTATGGTCAGCGGGTGGCCCGCCTGCCGAAGTACGGCGGCCTTCATATTCGATCCTCGCTCATTGCACCCATCCTCGTCGACCCCAACCTTGACCGTGTACCGCACTGCCTGGGTCGGCCATGACCGTGATGACCGATGCGCTCATTAACGCAGACGACACCTCACGTGGCACGCCCGTGGCTACAGGTTGATCTCCGGGAGCACGTCAAGACCAGCGATCAAGAGCGCACCCATGGCGATGCTTGAGATTGCCACCAGGACGGCGATGGCAACATAGACCGCAAAGTTGCGTTCGGCGTGCAGCAGTCCGGTGCCCGCCAGCAGCGCCAGCACCATGTTGGCGAGGATCAGCCCAACACACCACGCAACCAGCAGCGCAAACCCGGCCGCCCATCCAACCACGGCGGTTGATGCAACGAACACCGCAATCTGGGTGGGACTCTCCACGCCAATACCGTGCAGCATGCCAATGCCCGCCGCAGCGCCGTTGCCCACTCCACTGGTGGCGTCATCGGCAAGGCGGAGTTCGTGCTGGTGACCATGGTGATGGATGCGGCTTGCACGACGACGGTGATCATGTCGAGGCCGAGCCCAACGGGAGCCTCCGCCACCGGATCCAACCGTCGCCGGTTCGGTGAGATCGAGCAGCGCTGCTTCCTGATGCGCATGGTCGTGGGTCCACGGTTCCTCGTGGGCAGTTTCTGGCATGTCCTCATGATCATGGGAGTGGTCGTGCCGCAGCTCAATGACCCGCTTGGATCGGGCATCCCGCACCCGTCGAAGCCCGGCGAATGTGCCGTTGAGCACCAAAATCCATCGGCTGCGAAGACGGAACTCGGAGCCGCTGCGCACCAGATCAATGAGAATCCATCCGCCCAACAGAACAAGGGTCAGCCCGACAATCCGTGACATCCACACGTCCACGCCGTCAGGAATAGCCACCCCAATACTGATGGCCAACACGCCAAGCGCCAGCACAACAATGGCGTGACCCACGGCGTAGATGGTGCTGAGCACAAATCCGCGTCGGCGACTTGCCGCGGAACCACTGAGATCGGCAATAGCGGCAATGTGATCCCAGTCGACCCCATGACGAAGTCCGAATCCAAACGCAGTCAGGAGAAGGCCGGTGGTCACGCCGAGCACTCTAGCCGTGCACGCGGTGTCTCAAAAAGCCGTGCTGTGTCTCACATGCACGCGTGCGCTGTCCCAAAAAGCTGAGAGCCCGGCTGGTGGAGCCGGGCCCTCTGAACCATATTTGCTGTATCTCTACTTCTTGTGGTTCTACTTCTTGTACTTCTACTTCTTGTATTTGTGTTGTGCGCGAGGGGGGACTTGAACCCCCACGCCCCGAAGGACACAAGATCCTTAGTCTTGCGCGTATGCCAATTCCGCCACTCGCGCGTGGCGTATTCAGTCTGCGGGGAGCAGGCCGAACAGCAGGAGCCAGCGTAGCCGGATCCCACCGAACACCGACCCCATTTGTGCGATTTCAGGCCGGACAGCACACCGGCCAAAGCGTCAGTTGAGCGTCACACTCTCGATGTCGAACGAGCCATCGGCCCGGGTGGCTATCCACTCGAAGTCCGGCCGCCACGACAAGTCCGGCTCCTGGCCACCCGCAATTGCGGCGATGTCCAAAGTTCCTGCCGACAGCGCTGCGCCGAGCTGGAGCGAGTCGTTGATCGAGATCAACTCAACGTGTGGAAACTCCACCTGTTCCGGATGGTCGTGTTGGAGCAGAAGGCGGTCGCTCTCCTGGCGAACGACGGTCCACCGACTCGAGTGGTCACCCAAACCGAATGGGCCGACCACGCCCAGGTGGGGGTCGGCAAGAAGCCGGGGAAGGTCCACGGGTTGCTCGAGCGAGACGTGCACCGTTGCCAGATTGACCGCCCGGATACCCGAGATCTGATCGCTTTGGCCATCAACGAAGTCCTGCCACCCCGCAATGGCAGAGATGGACCTGGCAAATGGGGCATTGGGCGCAGCCGCAACGGCTCGCTCGATCGACGTCTTGATGTCTCGGGCGCGGACGGGAGAACCGTCTGACCATGTTCGTTGGGCGAGTACAAACTCCCATAGTCGATCATCACCCCGGGTTCCCCACGAATCCGCCATCTGACCCAGAACGATCGAGGTTCCGGCAACCGTGGTTGTCAGCCCGTCAAAAAGCAGGTCCGCTGCAATGACCTCGGACGGGGTGTCGGCCCGGGCCGGATCAATGGTCGACAGGTCCGGGTGATCAACGCCCAGGCGAAGCGTCGATTCGACCGATGCCAGCGCGCCAACGGGAATGGGAAGGATGGAGCGTGGCACCACGGTGGCCGTAGGCGCCACGGTGGCCGTAGGCGCAACGAATGCGAGTTCGGGGGGAGGTGCGGAGCCCGACTCGCTACCTGCCGACGGGGAACATCCGCTGATTGCCAACGTGACGAATGGCGCCAGCACAAAGAAAACACCAACGAAGATGTAGGGCCGGCGGGGTGGAATTTCCTGCATTCCGCCGTATCGGCGAAGCGCAGGGATTCATGAGCGGACGGGGCTAGTTGCCGTCCAGCATCAGGGCCAGGGCCAGGGTGTTGAAGAAAAAGGCCACCGACAACACGATGGTGATGCGGTCCAGGTTCTGCTCGACCATGGTGGAACCAGCAGCGGTAGCGCCCAAGCCGCCGCCGAACATGTCAGAGAGGCCGCCGCCTCGGCCGCTGTGCATGAGCACGAGCGCCACGATGGCAATGCCGATGACGACCTGAATGATGAGCGAGACTATGAGGACGATGCTTTCCACGGCGAAATGTTATCTGGTTGTGGCCATCAAACCGCGGCGCTTGGTGCTGGTGCTCCAGGACAAGTCGGGCCGGACTCGACCAGGCGTGCCCCCTAGCCTTGAAGCCGGTATTGGCAGATCCGAGCAAACGATGCCGCATCAAGGCTCGCTCCGCCAACCAACGCCCCGTCAATGTCGGGTTGCCGCAGCAAATCCGGTGCATTGGTGGGCTTGACCGATCCCCCGTACTGAATACGCACGGCGGCGGCGGCGTCCTTGTTCTTGAGTTTGGCGATCGTCTCGCGAACAAATTTGCAACGGGCCTGCGCGTCTTCGGGCGTGGCGGTGAGGCCGGTGCCGATCGCCCAGATGGGTTCGTAGGCCACCACCATTTCGGCCACCTTGGTGGGTCCAACGCCGGAAAGCCCGGCCTCAAGCTGACGGGCCAGCACTTCCTCGGTCTCTTCACCGTCGTGCTGGATCAGTGTTTCGCCGATGGCCAGGATCGGGGTCATCTCGTATTTGAAGATCGCTTTGACTTTGGCGTTCACGTCCTCATCGGTTTCGCCAAAGATCTGGCGACGTTCAGAGTGACCGGCAATCACGTAGTGGACCATCAGCTTCTGGAGCATGGCTGGCGAGACTTCGCCGGTGAAGGCGCCCTTGTCCTCAAAGTGACAATGCTGTGCTCCGAGTGCGATCGGGATCCGGTCGGCATCCAGCACTGTTTGGATGGAGCGGAGGTCGGTGAACGGCGGATGGATGGAGACGTCCACCGCGGCAAGGTCGTCCTTGTCCAGCTCGTAGCTCAGCTTCTGGACCAATTGAATGGCCTCGAAGTGATTCATGTTCATCTTCCAGTTGCCGCTGATCAGCGGCTTCCGTGCTTCAGACATCGTTTTTCCGTTCAGACATTGGGGGCTCCTCGTAGTGCAGCCAGGCCTGGCAGGTCGCCCTGCTCCAGCAGCTCCAGAGACGCTCCGCCTCCGGTGGAAATATGGTCGATGTCGTTGGCCAGTCCGAACTGCGCAACTGCCGCCGCGCTGTCGCCACCACCAACGACGCTGAAGGCGCTCGTGGCGGCCATTGCCTGGGCGATGGTTTTGGTGCCCGCATCAAATCGTGGATCTTCGAAGGCGCCCATCGGGCCGTTCCAGAAGACGGTTCGTGCGTCCAGGATGATGTCGGTGAAGGCGGCCGCAGTGCCGGGCCCGATGTCGGCGCCGATCCACCCGTCGGGAATATCCACTCCCAGTTGGCGCACGTCGCCGCCCCTGTTGGGTTCGAACAGCGTGCCGTCAGGACCCAGGGCAGTGATGTCGTGGGGTATCTGAATGGAGGCGCCGCTGTCCAAAAGGGAAGCGCAGGTTTCGATCATTGGCTCTTCGACCAGAGACGCTCCGACCCGGTGGCCTTTGGCGGCCAGAAATGTGAACGCCATGGCCCCACCAATTATCATTGAATCGACCTGGGTGAGCAGGGCCTCAATCACCGCAAGCTTGTCACTGACTTTGGCTCCGCCGAGGATGCCGACGAAGGGGCGCTTGGCGGAGGCTCGAATGCCGCCGAGAATCTCGACCTCCTTTGCAACCAGTCGCCCCGCAGCCGATGGCAGGTGCTGCGGCGGGCCCACGATCGACGCGTGCTCTCGGTGGCAGGCGCCAAACGCATCGTTGACGTAGGCGTCCTGATCGGCAATCAGTTGTTGGACGAAGGCAGGGTCGTTGGCTTTCTCCCCGGGATCGAATCGGAGGTTGGGCAGCAAAGTCACACCGGGGACAAGTTCGGCGAGACGCTCCCGAACCGGGTCCAGCGAGTAGGCGGGATTGACCTCACCCTTCGGGCGGCCAAGGTGACTGCAAACGGTAACCGTCGCGCCTTGGTTGATCAGCCACTTGATCGTGGGCATGGCGGCACGGATACGAAGGTCATCGGTGATCTGACCATCGCGAACCGGCACATTGAAGTCGGCGCGAACCAGCACGCGCTTGTTGCCAAGATCGCCAAGCGAGTCAAGTTGCGGGACGCTCAATTTCTCAAGACTCACGGCTCAGCCCGCAGTATGGAGGATGAGGTCAACAAGTCGATTGGAGTAGCCGGTTTCGTTGTCGTACCAGCCCGCGATTTTGACCATGTTGCCAATGCAGCGGGTCAGTCCCGAGTCAAAGATGCAGCTGGCGGGAGAACCCACAATGTCGCTTGAGACCAGGGGTTCCTCGGTGTAGTCCAGAACGTGCGCCAGCGGTCCGTCGCTGGCGGCCGCCGCAAAGGCGGCATTGACTTCTTCTGCGGTGACGTCTCGTTCGACGTTGGCAACAAAGTCGGTCAGGGAACCAGCCGCCAGCGGTACCCGTACCGCAATGGCGTCCAGCTGACCTTGCATATCCATGACCGCCTGGGTTGCTTTGGCCGAGCCGGTGCTGGTGGGAATGAGGTTGGTGGCGGCGCCTCGCGCGCGGCGCAGGTCCTTGTGCGGACCGTCGACCAGGTTCTGGGTGCCGGTGTATGCGTGGATCGTGGTCATCAGACCCTTCTCCAACCCGAAGGCGTCTTCCAGGACCTTCACCATCGGTACGAAGCAGTTGGTTGTGCACGACGCGTTTGATAGCACCTTGTGCTTATCGGGGTCGAAGTCGGTGTGGTTGTAACCAAAGACCACGCTGAGGTCCGCATCCGGCGACGGCGCCGAGATGAGAACTCGAGGGGCGCCGGCCTCCAGGTGCATGGCGGCCTGATCACGGCTCTTGAAGATGCCGGTTGACTCAACGACCACGTCAACGCCCAGGTCACCCCAGGGAAGATCCTGGGGATTACGTTCGCTCATCACGTTGATCTCGTCGCCGTCGACGGTGATCGTGTTCTCGCCGGCCACGACCTCTGCGTCGAGGTTGCCCTGCGCAGAGTCGTACTTCAGGAGGTGGGCCATGGTGACCAGATCACCAAGGTCGTTGACGGCGACAAAGTCAATGTCAGCGCCAGCGGCGCGAGCGGCACGAAAGACGTTTCGCCCAATCCGTCCGAAACCGTTGATTCCAACCCGAATAGTCATCGGTCCTCTTTCCTGGCTACTTGTCGATATCTCGGTGCATCATCTGCGGAGCGTATCCATTTGCTTCCAGATGCGAACGAACCTGACGGGCAATCCAGACGCTGCGGTGACGACCACCGGTACATCCAAACGCCAGCGACAGATAGGACTTGCCTTCGGCCTCATAGGCCGGCAGCAGAAGATCGATCAGTTCAAAGAGCCGCTCCAGAAAGGACGGCGTGATTGCCTGCGCCTCCAGGTAGTTGGCCACCGGAGTATCGCGACCGGTCATGGGCCGAAGCTCATCCACCCAATGGGGGTTGGGCAGGAACCGACAGTCAAAGACGTTGTCGACATCGACCGGAAGACCGTGCTTGAACCCGAAGCTCTGCACCCGGATGACCATCTTGGCGTTGGGGCTTTCCTCCTGGAAAGCATCGTTGATGCGGTCCCGAAGCTCATGCACGTTCAGGTCGGAGGTGTCGATGATGAGGTCGGCTTCGGCTTTCACAACCTCCAGAACCTGGCGTTCGGCATCTATGGCCGACTCAAGATTCTGGTCGGTCGCCCTCGGGTGGGGCCGGCGCGAACTCTCGTAGCGGGCCACCAGAACCGGGGTGCTCGCCTGCAGGAAGACCACCCGTACTCGAGTTTCGGGGTCGGCCCGAAGCTCTCTCACCGCGCCGGCCACCCCTTCGGCGTCAAGACCAGCTCCCGCCACCAGCGCCACGCGGTCATAGTTGGCGGGGCCCGATGCCAGTTCGGAGACTTTGGGAATCAGCGCGGGCGGCAGGTTGTCGATTACAAACCAACCCAGATCTTCCAGATAGTTGGCGGCCTGCGAACGTCCCGCCCCGGACATGCCTGCAATGACCACGAACTCCATGACGTCAGGTTAGGGGGCCGACCGGCTTGTCGGCCACGAGGACCAGTAGCCGCGGAATGGCGGCCGCCTCCGCAAACGCGTGACTCCTGGCCAGGTACCCGGGAGGAGGTGCAGGCTCGACCATCCGTCGGAGAACGAATCCCGCATCGGCCAGCGCGTTCACATACCGACTCAGGGGTCGGTGGATGAAGGGGATGAACACATCCTTCATGACCTCCTCGACGGTGTGAGCTTCACTCAGGTACGGCCCGAGTCGCCAATAATTCTCCGGCGGGTCGACCATGTGATCGTTGATCCAGCCGGCGTCCGGGGTTTGCAGCAGCGGGTGATTGAGCATGAAGACAAAGCGACCTCCCGGCTGCAGCACCCGCCAGACCTCCGTGATGGCGGCGTCCACTTCGGTGATGTGTTCAAACACCAGGCAGGCCAGCGCCCCGTCAGCGGCGCTGTCCTTGACCGGCAGGTCGTGGGCAAAGGCCTCGCCATACACAATCTGAGCACCATCAAAGTCGGTGCCCCGGCGCCGGGCGACCGCAATCTGGCTGGGCGTCGGGTCGTAGGCCAGAACGTCGGATCCGGCCTGCGCCAGCCGGCGGGCAATCTGACCTTCTCCGGTACCAACGTCAACAACGGTCTTCCGACCCGCCAACAGTTCCAAAGCCAGCGGAATGATCTGCTCTTCGTATTCCGGATCGGCACCGTCAGTGAATTCGTCCTGCCACCAGGTGGCATGGGTCTCCCAGAGATCGGCGTCGGCGTGATCCTCAGCATCGGTGGTCACGGTGTCTCGACGTCTGGTTTCGTCGGCTTGTGCGCCCGCTCGAAGACGGCAGCGGCCACCGCATTGGGCAGCCACGACAACGCTTGCAACTCCTCCAAGGAGGCCGCCTGCACCGCTCGGACCCCGCCGAACTCCTTCGACAAGCGCTTCTTCCGGCTCGGGCCGAGGCCGGGGATGTCATCGAGTACCGATGCGGTCATGCGCTTGCTGCGAAGCTCACGGTGAAACGAAATGGCAAACCGGTGACTTTCATCGCGAATGCGCTGCAACATGTACAGCGCTTCGGATTCGCGGGGCAACATGATGGGTTGCGACCGGCCGGGAACGAAGACTTCCTCAAGCTGCTTCGCCAGGGAGATGACCGGGATCTCCTTCTCCAGCCCCAGCGACTCCAGGACCCGAACGGCCACGCTCAGTTGCCCTTTGCCGCCATCGACCACCAGCAACTGCGGGGGGTACGCAAATCGACCCTGCTCGCCCACCGGCTTGTCCCGATCAGCCACATAGTTCGTGAAGCGGCGCGTCAACACTTCTTCCATGGCGGCAAAGTCATCGTTTCCGGCCACGTCACGAATCTTGAACCGTCGATACTGGTTCTTGCGGGCCAGGCCGTCCTCGACCACAACCATCGATCCCACATAGTCGGTGCCCTGAATGTGGCTCATGTCGTAGCACTCGATGCGCAACGGCGAGATTGGGAGCTCCAGGTACGACTGCAACTCGTTGAGTGCTTTGGCCCGGCTGTTGTGGTCGCTCTGACGCTTGAGCCGATGCCGCTGGAATGATTCGCGGGCGTTCTGGGTCACGGTCTCATGGAGCTGGCGTTTGTCGCCGCGTTGCGGCACGCCAATCTGCACGGCACTCCCGCGCTGCATGGAGAGCCACTCCTCATACATCTCCTGGCTGGCTGGTAACTGCGGAACCAGTACCCGCTTGGGATGCCCGAGGGGATTGTCATCGAAGTAGAGGCGTTCGAGGGCGCGCGACACGACTTCAGGACTGCTCAACTCCTCAGCCTTGTCCAGGATGAAGCCTCGGCGGCCAAGCACTCGACCTTTGCGGACGAAGAAGACCTGGACTGCGGCTTCGAGTTCGTCTTCAAACAGACCAATGACATCGAAGTCTTCATTGCGGGTGCCAACCATCTGCTGCTTCTCGATGGCTTTGCGGACGCTGATCAGCCGGTCGCGGTGACGAGCGGCCAATTCAAATTCGTGGCGGTCCGCAGCCGCGCGCATGTCCTGTTCAATCAGCTCCACAACCTCGTCGGTGTCGCCTTCAAGGAACCGCGTGAGGTTTTGAACCAGCACGGCGTATTCGGCCGCCGAGACTTCGTCGACGCAGGGCCCGGCGCATTTCTCAATGTGGAAAAGCAGACACGGTCGACCACTTTGTTGGTGCCGTCGGAACTTCCCGTCAGTGCAGGTTCGGATGGGAAAGGTGCGGAGAAGCAAATCCAGGGTCTCGCGGATCGCATACGCCTGGCCGTACGGTCCGAAATAGCGATTGCCTGTCTTCTTTTTGCCGCGGATGACCATGGCGCGTGGCCATTGGTCGACCATGGTGATGCACATGAACGGATAGCTCTTGTCGTCGCGATATCGAACGTTGAATCGCGGCTGGTGCCGCTGAATCAGCGTGTACTCCAGCATGAGCGCATCCACTTCGCTGCCGACCTGAATCCACTCGACGGTTTCGGCATTGGCGACCATCTGGGCGGTGCGCGTTGGCAGGTGTTTCTGGAAGTAGTTGTTCAAGCGGGAGCGAAGGCTCTTGGCCTTTCCCACATAGATCACGCGACCGCCGGCGTCTTTGAACTGGTAAGAGCCGGGGGTGTCAGGAATTGTGCCGGCGGGCGGACGCTGGACCATCTCCCCTGTCTAGCGCCTGCTGCTCGCGGACTGTCGCTCCTGGCGCGTTACTCAGCCGGCTTTGCGGCTTCGTTTGCGGCCAGAAACGCCTTGTAAACATCCATCAGCGACCGCTTCTGTTCGTCGGTCAGCTGGGGGTCACCAGCGATGGCCAACGCGGTTGCGCCGTCCACGTCTGCGCCGTCTTCGGCCAGCAGACCCATGCGACTCAACAATGTGTCTGCCGGGACGTTCAGGGCCGTGGCCAGATCCCGCACGATACGTAGGGAGGGCCGATGGAGTCCGCGTTCTATTTGACTGAGGTAGGCGTCGGAAAAACCAGCGAGCCTGGCCAGCTCTCGTTGAGAGAGCCTGGCCAGGCGTCGTTGACTCTTGATGAACTCGCCCAACGCGGCCGCACCTGGTGCTCTGATGCCGGAGGGAGCTCTCATGGTGAGCAGACTACTTCTTGGTTGCGGTCTTCTTGCTCGTGGACTTCTTCGCCGCTTTGGGTGCGGGCTTGGTCCACGCCGAAACCACATCCAGTACAAACTTGCGGTTGCGGTCAGTCGTTGCCTGTACGAAGTCGAAGTACTGGTTGACGGCCTTCCTCGCCTGGCTTGGCTTGGCGGCTGGCATCCGCGACGCGGCGTCGCGAGCGGCGCCAACGAGGTTTTTGTTGGTCTTGGTGAGTGCGTCGAGCGCCCGATCCTGGGCGTCCACCATGTTGTCGTAGCTGACGGCTTCGGTAACCCGCTCGGGGTTGATCTTGTCGCTGATCTGTTCGAGTACTGGCATGGTGTTTCTCCTGGATGATTTTGGGGGGTGAAGAATGTCGCCTGCTCTACCGAGCTGGTGCGAACTATACCTTGCAGTGTAGAAGCGACTGCGCTCGTTTGCAAGCAATTGCTAAATAAAGTACGCAGGCCACGACTGCTAATCTCTCGAAGATGGAGGGACAAGCGTGATGCGGGTGACCGTTCTGGGCGGTGGTTCGTGGGGTACAACCGTGGCGTCGCTGGCTGCGCACAACGCTTCCACCACGCTCTGGTGCCGCGATGCAGCCACCGCCGACGACGTCAACACCCACCACGTCAACCGCCGCTATCTCGACGGCTACCCCCTGCACCCGGACCTCTCCGCCACCACCAACCTGATGAGCGCCGCCGCATCATGTGACGTGCTGGTCGTGGGTGTGCCATCTCACGCCTTTCGTTCCACTCTGGAAGCCGCCGCGGTGTCGATCCGACCTTGGGTACCCATCGTCAGCCTTACGAAGGGGCTCGAACGCGACACTCGGCTCCGGATGACCGAGGTTGCCAATCAGGTACTCCCCCGCCACCCGGCTGGCGCCTTGACCGGACCCAATCTGGCCAAAGAGATTCTGGCCGGCGACGCCGCCGCCAGTGTGATTGCGATGGCCGACGAGGTGGTTGCGAAAGCCCTGCAGCAGGTCTTCACCACCGGCCTCTTTCGGGTCTACATCAACGACGACGTGATTGGCTGCGAACTCGGCGGAGCGCTCAAGAACGTGATCGCCATCGCGTCCGGGATGGCCGACGGTCTGGGCACCGGCGACAACACCCGAGCGGCCGTTATCACCCGCGGCCTCAACGAACTCACCCAATTGGGGATGGCATTGGGCGGGCAGCTCACCACCTTTGCCGGACTGGCGGGCATGGGCGATCTGCTTGCCACCTGCATCAGCGGCCAGAGTCGCAACCGGCATTTCGGCGAGCAACTGGGCAAAGGCCGCACGGTCGCGGACATCGCCCAGGAGATGGATCAGGTGGCAGAAGGGGTGAAGTCCGCCCCGGTCGTGCTGGAGATGGCACGCGAGCGCAACATCTCCATGCCCATCACCGGGGCCGTCGTCAACGTCGTGAACGGTAAACAAAGTGCCACCGACGCCTACACCGGTCTTCTCTCACGAAACCTTGGCCGGGAGGCGGTTGATCTCACGGCGGTGAACACATGACCGACAACCACAACGCACCGAACAACGCCGCACCGAACAACACCGCACCGAAGAACGATGCGTTTCAAAATATTGTGGCGTTGCTCCCATCTCAACACATGGAACGCGCCGCCATCGTGCAGGACGGCGTCACCATGAGCCGCCAGGACCTGCAGATTGCGGCCGGCAATCTTCGGGCGTTCCTCGCCGACCGCAGCATCGGCCCGGGTGACAAGGTGGCCGTGGCCGCCGGCAGCGAAGCGGAGTTCTGCGTCGCCCTTCTGGGGGTGCTGGGAGTGGGCGCCGCGCTGGTGCCCATGAACCCCAAGAGCCCACCCGCCGAGATCAACCGCCAACTTGAGACCATCAACCCCAGGCTTGTCCTTCTCAGTACGTTGGCGGCACCGATGGCCCGGCGGGCCGCGGAGATCACCTCCAATGTCGTCGCGCTGACCGAGATACCGCCCGTCGATCCCCTGGCACATCCGCCAATCGCAAGCCGCCAACCCGGCGATCTCGCGTTGCTGATGCTGACCAGTGGCACCGCCGGGGTGCCGAAAGCGGCGATGATCAGCCAGCGGAACCTGAACTGGACCACCCACGCCTTGGGGATTGGCCACAGTGACGGTCTGAAGGAGAGCGACATTGCGCTGGCCACGCTGCCCACCGCTCACATCTTTGGCCTGCTGCTGATCCTGACCGCGCTTCGCCAGGGGTCGGTTCTGGTCTTCCAGACCGCCTTCGATATCGAGTCCAGCCTGGACCTGACCCGCCGCCACGGTGTCACGGTGCTCAACGGGGCCCCACCCATGTGGCGCGGCTGGGCTGATGCTGTTGGTTCCGATGATCGATTGTCATCAGTTCGGCGAGGCCTATCGGGCGCCGCAGCCCTCCCCGAGCAGACCTTCGACGACATTCAGGCTCGCTACGGCTTTGCGCTGCACGAGGGCTATGGCATGACCGAAACCTGTGCGGTGATCAGCAGTTCCCTCGGTCACCAGCCACGGCGAGGGTCGGTCGGCCGCGTCTTCGACGGACTCGAAATGGTTCTGGTCGACGACTCTGGTGATGTGGTCCAACCCGGTGACACGGGTGAAATCGCGGTGCGAGGTCCAAACGTCTTCTCGGGGTACTGGCATGATCAGGAGGCCACCGACCTCACCCTGAGTCCCGACGGTTGGCTGTGGACCGGTGACGCCGGCATCGTTGATCAGGACGGTTGGTTGTGGATCGTCGATCGCCTCAAAGACGTAGTCAACGTCTCCGGTTTCAATGTCTATCCCTCCGAAGTCGAAGAGATCATTGCCACCCACCCCCAGATCGCGGCGGCGGTTGTTTCCGGCGCTCCCCACGCCCGGCGAGGCGAAACCGTCGTTGCCCACGTACGCGCCGCCACCGACCAGTCAGTCAACACTGACCAGGTTCTGGGTTGGCTTCGCGAGCGCCTGAGCCACTACAAGATCCCCACCGAGATCACTGTCGTCGCCGACCTGCCAATCAGCCCCGCAGGCAAGGTCGCTCGCAGGTCACTCCGGTGAAATCCACGTCATGAGTTCGACTTCACTTCCCGGGTCCGACCGGCTCAACGCCGTCATCATGCCCGTCCTGCGAACGCTCGTGCAGAATCTGTGGAACGTGCGCGTAGAGGGGCTGGAGAACATTCCCGCCAGCAAGCCGGCAATCCTGACGCCCAACCATCTCTCGTTCTCTGATTCGGTTTTCATCCCGGCCGTACTCCCCCGTCGCATGTGGGCAATCGGCAAGGGCGAATACATGGACGATTGGAAAACCAAACATGTCTTCCCAGCAATGGGCATGATCCCGGTTGATCGTTCCGGCGGCGATGCCGCTCAGGTTGCGCTTGACATGGCGGCCCGGGTCCTGGACCACCAGCAACTCTTCATGATGTACCCGGAAGGCACCCGCTCTCGCTCGGGACACCTGCACAAGGGACGCACCGGTCCCGCTCGACTCGCCAGCCGTTGCAACGCCCCCATCATTCCGGTCGGACACCAGGGCACCATCGAAGTTCAGCCCCCCGACTACCCGTTGATGAAACCGTTCAAAGATGTCGTCGTCCGCTTCGGTAAGCCGATGTGGGTGCACGACCATGGTGACCCCACCGACCCACGCACCATCCGACAGTTCACCGACGATCTGATGTTCGCCATCAGCGAGCTGTCCGGGCAGTCATACGTCCACAGCTACGCCAACCAACCCGACCTCGCGACCACCGCACCAGCCTCCACAACAAGCCTCACATCACCGAGCGCACCGCTACGCCGGTCAATTGATACTCCCGGACCACCGGTACAGGTGCCAACGCCGCCCGTCTCCATCGGTCGACCACCCGCACGCCTCCCCGCCAAGACCTCGGCGTCATAGAGCGAGCGCTCAGGCAGACGACTTCTTCATCGCGGCCGACTTCTTCGACGCTGACTTCCCGGTTGCCGACTTCTTCGCCGCTGACTTCCTGGTTGCCGACTTCGTGGTGGTGGTCTTGCCACTTGCCTTCTTGGCGGCTGCTTTGTTGGCCACCACCCGTTTGGCGGCGCTCTTCCTGGCTTCGGCTTTCTTCTCCTGCGCCTTCCTGGCCGCAGCTTTCTGCGCCGCGGTTTTCTTCGGCGCTGGCTCATCGGACGGGTCCTGCGCCACCGGTTGCTGGGCCACAGGAACCTGACGACCTGCGAGGATTGGTTTCAGGAACGCTCCGGTGTGACTCCCCGCAGTTTGCGCCACCAGCTCCGGAGGGCCTTCCACCAGTACCTGGCCGCCGCCGTCGCCGCCTTCGGGCCC
>Ga0114953_1000663_pt1 | contig 25369 bp, 23 predicted proteins | sample SidtaG_FD_87298 | JGI IMG/M metagenome (GOLD analysis project Ga0114953, IMG submission 87298) | Marine algal microbial communities from Sidmouth, United Kingdom - Sidmouth_Male2 metaG | ecosystem: Host-associated > Algae > Red algae > Unclassified | place: Sidmouth, United Kingdom | collected...
CGCTCATAGACATGCTTTCAGCGTCCGACGCTGTCATGTGGTATTTAGCTTTGAACTCCCACTTCGAGAAGTGTGTTTCGAGCTTGAAATCTGGCAATATTGTCACGATCTGTATTCCGGTTTTTTCAGCTGTAGAAAGGATTGCGCGACCATATTCGCCACTTCAATATCTTGTACCGCAACACCTGTCAGGTCTGTTATCGTAATTAGATTTGCATGGCTCCGACCTTACTTGATATGAACATCACCAGGCGGATCACCAAAATGCACGAATCCGACAGGGGGAACTTCAGAACGACCCTCTGAGTAACTGACGAATCCACGCTCAATAGCCAGGATCAATTGTGGAATATCCACAGAATGCTTTATTTCTTCAAGTGTAAGTACAGCTTTCAAAGACAAATCTCCAATCAATATATCCGGGTTTCATGCGGGTACTGTTTTATCTGGTGGTGACGGGGATTGACCAATTTCAGATCGAAACTGAACTCGAAAACAACCATCAACGGGGTTCGAGCGCTATGTTGCAGATCGTATGAATTTCATGAACCACGGTCAAATCACCTCACACTATATCTATATCGCTACATCAGTTCATACCAGGTGTCAGCTGTATTCGCTTAGTAGCACAGCTGAAGTTTCGTATCCGTTAGAAACAGGAAATTCAAATGGTGTTTGGTCTTCATTGTTTTTTTTGATTGTGATCAGCTCCCGTTTTAGAGAGAAGGAGAGAGCGCGGCTACGACAACATGGAAATCTCTTCGACCAATTTTTCGATTTCTTCTTCATTATTGTAGTAGTGAACCGATGCGCGTAAGAGCTCTATTAATCCCCGTTCGGGGAAATCAAGGCGCGCTGAATTGGTATGGCTCACTGATAGATTAATTGACTTTTTGGCAAGCCTGGACTTGATCTGGTTAGCCTCGTATCCATCCACTTTGAACGTCACAATTGCAGATTTTTCGACACCAAGGTCGTGCACCGAAACCCTTGGCAGACTACTTAGTTTCGATCTTAATCGTTCTGCCAACATTGAATTTCTTGCAGCTATGTTTGCTATGCCAATATCCTTTGTATAACGCAGTGCTACTGCAAGACCAACTTTACCTGCAAAAAATGTCTCATACGGTTCGAACCGCGAGGCTTTTGGGTGTGGGATGATTTCCATGGGTGCAATCCATTCAGAGCCAGACATATCAACACCAGCAGGATTGGCCATCTGAGATAGTGCTTTATCACTTGCCCAGACCATGCCAGTACCACGAGGTCCTCGGACGAATTTTCTACCAGTGAACGACAATATATCGCACCCCATATCATCGACATTCACTTCAAGTTGCCCTACAGATTGACACGCGTCAACTTGATATAAAATTGATGAATCACGTAGCATTTCTCCTACTTCGTACGCAGGGTTGACCAGCCCACCTTGCGTGGGTACGTGAGTTAAAGAAACCACTCGAGTGCGATCTCCAAGCATTGCCTTCAGGGCAGCAACATCAACTTGACCATGTTTGTCGTTTGGTGCAATTTCTATCTTGATACCCTGAATTTCCTTTGCCCTCAGCAGGCCCGCCATGTTGCTTGGATACTCTGCCCGTGTGGTGATAACGCGATCTCCAGGAGAGAATCGTAGGGCAGAGAACGCAGCGTTCCATGCTCTTGTCGCCGACTCCACGAAGGCCCAATTCCTGGGTTCGCCCCCAAGAATAGAACTGGCTGCATCGTATACGCTGGCCAGATCATCAGCACGAGAGGCTGCTATCTCGTAGCCTCCACCGATCGCTTCAGCCTTGAGATAATCGATTACTGCATCCGTAACGGCAGTTGGTGGTAACGCAGACCCTGCATTATTGAAGTGCGCAACAGACCGGACGCCAGGTGTGTCGGCTCTGACCTTCTCAACATCTATCATCAATATGACCCATCAGAATTGTGTTCTCCTACTGTTGCCATGCGTCAGCCGAAAAATCTACAAGAAACATGCGTATATTGGAATTCATAACTCACTCTACTGGAGTTACGGGCTAAATCTTCCAACATATCCATGAAGAATACTTCGAGCCAGCACTTTCCTGTCCCTATCATTTAATCTACCGTAAACTCGCCCAATCTGCTATCTATAATGCTGACAGGCAGTTCGCTGCCTGACCGACGAAGTTGAATATCTGGAAAAGCAAATGATACAGTGTGTGATCTTTGATTTTGACGGAACGCTGGTAGACAGCGAAACTCTCTGTAATCAAGCATTTTTAGACCTTATACCTTCAATAGACGTATCTGTTGATAAGTTAGTAGAAAGCTATCCGGGCAGAAAACTGGCCTGGATATTTTCAGATATAGAGAAGCAATTCAGCTGTAAACTTTCGCCAGATATTGAACAGCAGCATAGGAGTCGAGTAGCTGATTTATTCGATTCAAACCTGGAAGCGTTTGAAGGTGTTCACAAGGCTTTGGATGAAATTTCGGTACCTGTTTGTATTGCTACAAGCGCCCCAATCAGTAAAGTCCAACCGGCTTTAAGAAAAACGAATCTTGCACATTACTTTGCAAAAAATATATTCAGTTCCTATGCAATAGGATCGTGAAAGCCGGAACCCGTTATATTCCTGTACGCCTCCCAACGTATGAATGTGGCACCTCAGGATTGTCTGGTTATAGAGGATAGTGTCGCAGGGATTGAGGCGGCGAATGCCGCTGGCATGAGTTCTATTCAATTCTGTGGTTCCAGCCAGCCGTTCCACACAAATTTCATTCATGCGTATGAAGAACTTGATAACTGGGTGTCAACTGCGTTAACGGCTGCAGCAGTCTCTTCAGAAACAACATTCGCGATATCAGTGAATTTGTGCAAATAGGAAGGCTGAATCGGTGCTGTAAAAAGAAGCTACCGTATTCACCCCCTTAAAGGTCGTGGTTTCGCCTGAGTGGCAATATCGGATCAAACTGGAACGCCTTTGGGAGATTTAAACCAATCAGCATCATGCTCATAGGTGACGCGCTCGCGCCCTTCTCCAGAATGTCGAAGCAGAATACCCATCTTACGGACCTCACCATAGGCATCGATGTGAACCTCTATTGTAATGGTGATTCCTTCAGTGCACGCTTGCGCAAATGTACTTCGGCAAGCTAGTCTGCGAGGCTATCTGCAATACTTCCCCATCATTCCAATAGACCAAGAGCCTGCAACACCATTGCATAGTCCCCGACTCTGACTTTCGGATCACCTTTTTCCATACACCAACGGACTATAAACATTATCGAAAAAACAGCCTGATTGGGCACATTTCAGACGAACTGTCAAAAACCTCCTTTATAGCTCATGTTTTTATCTGCATGGAACCTGATAAGTCCATATCACCGATTTGAGCTGCATCCTCAAACCCGCCCTGCTTGAGCTCTTTTATACATTCAGAGGCTGCATATTGCGGCACAATGGCCAGCAGGCCGCCGCTGGTTTGTGGGTCTACCAGTAAGTCGACTAATGCTGGGTCGCAGTGTTCGTCGATTGTCGCGTTTGAGTAGGCAATGCTGTTTTGAGTCCACAAGGAGCTTTTGCATCCGACTTGGCTCAGGGCTTGGGCACCCGGCAGAAAAGGGACGTTGTGTAGTGCGATTGTGGCACCTGCGCTTACGCCTGTTAACAATCGATCCAGATGTCCGAGCAGGCCAAAGCCTGTGATATCGGTCATGGCGGTGCTGCCATGCTGGCGAAATATGGTGGCGGCTGGGCGATTGCTTTTTAGCATGCTGCTTATTGCCTTGCTGATGTCGGCACCGTGTGTTTTTCCTTGCATAAGTCCTGCGAACAAGGTGCCGATGCCGAGAGCTTTCGTCAGGATGAGTGCATCGCCTGTTTGTACCTTGGGTACGGCGTTTGTTGTGTCTGATGCGCCATGGGTTGCAGCATGGGTTGCAGCATAAGTTGCAGCATGGGTTGCAGCAATGGTTGCGTTGATAGCTAGGCCTATCGACATGTCGGCTCCCTGGCTGGTGTGACCGCCTATCAGTTTGCAAGATTCTATCTTCAGGGCAGACAATAGGCCATTCATCATGAGTCTGAAATCACGTTCGGTGATAGCGGCACTTGCTTCGGGTAAGGTGATAAGCACTTGTGCTGAGTGTGGTGTCGCGTTCAGGGTGACAACATCACTAAGTGCATGCAGGGCGGCGATGCGTCCTAACAGGTAGGGGTCGTCGATGATCGCGTTGATCTGATCGACGGATTGTACGAGTCGCTGCGACGGTAGGTCGACCACTGCTGTGTCGCCTGCCGGGGACCATTGTGATAGCTCGTTGCTGTTGGCTGCATGGGGTATTAATTCATCGAGTACGCGCTGCAGGGTTTCGCTGCCAACCTTGGCGCCGCATCCACGGCAGCGTGGAGTACCTGGGTTTTTTTCGTTTAACGCATCCGGCAACACCGACAGCGATGTATTCATGTTAATTCTGGGCAGGTCTCGGAAACGGTCCATGAATGTCTGATCGATGTAATTTTTCCAGCGCCATACCCAGTTGCCTTGTAAGACAATAGGGCCCCTGCTGGCAATACCGTGCCGGGGGCCTGTGGCCATCAGGCTAAGAAAATCTTTTTGAGGTTTGTACGGTTTTAGTGCTTCGCCTAACAGATAGTTGCGCAGGTTCTTGAAAAGTATGGGAGCTTGTCTGACGGCGAATACACCGGCTTTACTGCTGGGGGTAGCTATCTGGGTTCCGACATCGCCGGTGGCGAATACGAAGGGGTGCGAGGTGCTTTGCAAAAAGGCATTGGTGGCGACAAAGCCGCGGGTATCAACATCAAGTCCAGCAGCTGTTGGCCAATCAGGGCCTGTGGCAGCCGTGCACCAGATGATTTCATCAAGTGTGTGGCTTCGGCCGTCTCTTGATTTCAGTTGGCCGGGTTCAACAGCGATGACGTCGAACTGGCGGACCACCTCGATACCGGCAGCGGTGGCGGCAGCGATGCTATGTTGTCCTACTTTTGAGGGGCGGCCGCTGATTGCCTCATCACCGCGCAGAAACCAGTAGCACCGGGCGCGGGTATGTCGCAGTTGATGTTGCATGGCGCTGACAAGTTCGAATCCGCCTGCGCCGGAGCCTACAACGCCAATGGAGAACTCTGCATTGTGTCCTGTATCGAGCCTTTGTTTTACTTGTTGCCAGCGTTCGTTGAAATTGCTGACAGGCTTTACGGGAACTGTGTATTGTCTTGCACCAGGGATTGAAAGATCGGGTGTGGAGCCGGTATCGAGCGACAAGACATCGAATTCCAATGCGGGTCTATCGTTGAAAACGACGTGTCGCTGTTTCAGATCAATCCCGGTAATGGTGTTTTCTATAAAGCGTACATTTGCCCAATGGCAAAGACGCAGCAAATCGATATGGATATCGTCATGGGCGTAATGGCCAGCTATCAGGCCGGGCAACATTCCTGAGTAAGGTGTTAGTACAGCACTGGAAACCAGGGTTAAACGAATGCCTGCGCTGGGTTGCATGGCCCAGCGCCGCAGGAGTAGCGCATGACTGTGCCCACCACCGACCAGACAGATATCTCTGACGATGGGTGCATTATTCATTAGCTTTCAAGTTTGAGCCTGCTTTTTCCAGTATCTCCTCGTGTGTACCTTTGAACACGATACGCTCGGATTTCTGATTTAATTGATAGTCGTACATCGGGTCATAGTAGTCGCGCAACAGCATCTCGATGAAAGGACTGTACTTTGTTGTATCGTCATCTTCCTGGTGCGCCGCAAGCGCTATATTCAGTAGTTGCATGGCGCGTTGATAGTTTTCGCCGCCAAAGCGTTTCCTTATGCGAGTCAGGCTGCCTCTGTGATGTTCTGCGTAGGCTTCAAATCCTGCGTGTGCTCCCAGTTTTTCCTGGTAGCGTTGCAACAAGTCAGGCACATAATCGTCAAAGCAGTTTTTTATGCGTTCGGCCATCTCGCATTCGAGGATGTAAATGGGGGCTTCCAGCATGGATTGACGAAGCGTGTCGGGAATGCAGACCCTGCCTATAAGTCGCGCCTCGTCTTCGAGGAATACCTTGGATGTGCCCTGCGACTCCAGCCGCATAAGCTCGATCGTCAGGGCGTTTTCAAAATCGATGTTGCGTGGTTGCTCTTGTGGCATACCGCCAAAGCTTGAGCCACGATGGTTGGCAAGGTGCTCGAGATCAACCGTTGAACCCAGGCGATGTATTAGCAGGGTTTTACCGTTTCCCGTACGTCCACCGATGAGGGTGAAGTTCTGTGTGGCGCATAACCTTGCCAGTTCATCGAGGAGGAACGAGCGCAAGGCTTTGTAACCGCCAACAACCAGGGGGATATCCATGCCGGCATCTACCAGCCATTGCTGCGAGATGCGTGAGCGCAGCCCTCCTCTAAAGCAGTAGAGGCAGGCATCGGGGTGTTGTTGTACAAACGCTTTCCATCGCAGCACAATGCTTTGTTGTAATTCGGGCGGAACCAGTTTTGCGCCCAGCTCTATCGCTGCCTCCTGGCCCCGCTCCTTGTAGCGCAGGCCTACCAGGTGACGCTCCTCATCCCCCATCAGTGGCAGATTATGTGAGGTAGGGAATGCACCTTTTTCGAATTCTACCGGCGCCCTTACATCGATTAAGGCTCGCGACGATAGCAGCAACTGCCGGTAGTCGCTGATGCTTCTTCCGGCTGCTGTGGGTACACTGCGCAGGCGCTCATCGGTAACCGTCACGAGCGATTGCTCAGGTGTTGCTTAACAGTTTTTTCATAGCGTCACCTGCGGGTAGTACGCCTTTGGCGGCATACTTGTGCAACTTCTCGCGTGAATCATCTATATCGAGGTTACGCAACGATAGTTGGCCGATACGATCCAATGGGCTGAACGCCTCGTTCTCGACAACTTCCATTGACAGGCTTTCCGGATGATAAGTGAGTTCCTCGCTTTCGGTGTTCAACAATGAGTAATCGTCTCCCCGGCGTAGTTCGAGAGTGACTGTGCCGCTGACGCTATGGCCGATCCACTTTTGCAGGGTATCGCGCAGCATAAGCGATTGCGGGTCAAACCAGCGTCCCTGGTATAGGAGTTTGCCAAGACGTCTGCCCAGGGCATGGTAGTTGTCCAGCGTATCTTCATTGTGAATACCATTAAGCAGCCGTTCATAGGCGATGTGCAATAGAGCCATGCCGGGAGCTTCATATATGCCTCGGCTTTTGGCTTCGATAATGCGATTTTCAATCTGGTCACACATGCCAAGGCCATGGCGGCCGCCAATGACATTGGCTTCATTGAACAGGGCTACGTTCGAATCGAAGCGTTTATCGTTAAGCGCCACGGGCATACCATCTTTGAATGTGATGCTGATTTTTTCAGGAGCAATATCTACGGACATATCCCAGAACTTTACGCCCATGATGGGTTCCACGATGTGCATGCCGCGATCGAGAAATTCCAGATCTTTGGCTTCGTGGGTAGCGCCAAGAATGTTGGCATCAGTGGAATAGGCTTTCTCCTTACTGGCGCGATATTCAAAACCGTTAGCGTTGAGATACTCACTCATCTCGGCACGCCCGCCCAGCTGTGCAACAAAGGTGGCATCAAGCCAGGGTTTGTAGATGCGTAAGTCAGGATTGGTCATTAAGCCGTAACGATAAAAACGCTCGATGTCGTTGCCCTTGTAAGTTGATCCGTCGCCCCAGATGTGTACATCGTCTTCCTGCATGGCCCGCACCAGTATGGTTCCTGTGACGGCTCGGCCTAAAGGGGTTGTATTGAAATATTTTTTACCACCACTGGAGATATGGAAAGCGCCACACATGATGGCCACCAGACCTTCATTGACCAGTACCTCAGCGCAATCAACACAGCGGGCCTCTTCAGCGCCATAGGCTTTGGCGCGTGCTGCGATATCGTCGAAATCGTCCTCGTCGGGTTGTCCAAGATCGGCAGTATAGGCGTAGGGGATAGCGCCGTTCTCTTTCATCCAGGCAATGGCTGCGGATGTATCAAGCCCTCCGGAAAAAGCGATACCCACTTTTTGATCGACCGGCAACGACAACAGGATCTTGTTCATCAGGCAAGGCTTCTAACGTGTGAAATCTGGGCCGACAGTCTAGCAGACAGCGGCGATATCAACGCTCTTTTACAAATGGAACACCCACCGCACTGGGCGCTGTAGCGCGGCCGATAAAGCCTGCCAGTAGGATCACGGTGAGTACGTAGGGCAAAGCCTGAATCGCCTGAACTGGCACTTCGCCGATAATCGGTAGCTCTACGCCCTGCAGGCGTATGGCAATCGCATCAAGGAAGCCGAACATCAGGCAGGCCAACATGGCAGGTAGGGGGCGCCATTTGCCGAATATTAGCGCAGCTAGCGCGATATAGCCTTGTCCAGCAGTCATTTCTCGCACGAACGAGGCGTTTTGCGCGGTGGACAAATACGCGCCGGCAATACCTGCCAGAGCGCCACAAATGGCTACCGCTGAATATCGCAGAGCGCTGACCGACAATCCTCCGGTATCGACAGCCAGGGGGTTTTCTCCTACCGCACGAAGCCGCAAGCCAAATCGTGTTCGATAGACGACCCACCAGGTGGTGATGACCGCCAGCCACGCTACGTACACCAGTACATTGTGCCCGTTGATGACATCGGCGTAGAACTGACCGATGAGCGGCACATCAGCAAGCGTTTGGGCAAACGGTAGATCCACCGGCATGAAGCGGGCATCGCTTGTCAGGGCCGGGGTCTGGCCACCTTGACTAAACCAGGCAATACCCAATACCACGGTGAGACCTGAAGCCAGAATATTAATGGCTAGCCCGCTAACCACCTGATTGCCACGGTGAGTGATGCAGGCAAATCCATGCAGCAAACCCAGTGCAATGCCGACAACCATACCGCCCAGCAGTCCCAGCCAGGCGCTGCCTGATACCGATGCCAGAGCAGCCGCTACGAATGCGGCGGCCAGCATTTTACCCTCAAGGCTTATGTCTACAATGCCTGAGCGCTCGGAGAATAACCCTGCCATGGCAGCAAGAATCAGCGGCGTGGATACTCGTAAGGTAGCGTCAAGAATGGCGAAGAATGCGGACAGCATGTCCATCAGACGGGTACGACCTCATCCACTGACTTGAACTTCAGATACACCCGCACCACCCACGGCCGAAGAATGAGTGCGAGTGCACCTGAGAACAGGATGATGAGTCCTTGTATGGCAACCACCATCTCACGAGTAATTTTCGGAATTTCAAAAGCCAGTTCTGCTCCACCTTGATAGAGCACACCGAACAGCAAGCTGGCCATGATGATGCCTATCGGATGATTACGCCCCATAAGCGAGACTGCAATACCGGTAAATCCATAGCCTGCCGTGAAATTCAGGAGCAGCCTGTGATGCACGCCCATGATTTCATTCACGGCGACAAATCCTGCAAGCGCCCCGGATACGCACATGGCGCTGACAATGACGGTTTTGGGTTTGATGCCAGCATAGCGTGCAGCATGTTCACTGTGTCCGGCGGTTCGCAGCTCATAGCCCCAACGGGTACGCCAGATATAGATCCATACGAAAAAACAGCAAGCCAATGCAAAAAATATTGACACATTCAATGGGGATCGAGTTACTTCCATACCAAAGACTGCAAGAAATTCGTGCATGAAAGGCAGCCAGGCTGCCTCGTCGAATACCCGGGACTCGGGTGACATCTGGCCGGGCTTGATCAGTACGTTGACCAGCAGATACACCATGATGGACGCTGCGATAAAATTGAACATGATGGTGGTGATAACAATATGGCTGCCACGGTGCGCCTGTAGCCAGGCTGGAATAAACGCCCAGGCGGCGCCAAACAATCCTGCGGCAGCAATGCCAATGGGAATCAGCAACAGGGTCGGCAGATAGCTATCGAGCGATAGAAATACAAGACCGACACCCAAGCCGCCAATATAGGCTTGCCCTTCCCCGCCGATATTGAACAGATTGGCGTGGAATGCAACGGCCACCGCCAGGCCAGTGAAGATAAAGTTAGTGGTGTAATATAAGGTGTAGCCCACGGCCTCGTCATAACCGAAGGCGCCGTTGATCATGATGCCTACCGCCTCGATGGGGTTTACCCCGATGGCTAGCATAATCAGCCCTGCAAAAAAAAGGGCCATGAGGATATTAAGTACCGGGATGACACCAATTTCCAGCCAGGCGGGTAACGGAATACTGCTGGTATTGATGCTCATGCGGCCACGTCGTTATGGGCGTTAGCCATCATCAGACCCAGTTGAGTCTTGTCCGCATCACTACCTGCCAATTCGGCAACAATGCGCCCTTCGAACATGACAATAATGCGATCAGCCAATGCCATGATTTCATCAAGCTCAACCGATACCAGCAACACGGCGCAGCCCGCGTCTCGCATTTCGACGATTTTGTCGTGGATGAGTTCGATGGCACCGATATCCACGCCGCGAGTGGGCTGTCCGACAAGTAGAACCTCGGGTGATTTTTCAAGTTCGCGGGCGAGAATGAGTTTTTGCTGGTTTCCGCCTGAAAACGATGACGATTTTAGAGAAGAATTGCCAGGGCGCACATCAAACGCTTGCATCAGTCTCTGGCAAGTTTGTTTTATGAAGTTCAGACGTAGCAAGCCGCGTACATTGAATGTACTGTCACGCTGGTAACCCAGTACCGAGCTTTCAGCCGCGGTAAACGCCTTTACCAGGCCCAGCTTGAGTCTGTCTTCGGGGACGTGTTGCACGTTGAACTCGCGCATCTGCGAGGGGGTGACGGGCGTATCGCGACTAACGTTGTGACCGTTGATGACAAACGAGCCGGAGCTAGGTTCTGTAATGCCTGAAAGTACTTCAAGCAACATGCTTTGGCCGTTGCCGGCAACACCTGCAATGCCGACGATCTCGCCGCGTCGGACATTAAACGATATTCCCTTGATGCGCGCTTTGCCCTGCTGGTCGGTGACACTCAGATCCTTGACCTCAATACCCAGTGGTGTATTGGATGGTAGTGTGTCGCTTCGGTGAAAGCTGCGCGTCTCCAGTGGGCGGCCGACCATGAGTTCTGCTAGCTCATTCATACTGGTATCGCGCGTCTTCAGGTGGGCTACCATTTCCCCCAGACGTAGCACTGATACCGAGTCAGTGATGTCCATGATTTCGCGTAGCTTGTGGGTGATAAGGATGATGGTAACGCCCTGCTCTCGAAGCGCATCGAGTACACGAAACAGTTGATCAGCCTCTTGCGGGGTAAGCACGCCTGTGGGTTCGTCGAGTATGAGAATCTCTGCACGACGGTAAAGTGCTTTCAGTATTTCGGTACGTTGTTGTTCGCCAACTGGCAGGCTGGACACCAGTGAATCCAGATGTACGGATAGCTGATAGTTGTCGGCAAGCTTTTCCAGTTCCTGCCGCGCATCAGCTGCACTAGGTGACAATAAGGCGTGTGTCTCGGCGCCGAGCATGACGTTTTCCAGGACACTGAAGGTTTCCACTAACATGAAGTGCTGATGCACCATGCCGATCCCGGCATCGATAGCATCGCGTGAATTGTTTATCTGAACAGGTGAACCGTTGATATGAATGGAGCCGCTGTCGGCCTGATAAAAGCCGTACAGGATACTCATGAGTGTGGATTTGCCCGCACCATTTTCACCCACGATGCCGTGGATGGTACCTCGCCTCACACGCAGGTCTATATCCTGGTTTGCCTTTACTGCTCCAAAGCGCTTGGATATGCCGCGAAGCTCTATTGCATAAGAACCTGACGAAGCATCAGATAATGCATCGTCAGGATTAGAGTGACTATCGGCGGTCACGGCAGTCCGGCGATCAGTAAGTGCAGGCGTTATCCGCCATGTAGTCATGCACCATGATGTCCCCGGCAACAATCTCTGCAGATGCAGCCTCTACCGCAGCTTTCATATCGTTAGTGATCAGGTTTTCGTTGTGTTCATCCAGTGCCCAGCCAACGCCCTCTTCGGCAAGACCCAGGACTTTCATCCCAGGCTCCCAACTGCCGTCCTGGGCTTCTTGAAACGCATTGTATGCAGCGACATCAACTCGCTTGAGCATGGACGTAAGCATTGTACCCGGATGCATGTAGTTCTGATTGGAATCAACACCGATAGCCAGCTTGCCGCCATCTTCGGCTGCCTGATATACACCAACACCGGTGCCACCAGCAGCGGCGTAGATCACATCAACACCACGATCGAACTGCCCTTTGGCAAGCTCACTACCACGGCCAGGATCGTTCCACGCAGAAGGTGTAGTGCCTGTCATGTTCTGAACCACATTGACTGTTGCATCTACATGCTTGGCGCCCTGCTCGAAACCGCAGGCAAAGCGACGAATCAGCGGAATATCCATACCACCGACAAACCCGACAACATTACTTTCCGATGCCATGGCAGCTAGCAGTCCTACCAGAAACGACCCCTCCTGTTCCTTGAATACGACTGACTGCACATTAGGCAAATCAACGACACCATCAATCAAGGTGAATTTTGTATCCGGGAACTCTTTGGCAACTGTCTCCATGGGTCCTGCCTGCGCAAAACCGACCCCCAGAATAGGGTTAGCGCCACGCTGAGCCATGCGGCGAAGGGCCTGTTCGCGCTGCGTCTCGTTAGTGACTTCGAATTCCCGATACTCAATACCGGAATCTGCTTTAAATCGTTCTGCGCCATCGTAGACGCCCTGATTGAACGACTTGTCAAACTTGCCACCCATATCAAAAACCACAGCAGGAGAGATATCCTCAGCTACTGCGAAGGTGCTAGCGAGCAGCAATCCTGCGACGCTTCCCAGGCAGGCGCCCAAGGTAGAATTTTTCATTGTTGAAACCCTCGAAGGTGTTGTTGTTAGCGTGCTCTGGCACCGCCAAATCCGCCTGAACCGAGTGTATCACGAACCATTTTGTGATCAGAAATCAACTACTGGTCCTCATCAGCCGCAGCTTTGAGCAGCAGCTGGGCAAGATCACCAAAACTATCCTTGTAATAGTAGGGAGAGGTCTGATCCGGACTTTGTGCATTCTCCTCGTTCACCCCGTAGTCAAGACCTTTTTCGCTGAGCACTTTGTATTTTTTAATAACACCGGGCCGCGTTGAGCTTTCACGCGTCGCCTCCTCCAGCAAGCCGATCTTTAGCATCAACTTGTTCGCCTTGACCGCCGACAACTCAACGTTGTGCTCCTTGAGCAACTTGGTGAGAGATTCGACATCATTTCCTTTCATGCTGGTACCTTTAAGGGGATGTAAGTGTATTAAGGATCTTAGAGTTTTGGATTGATGTCAAACGTCGCCTTGGCCAGCTGCGCTTGTTGCTCCAATGCATTGTCACGGTATTGTTCAGCCACAGCCTGTGCATCGAGCGGGCTCATACCCACCAGTTCAAGCACATCTTCACCGATCAGCAGCGCCGTCTCAAACGTCTCGCCATAAGCGCGATCAGCGCCGCTGCGCAGAAGCCGATGCTCCCCTTCTGTATCCACCGCCCGCGACAGCAGTTTGATATGAGGATATTCGCGATGCACATGCCGGATAAGATCAATGGCAGCTTCCGGATCGTCTATGGCCACCACTAGAACATTGGCACTTTCAGCACCTGCCGCCTCCAGAAGATCGGGGCGTAACACGTTTCCATAAAAACCCACAAAACCCTCCGTACGCAATTGGGTAAAGCGGTCAGGATTATGATCGATCACAACGGCCCTGAATCCATTCTCTTTTAGCAGATGTGACACGACCCGGCCCATGCGTCCAAACCCTGCCACAATAACTTGTGAATCTGCCTGCTCGCCGTCATCCAGACCCGTATCACTTTGCTGGATAGCGGGGAGCGTGTCGCGTCGGGCGGCATAGAAAAGCAGCAATGGCGTTGTCAGCATGGATAGCGCTATGACCAGTACCAGCTGCGCTGCCAGCTTGTCGGGAATGGCCTGATAGGTGACGGCCAGCGCGATGACCACGAACGCAAGCTCACCGCTCTGGGCCAGAACCGTCGTTAGCCATATGCGCTGCTGCCGTGGTACTGAGGAGTAGCGTAGAATATTGCGAATGATCCACGCCTTGGCGATCACCAGCAACGCTACCAGCGCAAACGTCTCGAGCGGTTTTCTGATGAAGGTGGCAAAGTCAATCTGCATGCCAGTTGATATAAAAAACATACCCACGAGTAGGCCGGTAAAAGGATTGGTCGCAATTCTGATGGCAGCGCCGTACTCAGATCTCACCAACAGGAGCCCACTAAGCAACGCCCCAAGTTCCAGTGGCAGTTCCATGGCATCAACAATAAGCAGCACACCGATGGCTAACAATACAGCGAAGGCTGCGAAAACCTCATCCAGACCAATACTGACAACATAGCGAAAAGCCTGCCGCAGGGCGACATGCGCGAGTACGCCAAATACGGCCACCACAAGACAACCCTTAATGATTTTTGGCCAGGGATTGCCTTCGGCTAACGCATTATCAAAGGCAAACAGTGGCAGGATGACCACCACAGCGACCAGCAACATCGACTGCGTCAGCAACAACTGGTAACCCGTCTCGGTTACCGCAGAGCCCGTCGGATAGCGTTCATCGAAAGCATGCTTGGCAACCGCTTCAGAGGACATGGATAATGCAAGTCCGGCGACTAAAGCATGATGCCAGGGATGCCCGATTAACATGGCGACCAGCGTAACGACGATGGTGGTTAGAAAAAACTGCAACAAGCCGAGCGAAAACAAATCACCCAACAGACGATTGATGCGATCAGGGGTTGCCTGCAGTCCAATCAGAAACAACAACAACACCGTGGAAAAACGTGAAAACAGCTCGATCGTCTCTACATCGCGGATTAGCGCAAGACCCCAGGGCCCTATCAGTATGCCTGCGAAAAGATAGCCGAATACCGGACCTAGCCCTAGACGGCGAGCACTGGGAACCGCCAGCAAACCTGCCAGCAAGTAGATGAAAATATTGAGTAGAAGGCTGTTGGAATCAGCCATGATGAACAGCAAAAGCGCTCATTGGCCTATCAGGCGCGCACAGCTTCGCACTGACCTGTCCAGCGATGCATGAATCCATCAAGCCAACGAGAAATGTCATCCTCATGGCGATGAGAATCAACCATCATCACCCTGCGTTGTTCATCATTTAATACGCCGTTTTCGCGTGTCTTGTTACGCTCATGCCAAATAGCCAGAACATCGCTGTTGACCTCAGGATGAAACTGCACGCCAAGCACGCGCTCGTTAAGCTGGTAGGCCTGATTTGGAAAGTCATCGCCTTTAGCAATTCTTTGTGTGCCTGGTGGCAAGTCGAAGCCTTCGGAGTGCCACTGCATTACCGTCAAAGGAGATGTGAGAAACGCATTGCTGGTATCTACTGGATCGACCCGACAAAAACCAACCTCACGAAGCTCCTTGTCGTGTGGCTGAACTGTGGCACCTAAAGCGCGCGCCAAAATTTGCGCACCTAGACAGATACCGAATAAACCCGTGTTGTGCTCAAGACACCCTTCCACGAATCGAAGTTCGCGTCTGACCCATTCATGCTCACTGCAGTCATTAGCGCTATTGGCACCTCCGAAAATAATTACACCGGTATAAGCGGAAGGATCAGGAAATGGATCTTCGTCTACCGGATAGCACCAGTCCACGATTTTTTTATTGGTTTGCATCCACCGTGTACAGCGATCCACATTCCAGTTGGGGGAATGCTTGACAAACAGATAACGATTTACAGGTTCGCTCATTAATTAGCCGTGACTGTCATCGTGAAAAGCGTGGAATTGGCAAAGTCACCTGACGGGTCAGTTGCCCGGACTTGCAAGCCGGTGTAGCTTCCAGTTATGCGAGGTCTTCCGGAAATTACGCCAGTTCTTATATTAATGGAAGTGCCTGTAGGCAATGAGCCTATTTCTGCCATGCTATAGGTTAACGTATCTGCGTCTGCATCGGTAAATTCAGGACGAATGGGCACCATCGCCAAACCCAGTGACAAGGTTCGGTTAGACACAGAGCCCGTGACAAAAACAGGTGCTGAGTTAGCTACGACCACGGGCGCTGCCTCAACTTCAAGGGTCAATGGCACCTCGGTGCTGAGCCCTCCATCGCTGACTAGTATGTTTAATTCATAGACACCGATATCATCCTCCGTGGGTATTCCCTCCAGAACACCCAGCGGGCTCAATGCCAGACCAGTATCAGAAGATAGCGGCGTGAGCGCTGACAATGAGAACAGCAGAGTACCGTTTTCAGGATCAATGATGCTTGGCGCTATATCAACAGAAATCAGCTCACCCTCTACGGCAGAAAGAGCAGGGATAGGTGCCAGCAATCGTGGCGGCAGATTGGCAGCGACGACTCTGATAGTGACCTGGGCCGTTGACGTAAACAGACCATCGCTGAGTTGGTATTCGAAGGTATCGGACTGGTCTTCCTGCAACTCGCTCAGCTTTGATCGATAAGTGAAGCTGCCGTCAGTGCCCAATTCGAAAAAAGCTGCATTATCCGGGCCTGCGACAGGCTCTGGCGAAATCGCAAACTCGGTATTGCTTGCATCTGTGTCATCTGTATCGTTGCTGAGCAAATTGGTTGTCGCAGGCGTAACATTTAACGCAACACCCTCTGTTACAACAAAAGAATCGTCATTAGCTATGGGTGCTTCGTTAATGGCTATCAGACAAAAACTGAATTCGCGGTTCGAGGAACTGCCGTTGCTATCTTCTACATTCAGTTGATAAGTAACACCCACTGGCCTATCCAGTGCAGGTATTAGCAGGCTGAACTCGGCAATGCCTGATTCGGGGTCGGTATCAAGGGTATTGAAGGTAAAAGAGCAATCCGTACTTGTCTTGCAGGCCCCGGCAAGTGTGTCGGCAGCAAGATCAGGGTTGAACCCGTTCTCCTGCGCACAGGCTGGCAAATTGCCTTGCTCTAACGGCTCCTCTGACCATGAGAACGATTGTGCAAGCCCTGCCTCCGTTGTGCGTGAGGTGGAAATACGCGCCAGAAATTCTTCGTTGAGTACATTGACATCGCCTGCCTGTGTATCGTCCAGTAGCACTTCGGTAACACTCGGCGTCCCACCCTGTATACCCGCAGAATCAACCCAGTCGCAGCCGCTGATTGCCAGGGTAGTTGCTATTACAGCGCTTAAAGAACACCAGTTTTTTGTATTCACCTCTGTCCAGCTCCCGTGCCTTGGTCTTGATTATCGATTATGGTTGTCAAAAAGTGCTCCAGCACACGAGCGGCATCGACAGTCATACACACATGTGTATCAGGCCGGTTTTGCCAGTGGGATGTTGCGTAAACGTACCCTTTCCGGTCCATCGCCAATTGCCCTGCGGCCACCCCATCGGGTACCACGCGAGAGGGGCCGGATTGCATGACGAACGCATCCGGTATCAGCAGGCAGGCGATAGCAGCAGCATCGTGCATGGCACATTGAGGTTCTGCGCCTTGGCTAACTGCGAATTTTGCAGCACCGCTACTGGTGTAGAAATCTACGTAGAATCGGCTGCTTTGTCGCAGCAATCTACCTGTCTTGCCGGCTTGGTCGCCCAGGCGCTGCAGGTCACTATCAGAGATCATAATTTGGTGCGTGACATCCAGACCAACCACCGTGACCGACCAATCAGCCGCTAGCAACGCGTCGGCGGCATGAGGATCATTAAAAAAATTGGCTTCGGCAAGTGGCGTAACGTTGCCCGGCTCGTCCAGCGCGCCACCCATCAGGACCAGACCCGCTACCAGTGCCGGCAGTTCGGGTTCTCGCCGGTAGGCCTCAGCGATAGTGGTAAGTGGTCCCACTGCTACAAGCGTTATCTGCCCGGGATGTTTACGGGCTGATGCGATGATAAAGTCGGCAGCATCCAGATCTTCGATAACCGCATGTCGGGCATCAGAGTCGAGAGCAACTGCCTGTGAGGCAGGCTTTTGGGGTGTACTGCCAGGATAAACATTGCCAATTCCATCAGCACCATGAACAAAATCCGGGTATGGCCGTAGCGACTGAACACTCGGAGCTGAGGCACCGCGGGCGACAGATACATTAGTAGCGCCAATGGTATCCAGAATATATTGCGCATTGCGAGTAGTAAATTCGATACTGTGATTACCAAACACCGTGGTCAGTGCCAACAGCTCGATCTCGGGGTGAGCAAAAGCGTAAGCTATTGCCATGGCATCGTCGACCCCGGGGTCGGTATCCAGAATGATTTTGTGCATAACTATTAGCGATGCTGATTATTTGCCAGCTGTTGGGCTGCCTGATGGTTTGAGAAACATATCAAGCTCTGCGTTGGTGGGGATACTCGGCGTGGCACCGCTGCGTGTCACCGACAATGCAGCTGCTGCACAGGCGCGCTGTACAGCAGATTCGTCATCGAGGCCTTGAATGAGCGATGCCAGATAATAGCCCACAAAGGTATCGCCAGCACCTGTGGTGTCGATAGCTGCTACTTTTACAGCACCCGTCCGATGTTGTTGCTGGCCACGTTGAAACATTGCCCCTCTGGATCCCAGGGTAAGAACCAGCCGGGTATCCGGATAACGGCGCCCCAAAATAACAATCGCGGCTTCAGGCTCATCGTTGCCAGCAAGTGCTGCTGCTTCTGTTTCATTGACAATCAGTACCGCGCATTGCTCAAGGGGCAGCATGGCAAGTTCCGGTGTCATGGGTGCAGGGTTGAACGCAATCGATAGTTGCAGGCGGGCCGCCAATGCAAAGGCATGCTCGAGTGCATTGCATTCATTCTGCATCAGTAGCCAATCTCCGGGCTGGGCTGTTTCTAGCGCTTTGACCAGCTCATTTTCGGTAAAAGAGTGGTTAGCGCCAGCATGCAAAATAATCGAGTTTTCTGCCTCGTCATCCACTTGAATGATGGCATGGCCGCTGTGCCCCTCGCTGATTGATACCTGCGAGACATCGACGCCAGCCTCCATCATTTGTGTCCTTGCCCATTCGTCGGCCTCGCCAAGCTTGCCTATGTGGCATACGCGAGCATCTGCTCTTGCCAATGCCACCGACTGATTAGCGCCTTTGCCACCCAGCACCGTCTCAAGTGAGCGACTGAGCAGCGTCTCACCAGCCCTTACCAGATGTGGCACGCGGTAGACAAGATCGATATTAATAGAGCCGAAGTTGAAAACCTGCATGGGTCTGTCGTGGGGCTGTCTTCTGAACGATGTTACAAGTGTAGCAGCGAGCATGATCGCATGCTCCTTGCAACCCTGATCACTGCAACTTACCGCACTAATCTCCAACCGAAACAGGTAAAATTTCGGTTGAGCGCTCAACACCACCTATTGCACCGTCACATCACATGAATCTGGACATCACATCGCCTTGCCGAAAAATCTGCAGGATCGATGAACCTTCACAATTATGCACCGGTTGCCTCAGAACCATTGATGAGATTACCCGTTGGCGCACGATGGATGACGCGCAAAAAAAGGCCGTGCTTACCCAGTGTCTTGGTCGTCAGCAGATTCCCAGCAATCCGGGCAATTCGGACAAATCGGATAGCATGGCAGCCGGTGATCCGGGCAGAGCCTCAGAGGGTTGTGAATAACGATTAATCCAGGCCACATTGAAACCGAAATGCGCAGCTCCTGCAGCATCCCAGGCATTCGATGACATAAAAGCTATATTCTCGGCAGGTACACCCAGAGAGTCTACTGCCAACTGATAGACCCGGGCATCAGGTTTGAAAATGCCGACACTCTCCACCGACAATTGCTGGTCAATCCACTGCCCTATTCCCGAATGAGTAACCGCAGAATCAATCATCATGGGATTGCCGTTGGTTAATATCGCAGTTTGCAATTGCGCCTGTTTTAACACTTGCAGCACACCAGACACCTCGGTGAATACACTGAGCTGCAAATATGCTTGCATAAGTCGTTCGTGCAAACCTTTATTTTCCAATCGATACTCTCGCAAGCTTACGCGAAGCGCAGCCGACGTAATTTCCCAGAAATCTTTATGCTCAGCCATGAGGCTATGCAACCAGGTGTATTCAAGTTGTCTCTGGCGCCAGGCTGCAGAGAGTCGAGTATGCTCGGGGCCTATATCATCCTTCAACGCACCCACCGCCGAATGCACATCAAACAAGGTACCGTAGGCGTCGAACACACAAGCCTGCGTGTTCTGGAATGCCTGTTGTCCTGAAGCTTGACTCATGCCTGTCTCCTGTCGGGGGGCGGAATGGAATAGGTGGCAGTTGCGTGCGCCACTGGTTTCTCGACGCCGAGTGATTCGCTGTACAGAACAACCTCAGCTACTGCAAGGCGTTTACCCAGTTTAAGCATACTGGCACGCGCAAGTACATCTGCTGGCGCAGGCTTGCGCAGAAAATTTATAGACAAATGGGTGGTTACCGCAAGCTCCACGGGGCCAATGCGTGATAGCAACAGTGCGTAAACTGTAGCATCGGCCAGCCCCATCATGATCGGCCCCGCCAGCGTACCACCGGGCCTTAAAAAACGCTCGCTATACCGCGCGCGCATGATGACGTAATCGCGATGAAATTCTTCAACGACAAGACCCATAAGTTCAGCAAATGGCAGGCGATCATTCAGAATGGTGGCGAAACCATCGGCATTGAGCAATAATCCGGTTTCGCTGTCAGAATCAGGCATAAGGCAGGTCTTTACTTGCGTGAGAAGAAAATGGCGTAACTAGTCGAATGCAGGCTTACACTGGCAATACACACTGGCAATATACACTGGCACTACACCAATGCAGCAAGCGAGACACAAGATGCCTGACGAAAATAGGGATAATAAAACAACACAGGATTTGCAGTTGCAGGCCTCCGCGTATATTTTAACGACGTTGTCAGACGAGGGAATTCTGACGCTTACCCTGAACCGCCCCGAACAATTTAACGCTTTGAGCGATGCGATGCTTGACGCGTTGCACGGTGCGATAGAAAACATTCCTGATTCTGCGCGCGTTGTTGTTATAGCAGCCTCAGGAAAGGCCTTCTGTGCTGGCCATGACCTGAAACAGATGCGCTCACACTTAGACGAGCAATGGCAACAGTCACTGTTTACCAAGTGCAGCAGCTTCATGCAATCGCTTATTGATCTGCCACTGCCTGTTATCGCCAAAGTACACGGGGTAGCTGCTGCTGCAGGCTGTCAACTGGTGGCCAACTGCGATCTGGCAGTGGCGGCCGATCATTGCCAACTGGGAGTTTCAGGAATCAATCTTGGCCTGTTTTGCAGTACACCATCAGTACCTTTGTCGCGAAACATTTCGCGCAAACGGGCTTTTCACATGCTAATGACCGGTGAATTCATTGATGCACCTACCGCTGTGGACTGGGGCCTGCTTAACCAGTGCGTACCTGCAGAACAACTCGATCAAACAGTTCTGACTCTTGCACAAAACATCTGTGGTAAATCCAGGCAGGCAGTATCCACGGGGAAAAATCTTTTTTACCGACAAATTGACAAGCCGCTTGTCGAAGCCTACAAGCTTGCGGGTAGCGCCATGGCATGTAATATGATGGCCAACGATGTTAGTGAGGGGATAGACGCATTCTTCGAAAAACGTCCACCCGAATGGCAGGATAATTAACAGGCTACTGCCCTACATCCCGGCAACTTTAAGCATTTGGGGCATCGAGAACTCATTCAGCCACTGCCGGAACTCGTCACTTTGCATGGGCTTACTGAACAGATAGCCCTGAGCTTCGTTGCAATTGAAGTTTCGTAGAATTTCGTACTGCTGGGGAGTTTCTACTCCCTCTGCGACCACGGTCAACCCCAGATTATGACCCAGAGTTACAATAGCAGAAACGATGGCGACATCACCAGGATCGGTACAGAGCTCCTTGACAAAACTCTGATCTATTTTAAGTTTATCTACAGGCAGCCGTTTCAGGTAGCAGAGGGATGAAAATCCGGTTCCAAAGTCATCAATCGCAACCTGTACACCCAGCTCTTTCATCTCCCGCAGTATTTTTACACCTGCTTCAAAATCTTGAAGCAGGAGACTCTCGGTAAGCTCAATCTCAAGGTATGTTGGATCCAGCCCACTGAACTCAATCGCCTCGTTGATATCCGTGACCATATCGCTTCGCATGAACTGTACTGACGAGCAATTTACGGCAATGGTCAGGGGTGTCATACCTGAAATAATCCAGTCCTGCATTTGCCGAGCAGCAGTTTTAAGTACCCAGCGACCCAATGAAAGAATCAGACCTGTCTCCTCCGCCAGCGGAATGAAGTCGTCGGGGCTGATTATTCCATCTTCGCTATCCTCCCAGCGTACCAGAGCTTCAACGCCTGTAACCTGATGTGAGGTGAAACAGATTTTTGGCTGATAGACGATAGTCAGTTGCTCATTGTCTATCGCCTCCTTCAACCTCGCCTCCATGGTAAAGCGCGCCAGTGCCATTTCGTGGATATCCCGCGAGTAGAACTGATAGCCGTTTCGACCGGATTCTTTGGCGTGATACATCGCAATGTCAGCGCTCTTCATCAATGACTCGCTATCGTGCCCGTCACTGGGGTAGACGCTGATGCCAATAGTTGTGGTAATCGAGACAGATTGCCCGCTGATATCAAAGGGATTGCAGATGGTTTGTGCGATGCGCTCTGCCACGCGAGCAGCATCTTCAGCGCGGTTTACGTGTCCTAGCAGGACAACGAATTCATCACCACCCAATCGCGCAACTATGTGCTGGGAGCCTTGCTCTTCCGCTCTGTAGTCGCTTGAACTGACAACGTCTGACTCACGCACAACACCGCTCAGACGCGTTGATACCTGCTTAAGTAATTCATCTCCTGCATCATGACCGAGAGTATCGTTTACCTGCTTGAAGTGATCAAGATCAAGAAACAGCAGGGCAAACTTCAGCTCATGGCGTGATGCCAGATGTAATGTGTGATTTAGCTGCTCATTCAACTGAGCGCGATTGGGCAGCCCTGTAACCAGATCATAATAGGCCAGATTATGAATTTGTTTTTGAGCATTTATACGCTCTGTTATGTCCTGTACCGTACCCAGCATGTGCGTAAAATCGCCCTGCTCATTAATAAATGGCTCGGCCTCCAAACGGATACGTCGCAGGGCTTTATCAACATTGGAACGTACCGAAAACTCAATATTGAACGACTCACTCCTGTCTACGGACTGCTCTGCCAGTTGTCTGACGTTGTAGCGATCAGTCTCTTCAATATGATCAAGAAAATTGGTCCACAGCTCAACGTACTGGCTACTACCTAGTCCGATGACGCGACCAAACTCACGCGACCAGGTTAAACCCAAGGTCTCAAGATTCAATTCCCAATTGCCCAATCTTGCAATGCGCTGAGCGTTATCAAGCTTTGCCTGACTAGAGCGCAAAGCGTCAGCAGTTTGCTTGGATCGCAGCATGTATTGCACACGATGCGGAAGAATGAAAAAATTGATGGGCTTAGTCAGAAAATCGGTTGCGCCAAGATCATAAGCAATGGTTATTGATTCAAGATCGTCAAGACCTGTAATCATAAGAATGGGGATGTGCTCGCCACCGGGCAAAGCCCTTATCACCTTGATGGTTTCGAATCCATCCATGACCGGCATGATCGCGTCCATAATAATGAGGTCAATGGACGATCCCTTGAATCGTTCAACCGCTTCGGTACCGTTAACGGCATGAATGACATCAAAGCCTGCATCCTCCAGAGCTCCCTCAGCCATAATGAGGCTGGCAACATCATCATCAACATGCAGCAGTAAAGGATTAGTCTGCACCTCGCCAGACCCTACAATCTGCATCATCTGAGACGATGAGTTCTTCATGATACGAACGTGCAGGATACAAACGTGCCCGTAACGCTTTTAAGCGAACGACTATCCAACCCGCTTATCAAGAATGCGTTAATCAAGGCTCCTCCCCTTCCGGGCCTCGGTGTCTGTGCCACGTCCCCAGACCCTTACTGTTCATTCGCGATTGCTCCCGACCAAACTGCGCATATTGCTCGTTCAGTTCTGCCTTCAAGGCATCAAGGCGCCGTATAGAGGCTCTCAAGGTGGGATCATTTACCGCACCCAGCCGATGCGCGTCCTGTTCGCTTATTACAGGATTATCTGTACTGTGCAAATCGTTGTCGCCAGGACGGGCTTCATTGACCCAGAACAACAAGGCAATGCTCATGATAAGCGCGGCGAAAGCTGCGAATAACTGCGGTGCGGGCAGAGTCAGATAACCCCACATCAGCAGCAAGTACATACCTGCAGCCATTAATAGCCTCAATGTAGGCGAACTCTTCAACGTCAACAATCTCTGACAGGACACTCGTTACAGCTGATAGCGACGTTAAACGGAACAACTTGACTCTGCCCGACTAACGTATCAATCAATGGCTGCCGAATTCAGACCAGTTTCTGCTTTTGCCATTGCTCAATCTGCAGCGAATCTGCTCCGAGCCAGTTCGTTAGCACCTCCTGTGTATGTTGGCCGAGCTCTGGGCCTGCCCAGTCGTTGCGTGCCACAGTGCTTGATAATCGGGGGTGCATGGCAGGCACCGTGAACGGCTCACCGGCGACTTCAATCTGCTCGAGCACTCCGCGGGCTTTGAATTGCTCGTCGTTTGCTATATCAGCGATGGAATTAACAGGTCCGGCCGGAACATCTGCACCATCGAGAATCTTAAGCGCCACATTCGAGTCAAGCGTTATACTCCAGCCAGCCAGAGCCTCGTCAATCAACGCCTCATGGGCTACGCGACCCTGATTGCTCGCTAGACGCTCATCGCTCGCAAGTTCAGGTTGTCCCACGGCTCGCATCAAACGCTGGAAGATAGAGTCGCCATTGCCACCAATGACGATAAATCGGCCGTCACGACATTGGTAGGTATTGGTTGGCACAATCCCTGTCACGGTAGAGCCAGAGGGCTCCCGTACTACACCAGCGCCGGCATATTCAGGCAGGACACCCTCCATCATGTTGAAAACTGATTCCATTATAGAGACATCAACACTCTGGCCTACACCACCCGGTCGCATACGAGCTATTAAAGCCAACAGGACGCCAAGTGCTGCATGCATGCCCGCCAGGGAATCTCCAAGGCTCAGGTTCAGCCGCACAGGCTTATCCCCGGGATGACCATTGACGTACCGAAGACCTGCAACCGCCTCGCACGCTGATGCAAAGCCCGGCTTTACAGCGTAAGGACCGTCTTGACCATAGCCTGAGACGCGTGTGTAGATTAGTTGAGGGTGAGTCAGGCTAAAAGAGTCTGGCCCAAGGCCCCAGGCTTCCATCCGACCGGGGCGAAAATTCTCGATGAGTACATCGCTTTTCAGCAGCAACTGCCTGGCGATGTCGCAACCGCTCTCCTGCGCCAGATCAAGCGTTACAGACTTTTTGTTACGAGCGATGCTACGCCAC
>Ga0114953_1000687_pt1 | contig 25082 bp, 36 predicted proteins | sample SidtaG_FD_87298 | JGI IMG/M metagenome (GOLD analysis project Ga0114953, IMG submission 87298) | Marine algal microbial communities from Sidmouth, United Kingdom - Sidmouth_Male2 metaG | ecosystem: Host-associated > Algae > Red algae > Unclassified | place: Sidmouth, United Kingdom | collected...
ATGCCCTCTTCACCCCCTCTTCCCCCTTCTCCTCCCATGCCGCACGCGGCGCCGGGTGGGCATTGCTCGCCGCCCGGATTTTGTCGTGCCGCAGAGAACGGCCGGCCCCTACCATTTCAGCGGCCGCACTCCCCTCTCGGTCGCGGCCGCCGATATGGAGACAGCGACGACGGCGACCAGCAGCGGCGGCAAGTGCGGCATCGCGGCGATTGGGACGGCCGCGGTCCTCACGGCGGCCCTCCCGGCCCTGCGCGTGCGGATCCGCGTCGCGGTTGCAACAACAACGACGGCTGGCGACCCCCGAGCCCCCCTCGGCTGACCTTGGGCGCCCCTTCTTTTTCTACAAGGGGCCCGTCTATCTCCCCCAACCCCTTTAGCAGAAGCGCCCGGCGCCTGTCGGCTGGTGGTCCGCCCGGCCCGCCGCGCTTGCCGCAGCACCCACCTACTCGAGGTCGCGGGTACCGCTTCTGCAGCCCTCCACGCCTGCCGTGGCCTCTGCCGCCGAGTCCTCCCTCGAGCCCGCCAAGACGTCCGCCCCACTTCAGCGGCGGCAGCGACAACTACCGCCCGCGCAGTCCGCCGAGACAACCGTGGGGCCCACCGCGTGGCGTGCCAAGGGACGACTGGCGCTCGCCAACGGGCGGTGGCTGGGACAGGCCGTGGGCTCTGCCTCGCCATCCGCCGGGCCCTCCTACGGGCTGGCGGTGGACGCCCTCCCACGAGGTGCGGGGATACGACCAAACCCACATCTGGCATCCTTCTCGACCGGCGCCTCGGTGGCGCTCGCCTGACGCGCCCTCGCCCTGGCGGGTCGACCAGTACGGAGGTCCGGAAGGCACGCAGGACTTCCAGTGTGTGCTGATGCAGACGCCCGCACGGAGCACGTCCGCGCCGTGGAATTTGTAGCCCGCGCCGTCGCAGGCGTTGCGGCAGACGACGCCAGCGGAGCCCCCGAGCCGTCCAGTGTACATAGTGAAGTGGAATCAATCCTCTGCATACCCGACGTACGAGGTAGTCCCTGTATCTCTGCGCCCGCCCCAGCCTTTGCCTGCCTACCCGCCGCATGCATACCGGTTTTGACCTATTCGCAACCCAAGAAGATAGGGTCTGCTCTGGGGTGGAAGGAAACGGACCGTGTGCCGCTGTGCGAGGCGTACCTGGAGGTGACGAGCGACGCGGTCAAGGGGACTTCCTGCACTAAGGACAACCTGTGGGCGACGGTGCACGAGGTGAGGGCTGAGAAAATGCGGAAAAAGGGACCGCTGCGCGTCGGACGCCTTCCAAGCGCGCTGGAGAAGCAGTTCAAGCGCATCCAGGAGGGGGTGAGCGCCTTCACGTCCCACTACCTCGCTGTCAAGGCTATGCTGACAACTGGAAACCCGTCGGAGGAGGACATTGTCAGCCGCGCTGTGGCGCGCTATTCCTCTCTGGACGTGTATGACGCGATCCGAGCGGACCGCAACCAGGACAAGGCAAACGACAAGACGCGCAAGCCCAAGGCAAAGGTCGCCCACTGCAAGTGGGTCTCTTGTTGGCGCGTATTGCGTCAGAGTGACAAGTTCAGCGGCGCCACCAATGGAGGAGACGCCTCGGGCATGGACATCCTGGGTGACTCTTCGTCTGACGAGTATGAGAGCGGGAGCGGTAGCGGCAGCGGCCGCAGCCGACGCAACGGCGGCTTCCAGGGCCGCCCTGTTGGCATCAAAGCTGCTAAGATGCAAAGCCAAGAGGACCTGAAGATGGAAGCCCAGATCAAGGCGAGGACTGATGCCCTCCACAAGCTCACCGACGCACAACACGAGCGCACTACGGCTTGATTTTTCGACTCTCCTTTGATGTGGCATACCCCTGAGGCGGCTCGCTACCGCTTGGCTATCACGCGGAAGATGCTGGCACGTGCAGGTTTGGCGAGCTCTTCTACTATTGACTTGGGGTGGAATGAGGGGACTGAAGACTCTCTCGGTGGTGTGGGGAACGGCGTTGCCGGTCTAGGTGTTGACGGCCCGACGGAGACGCCGCGGACTGCTGCTGGCCCTGCCGCCCGAGCGCGGGCGCCGCCGGCGCCAGGAGCGCTGGCGGCGCCTTTGGGCGCAAATGAGGCATATGCATCTTTTCTGGCGGCGGCGTCGGCGGCCAAGTCCGCGGCGGCGCGCGTGTGCCAGAAACACAAGACTGCGGCCGGCTGCCGCTCGATGGAGACCAAGCGGCAGGCAGCCGAGGGTCGGCTCGCGCACACCCCGGCCACTACTCGCCCCCTCGACGACGACGACCACAGACAACTACGATGACTCCGAGTAGAGATAACTGTAGTGTGTTGCCTATGTGTGCGACATGATGTGCTTGTATGTTGAGTACGACAAAGGTTTTCTTTTCCCAGGTGGGAAGGGTCTATTTTCCTACAGAAACGCTTTTGCTTACTAGCTGAGCGGCAGGAGAAGGTGACCTCCCGCTTGGCGTTTTCCTTTCACACCCTGCACTCTTGCCCCGCCCGAGACACCTCCTCCCGACCAGAGAATCACGCGCTGCCCGCCATGCGCGCGCCCCGTGCGAGCGTCTTTGCCACGGAGACCGAGCGGGGCGCAGCGCGCGGAGGACGCAGTGGTGTGGGCTTACGCTGCACCTGGCTGGCGCGCGACGCGCCCCCGCCGCCACGCGGGCCTCCGCACCGCATCGCCGAACGCCGCAAAGGCAATGGCGGCTGGGTGCGCGCCCCGCCCGTCGCCGCTCGACGCCGTTGCGATGCCGGCGGGGCGTCACGCCTGGGGGTCGCATGCGCGGCAGCCGCGGCGGCTCCTCGGGGTGTCTAACTCCACCACCGCGACCGCCGACGCAACTGCCGCCGCCGCTGGCCGCCGCCGGCGCCACTGCCGCTGGCGCCACCGCCGCCGACTACCCCGCCGCCATCGCCACCGCCGCTGTTGCCCACCCCCTCCACCACATCCGGCAGGGAGGGGCGGCGGCCGCAGCTGAAGGCACGGGAGGCGGCGCTGTGGCCCAGCGAAAAGGCGGCCGCGACGGCTGCGGCCGCAGCGGGCCGTCCAGGTGGGGCCCTCGGTGGCCATTTCCACCCTTTGGAGGCCACCGATGTGAACGGCAGCGCCGACAGCAGCTAAGGCAGTTCATTGAAAGTTCGTCTGAAGAACAAGTGTAGCATTCAGCTCATTGGTCCGACAACGGCTTTTCGTGCGCATTCGAGAGCCATTTCTTCGATACTAGGCGAGATCCCACTGAAAATCCAAGATGCAGCGAACAGTGTCTTAAATTTGATGTCGTACGGCCAATGGACGCCCTTTTTCGCTGCAAATGTCCAGTGCGTCGCAGCCTCCCGCCGAAGGTACCAAGTCTTTGTCAAAGACCACGCTGTTGATGGCCCGTCGGCCCCCATGTCCAGCAGCTCACATGAGCAGAGCCCGCCGCCGCCCGCGAGCGGCGGCGTGTCTTCGTGCGCGCTTCTCTCGGCCGCGAACGCAGGCCCTTCCTCCCAGCAGCCGGTGGCCCCAGCTGCCACTTGTGTGTGGTTGGCTGTCCAGGCGCCGCCGACGGCGGCGCGGTGCGCGGAGCCTGTCCGAACGGCCGCAGTCGGCCGCTTGCTGGCGGCTGTCGGCGGCACGTGGGGGTCAGTCGGCACAGCCAGTGCCGCCTGGGGGTGCCTTTCGGCGCGACAGGCGGCGCCAGTGTGCCACACTCGCCTCCCCGCGCATGCCGGTCGCAGGCGAAGGCTTTTCCTTTTTTGTTTTCTTCATCCGTGCCCATGCGCTGCAACTGGCTCGGACCTACCGCCACACACAATGAACTGCGAAGTTCAGGCAAAAAAACCTGCTCAGCGGGGAAAAAAAAAACCTTCGTATATCCATGCTGACGCTCTGTATAACATACGGGGCCATTAACGAGCCGCGGTTGCTCCACATATGCGCTGTCAGGTGGGCATGGAGGTTCTCGTGCACGGTGCGGTTGCGTGTCTCGCCCCACGCATCAAAGACAGCAACCATGCCGCCCGAGGGTGCCTGCTCAACAGCATTCAATGCGGGAGGCGGGTCGGCGGAAGCTTCAGCTCGAGCCCGTCCATCTTCACTGTCGCCGCCGCCGCCGCCAGGCGCTGGTCCCCCGGCGGCAGCAACGCTACCATCGTCCGCCTCACCGTCGTCACTATCACCACCCCCCGTGCCGGCGGCGGCCGCGCCTGCAGCACCCTCACCTTCACCACCCGCATAATCGTTAGTCCCTCGTGTGCGTCCGCAGCGACTCAAAAATGCGTCTCGACGACTCTCCACACACAGTTGTACAAAATACAGACCGCCTTGAAGATGGTCATCTACTGCTTCATGGAGCGGTACCGTCCTGGGTGTGTTGTGATGTGAAACCGCTTGGTCAGAACACCAAACAGCCGTTCGACGTCCCTTCGAATGGCCTCCTGCAGGCAGTTAAACGTCTTGGCCTCCTCCGTCATCGGCATGGGGTGGGGAGACACTTGGAAGGCATAACGTGGGTAGATGCCGTCGACAAGGAAGTAAAGTAGCGTGCGAATGGTTCCATTGACAGTAGAAGGCACGTCCCGTGGCGGCCACCGGCCTGACGTGACATCTAGGTAGAGAGGCGACCGGTTCAGGACGTCAATGTCGTTCAGGCTGTTGGGAGAGCCGACAAACAGGCGCCAAATCCACAGGTCCTCATCGCACACGGCCTCGACGACGATGCCGTGCGAACCCTTCCGGGTTTCATACGCGCCCGCCACGCCCGTCGGGCACTGATGCCATTCCCAGTGGGTGCTGTCCAGAGAGCCCATACAGCCCGGAACGCCACGCTCCGCGTTGCGCTCCATCGTCTTTTTCAGCTCCGCCTGGTTTGGATGACTTAGGTAAGTAGCTCCCCACGGCCGAACGATGAACTCCAACAGCAGCTTGGTGGCCTGCGCCACGGTGGAGCGAGAGAGGCGGACGTACGCGTCGGCACGGTCGGCCGCCTCGCCGTACGCGATGACGCGGAAGGCGGCCTCGACCTTTTGGAGTAGGTGCGCCTGCAGACGACCTTTCGCGTTGGCCCGCTGCTGGAAGAATGGCTCGTCCTTGACGGCAAGCTAGACGCGTCTAAAGACGCTGCGCGGCACACGAGAGCGCGTCTCAAAATCACGTTCGTCGTAGATCGGCGCCTTCGCGTTGACACAAACGCAGTCTCGCTGGATGTTCAGTAGCCCAGCCGGAAAGTCGCGCCGCTTGTTCCGCCGACGCCCAGGGACTGAACCACGGTAGCGGCGACGGCGATGTGCGCGGGCGGCGCGCGCCCGCCGTCGCAGCAGCATCTGGAGGCTCATGTGCGATTGCACAGCGGCGCTAATGACAGCGCCGTCGTCCTCGGATAGCAGATCGGCTGCGCTCGAGAGCCCGGTCTCGTCAGCGTCCATGATGATGCGGGTGGGCGCTTGGGTGAGCGACGTGGGCGACAAAAGGAGCCACCCGCAGCTGCCAATTTCCGCGGGCGCCGCGGTCCGTGGCTGGGGATGCGAGAGGACGGGGCGTGGACGCCGATGCCTCCTATGCACACATCAACAGCGAAGGGGGGGGTTGCGGGTGAGGGCGGGAAGGTTTTGGTGGAGGAGGGAAACAGGCGGGGGTGGTGATGGTAGAAGCGTAGCAAACAATAGGAGGCTGGTGCGCAGATCGTGCGTCTCGAACCGATAACAGAGAAGGTGCGCCCGCAGCGGGGACGTCGTGGAGGAGGAACGGGGCTACAGCGTGGACGGGGGCCGGCGATGGGGGTGATGGTTGCATGCGTCACAACAATGGGCGCGCCGTCGATGGGTCGGGTACGTGCGCGATGCGGTGGCCCACACCGCGGACCGAAGCGGCGGACCGAGCTCCCCCCCCCTCTCAAAAAGCATTGCGCGTAGTGGTGGGCCCCCACCAGCCCCGCAAGCTCTGGGAGGGAGCCAACCAGGTACCGCGTGGTCCTGGATAGACCCCCGTACCGCATCTGAAAAGGCGCCGTGGGTGGTGGCGGACCATCAGCCCCACCGAATGTGGCGCGCCAGAACCGGGGGGCGACCCGAGGCCGCCGCCCAGCCCCCCCCCCCGCCCTCTGAGATCGTTCTGCGTGCGGTGGCGGACCGCCTATCACCTGCAGATCGCAGTTTGCGTGTCGGGCCCGGCGCAACGCGCGATCCAGTCCAGCCCGCTCACCCGCCCTCCGGAGGCTCTGATGCAGTTTCAGGCGGCCCGACACCTGCGAACATCTGTGGGCGTGGTACCAGGCCGCCCGCACGATCTCGTTCATTCCCCCTCCCCCCCCCCCCTCTGAGGCTCTGCAGCAGTGCTGGCCGCCCTGCCGCCCACAAGCGACCATATGGACGTGATGGCACCTCCCCGACCATCCATCGTCCCGCCACCAACAGTCACTCCAGAGGCCAGATCGGGGGTCACGAGGCGAGCAAGACCCTCACTGTACGCGTTTCTGATGGACACGTTCGATCCCATCCCACGCGGCACGCATTGACACACTGGGATAGAATCCGATCACGCGACGCCAACCGACTGCTCTGTCAGTCAGCTGCCTTGGACAAAATCTTCTGGTCCGCTCTCGAATGCCGAGGGCTGTCCTCATCGTTAAAAAGTGGAGATCGGCGCCATCGTTTTTCAAAACTGATCAAGATCATCCCAACACACGTTGCGCCCTAAACCGATGTATGTTGATATACATTTGATTTGACTGTAGCAATGAGAAAGAAGAACGCATTGGGGCCCGCGCCGGACCAGCCCCATTTCGCTCCTCGAATGGGGCAGGTCCGACTCCGGCCCCATTCCAGTGCATCGGAGTTGCTTCGTACTTGTAGGACTCCATCATGACCATTGAAGACCATATTGGGGTCGATCGCGTTGACAGAAAAGCCCTGAGGCCCCATTTCCTTTATAAAGAGACACGTTTCTACAACGTGGCGCAACGTGTAACGAATACGACATGGGGCCGACGTCGCTGGGATTGCCCTAAGCTCGGTGGCTTGACTGTGGTGGCACGTGTGCACCAAAACAAGAGCGGCCAGCCCAAGCTCCCGTGCGTGGGCTGCCTTGTGCATAGCAACGGAACACCGAGTCTCTCCATGAACCTGCAGTAGACAGCACGAAAATAACATGTTGTACTGACCGGCCATATCCTGCGGACTTCTCGAGGTGACGAGAACAAGAAGTGCGAATTTACACGCCTGAAGGCCGCTCTCCGATGGCTACGGTGCCTCGTTGTTCACAGCGGTGTGCAACAGCTGAATATGCTGTATTATGATACACGGCGGCGCCTGTGGACTCCCTGAAGGCGTTGCGAGCGTGATTTTTTCAATTTCTGAATTCACGTGGTCAGAAAAGGGCGCGAGTGAAAGCAAAAGGATACGTCCATTTGAGAAGACTAGGCCTATGTTTGTCTTTCCCCCTTCACAGCCTCGACTCACCCTGGCGCGTCCCTGCTCGCCCTCGCGCGGCGTGTTGCTCTTTTTCTGCTGCCCGCTCCATCCGCTGGACTCCCACCACTGCCGGGGCCGCTCTCTTCAATGTCTTTGTTGCATGGTCGCCTTGTTTATGGTGCTTTTCTGAGAAATGTCGCATGTACGTTTGCACAAACAAACATGCACACCCGACCACTGCGAGCATTGACCCGTCCTGTGCGGAGACCCATGATATCTCCGGGTGATCTGTGACATGTTAAGCATCTCGACCAGGTTCGCCGGGCCCTTGGGCCGACAAAGGCTGACAATAGCTGGAAAACCGCATTCTGAGTGACCCGGTGGCAAGTACCTGCTGACACCCGCGGTGGTCTGTGTGAAACGATGCCAGAACATGAACGCTGACAGCCTAATCAGGACAAGACTTCTTAAGCCACCTGCCACAGCGGTGCCGTCAGAAGCATCCCCCCTAACCGGCCCCTTATGTTTGCTCGCAGAGGCTGAATCGGCCTCCGAACGTGCATGACGTTTGACCAGTTCTTGCAATTCTTTTCTGTCCGTTCGGGCCGTTCATTGGCCCTCCGAACACGAGAGCTCCGTGACCAGTAGATCGTCGGTGTTCATTGACATCAAGACGTGTCACTGACATTCTATTGACCAATCACCATCTATGAAGATTACAGCAGGGACTGAATCCAGCCCACCTGCGTTTCTTCTGGGGCACAAGATGGCACAGGTGCGCAGTCTCGGTCTTGTGGACCGTGCAGAGCCGGCTCAAATACTGTGAGAATAGGCCGCCTGACGCAGCCAATGCGCACGTGGTCACAATCATTGAACCGGTATTCTCAGACGCTATCGGTCCCCTGAAGCCAGGTGAGAGACGATCTCATGGACATCCTATCTTCGGTCCACCTCGGCAAACGTTTGCACTCGCATACGTGCATGCGACATTTCTCAGCAAAGAACAATATAGTAATTACTCCCGCCTTATCCAATGTTGGCACCAGAGCTACGCGGAGGGGGTGGCCGTGGTCTTGTGCGAGATGACAGGCCCTTGTATTGCCTCTGTGGCGCCTCTTTTCGGGAGAGGTGGTGGGATGAGGGGAGCGAGTTAGGGTGGTTGGTGACACTTGTGCCGGTGGCGGCGTGGTACGTTGGATGAGAGTCAGGGTGCGGTTGGTGGTGGGCCATTGGACCTGTGTACAAGCATGTGCTGCCGGTTGCTGACGCGGTGGGGTGCGGCTGAGCAGGAGAGAACCTGTGGGGAGCGAGTGGAGTGGTGGGATGGCTAGCAGAGATGCTCTGACAGGGATGCTGGGGATGGTGTGAGGAGGGCGTGGGTAGTTTGGCGAGGATGTGGGGTGGCGAGGCGGTAGGTAGAGCGGTGGCGTCGTGGGTTTCGTGGCGGGGTGGTAGGTGAGGCAGCGGGGTGGGGAGGCTGGACTTCCGGGAAGCCCCGACCGGCTCGCCCCACGCACATTTAGAGCATCTCCACCAATGGCTCCAACCGTCCAAATGGTCAAACGTAGCACCTTTTGGCCGTTTGGACGGTCGGAGTACTCGTGGCTGAGATCTTCTCCACACCTACGGTGTGACGGGGGTGTGACGACCCATAAATAGACCTATTCACATTTCTTAATCCTCCATCGCATCTCGTGGACGCCTCGCTGGATCGCCCTTGCTTTGAAGCTTCAACGGAAGCGCGACTCCAAACAGGCCGGTTTGGAGACGCCCGCAGTCTTTTGGCCAACCCCGGGTTCCTTGTCCGAACAACGATCACAAATGAGATGCGTGACCCGTGGCGCTCAGACAGTCGCGTAACGTCCTGGAAGTGTTTTGGCTCAGTCCCTGTGCTACGCCACCTGAGCACCAAACCCCACACCCTCAACCCTGCTGTGTCAACTGACTCTCTCTCCTCCAAGTTCTCTATCCTATCCAGTGCCTCAGCAAACATCGCCTTCGCCCACGCCCGCCTCTCCTTGGGTCCCTTGGCAGTCGTCGCACGACAGTGCCGCACGCACCCCTTGTTCTCCTTTCGCCCCCGGTCGCCCAGCCGGGCAGGGCGATTATCACCTGGATTCCGTCTGCGAATAGGGCTCCGGAGGGGCAGCACCGCGTCAGTCGCTGGCCCTGAATGTGCAGCTGCGCGTGGTGCGCGCACGCTCGCTCGCGCGTCCGTCCCAGCCGAGAACCGGGCAGCGTTCTGGTTGATGTGACCACGCCATGCTTCCACGGCTTGTTCAACATATAAGCCAGTACTCCCAAACCTGAAAAGAAACTCGCCTGCATGGCAGAGAAAATTGTGCAGCTTAGGTGAGATATTGATCCATGGGAACTCACGTTGGAGGAGCCCCACGACCGTCTTCGCGTCGGACGCAAACTGCTGCTGCTCGTCCCGCGGAGTATAGGCTGCCATGTTAAGGGTTGGAACCAGACCCGCCCACACCTCCCAGGCCTTCGGGTAGGCCGAGACACGGGTGCTGAGGACGTGTCAGTGCCGCCCACGGAACACGATGTCGCGCCGACGCGCAACGGTGCCGCAGTGACGCCTCATGAAGTTGCCGCAATGATAGGGCACAGCGTGCACGCCCACCTCCTCGCAAAGATCCTTTGCAAGCGAGGCCGCAAAAATCAACCCAGCCAATGGACTGCGATCAGCAATCAAGATCTCGACGCCCAACCGGAGGATTCTCCGCGCGATCCCAATCGCAAGATGCACAGGCGAGGGCACAATTGTCCGTGCATCGACAATCTCCAATGCGGGACGCTCAATATACAGGTGAACCGAGAGGCCCAACTCTTTGTCTGTTCGCCTTCTGTCTTCAATGCCGCCCCCAATTGCAGCAATTGAGAGAAGTGGCGCGGTGGGTGGGTGCAGCACAATTCTTGCATTGACCCAAATGCCAAATCGTCGGCGAGATGAGCCTTGGTTGGGAGTTTGCGAGCAGGAAGGGCACGGGAGGGAGGCGTTTGGGCCCTTGTGCCCCATCACTCTCGTGATGCCGAGGTTGTCACCAGTCAGGAAGATGCGGGCGGCAAGAAGTTGGCCACTGCCGATGTCGCCACGCCTTAATATGGCTTGAAGTTCCGCTCTGTGGGGCTTAAGCATGGCAGCCAGGGTACTTCCCAGCCGATTTGGGGCCTCTTTGTTGTGTGACCCGACAGCTACTATCACCGACGACGGTGAACCGGCCTTGTCCAACCCAATATATATCTGTGCGTCGAGCATATCTGCGGGCGGGCAGCCGTCACGATATGTGTGGCCACCTGTGGCGGGGATGGTGTAGGTGCGCGATTCTGAGATCACCTTGCCCGACGAGTCGTACAGAGGACGCTCGAAAAACAGGTTTTCTGCACACAGGCGACGCAGCCGCTCCTTCACCGCCAGGCGCAGCTGAGTCTGATGAACACCACTGTCTGCAATTAATACCTCACAGGCGGATGAATTAAACAGGAGGGTCCTGGCCTGCGGCAGATGCGACAGACTGTCCATTTGGCGCAGTCCAGCGCCAAACCCCTTTCGCAGATGGTTGTACTTGGCTTCGCGGAGGTCGATGGCTGCCAACTACCCAACAGTCTCTGCCGCAGGTAGTAGGAGGGGGGGAGAGCGCGAGGCTAGGGTGCGGTGGACAGCGAGCGCAGACGATGTGGGGCCCGACGCGCCCAGGCGAAGCACGACCGCCTGCCGCCGGTTCTGATGGCTGAGCTGCACCACTTACTGGCGGATCCCTTGATGTCGTACGTTCGTACTGACACACCAGTTCCCGTGCTTGACCGTAACTGTGGAGGGACGTTTTCTTATTTATAGAGCAGATACCACAGCGTCAACACCCAAGCCGGCTAAATCGGCGGCCGACCGAGCCGCTCGAAACAACTTCAAAAAAAGATGCGCCGTGGATGTCCGCGGGGTCTCGCTGGAGAGGAGGGTGGTCAACGTTGGGTTTACACTCGGCCCACCCCGTCCCTGCCCGACGACGCGGACGAGTACTCAGAGGACGAATAAGATGAGGACGAAGAAGACTGGGTGGCCTCCTCTGCGTGCCCAGTGTATCCCAGCCCGTTTGAGCCGTCGACAGTGGCTAAGATCCGCCACAACAGCGTCGTCATTCGACGCCACCGCATCTCGCTCGAGGGCATTTCCCGGCTGTCCCACCTTTCGCCGTTCACGATTGTGGGGGACACACAATACGAGCAAACGCGTATCGACGTGAGTGGCAAGGCCTCCCACAATCTCGAGTTCGTCTTCAAAGTGTGCGCCTGAGTCCAAGACCTGCGCAACCGAAATCTCAAGAGAGAGCTCAACAGGGTCGGGCCCGCATCCTCGCATTCCGGGGCGCGGCTCTGCTCTCGAAAAAAGAAAACACCGGCGCCGACCGCAACTGCGGCAGCGCTGGCACGAAAGCTGTATTGCGGGAAAAGACTCGGCGGCGGCGCCCGCCTCGCCCTTTTCCACACTTCTGGTCTCGGAAGGCGCGTGGGCGGCGCTGGTAGCAACACTGGGTGCTACGCACGACCCTTTTCGGGCCCCGTATCGCATTGCTTGCTCGTCCAGCGCCAAAGCGCTCGAGCGGCTACCCGTTTCCCGCCGCCGAGCTCGACTGGTGCCACACAGATGGACAGCGCTGGGTTGCCGCCCGCTTTTGGCGGCGGCTGAGCACGTCGGCCGGCGCGGGAGCACCCTGGGTGTCCCCGACTTTTGTCCTTCACGGCGGCAAGGACCGATTGGTGGTAGACGTGAGACTTTCAGCAGCGGGGATACAGCAGAGACTTGTGAGATGTCAGCGCCTGGCACCCTTCGTGTCCGCGGTCCGACCCAACGAGCGCCTCGTCTTGTGAAATGTCAAGGACGCATTCTAAAATGTGAGGCTGAGGCCCTCCCACCGCAAGCACTTCCGCTCGTGGTGGATAGCACTGTGAAAGAGCCGCAGGTGCTGCCGTTCGGAGTGCTGCTGTCCGCGTGGCTGTGGAAGAAGGTCGTGAGTCCGCGGTAGCGGCGCTGCGGCTCCATGGCTTCTCCGTCATGGTATGCGTCAAAGAGTTTGCGGCCACGGGGTGCGGCGCGCGGCCGTCGACGGCCGCGTCCGTAACAGGAGGTCGGCTGTCTGTGATGGTGCTGTTAGAGATTCTGGGAGTCCACATCCACCACAACAAAGGCGTCTTTCGGGGGACCAAACGGCTTCCGCTTCTATGCGTTATAGTGGAAACCCGGCGACGGTATCTCCTTAGCCCGCGCAACCGCCTTGCTAAGGTCGTTACCATGGCGAAGGCGGTGCTATATTCGGCCATCGACGACTGTCGGGATTTGTTCGCCAGGCACCTGATGCTGTTCACTCGCACGTCTGTCTCTTGCGCACTTGCCGCGCCATCTTATTGGGGTTTTCCGCGACGCGGCTTTACAACGCCCAAGGGCGGCGGTCGGAAACTAGCAAACTATTGCACTTCGCCGCTTGGGACTTGCGCTGGTTTTCAAGGCTCCGGTCGGCGTCAGGCGTGGCACGCGCTCTTTGGGGGAGAACTCTTGGGAGGCTCACAACATACGCCTCCCCCTTGGGCTGGAACGGGAATTGGGACTACACGCTGCGGGCGGCCGGGTTCTTCTTTCTCGTAGACAGCAACGGACAAATCAACGCCTATGCGGTGTACGCAGTGCGGATCTTCTCTCTGGCTTTTGAGCACCCGTTGCTGGCGTGGCGCGGCGTGCTGCACCTGCGGGTGGAACGTCGCGTCGCGATGCACGTGATCAACTCGTTCTCGACCCGGTCCCCGGCCCTCATTTCCAAATTGCGCGAGCTGCAAAACGTCATCCGGTCGCTCAGGGTTACTCTGCGTGAAGCCTGGCCCGCGTCTGTCGCAAATAGTTGGGCCGAACGGCTGCCGCGGCAGCGGGACAAAGACGACATGAGGCCTCTCCAAGCGCTGCACGCCCGCCTCACCAGGCGGTATGGCGAGCACGCGAACGACCGGTCTTCCTCCGCGCTCAAGACGCAGTGCCCGAGGACTAACTAGCTCCTGCGGGCTCCTGGGTCCAAGGAGGTTGACACCTTATCGGCGTCCTAGGGGGGCTCCGGGAACAACTGTATCGATCCGCCCTTCTCGGGAGCGGTTGCTGTAAAACGTGCGAGCCGACGGCAAAACGGAGACTGTCCGCCTACGCGTATGGATGGGCCAAGAATGGTTGGCCCCTCCTGGTATGCTGCCGACGAGGCGTGGCTTCTGCGACTGTAGGCGGGTTTTTTCTCGTCCAGCCGCTCCCAGCGCGCTTCATCTCACCCCCGGTGGCGGGTGGCCGCCATCCTCTCTGTGCGCGGAGGAAGCCCGGACCCGGACGTTCAAGCCTCCAGGGCAACAGAGGCGTCTGTAGACGGGCTGCGCCGGCGACACCGACGCCTTGTGCGCCCGCGTGGCTCCTGGAGCAGCGGCGCGTCCTGGGGCGTGCCTGCCCCGGGTGTAGCAAATCTTCCCCGGTGATTTGAAAGTTTCCCCTGGCAGCCCGCTGGCCTGGCCGTTTCCAAATGTTTGTGCGACTTTGCTTGTGGAATGCCCTTTGAAGGGATACTTTTGCAGTGTGTATATTCAGTATCTGCTTACTTGTCGTATTTGCATGCCGGCGCTCATTAAGATCGGCTGTTCTCAGACGATCGATCGACTAGTGCCTTTCTCCGTGTTATAACAGTGTGGGCCCGGATGTTGCCGTCGTTGGCAACACTTGGCTCCTCATCGGATGCCGTTCAACAAAATATCCGTCTTTCTTGCTTCCAGGGCGATGAAAATCGCCTTACTGCTTGGATACGGTCGCTCGCAATACGTCGGTAGTTGAACAGAGTAGTGGAGCAGCAGAGGATCGTCGGAAAAGTGGGGCGCATACTGGACGTGCACTAAGACTCGTATTAGAGGCATTTTTGTGTACTAAGCGCGCGACCTTCGTACTGGCATCAATTCGGCGGTGAACTGGATCTGTGGCCGAGCGGGGGGGGACGAGCACACGTTTTTTAGCGGGGTGGGGGGGTCCAGAACGTGGGCTACCAGGCCCCCAGGCTATCCCCGGTGTGGTGTACAAGGCAAAACGGTACAGATTTGCGTGCTTGGAGCCTCTGCTGAAGCAGGCTACCAGTGACGCGCACACGCGAAACTTGGCTGTTTCAACGTCGCTTCGGTGTGTGTCAGAGCCGGTGAGGATGGGTTGTCACCTATCAATCCAGGTCAGGCGCGCTGGACTACCAGAATCCACCAGCATTCAGCACGTAGCACTCTAAATATACGTTGGCACACATCATTCTAGGACGTATGCGCCTGGACTGCCAGGGGCCTCCAGCGTTCAGTATGTCAGAGGCACAGCTCCGGGGTTCACACGTAGACTCTTGTGCACCGGTCGCGTGGCCCAAGGGCTCTGCGGCTTCGCACCTGGTTGGATGCTGCCCAGGAACAGTATTGTCAAGAATGGCGGGGCTGCGGTCATTATGAGACCCAGTCAGGCCTGTCGACTGTCAGACCCTGTCGCCCCTTTCCTCCGGCACGACCTTTTCGACATCACAGAAGGACATAAGGCCCGACCATGGGCGCGGGGCTCCCGCCGGGGCGACGCGCCCGGAATTGTGGGCCGGCGGGACGCACCCTTCCCCCCCAGCCCCACCCCCCGAGCAACGACGGCTTGATTGCCAACCGGGGCGACCATTACGCGCACCGCTGCCCACCTGGCGGCCGCCGTCCCCATGACGGGCGCACTCACCGACCCCAGCGCCAGCGCCTCTGACCAACTGTACGCTAGTGCGGCTTGCTCGACCTGTCTTTGTAACTTCGTTCTTTTCTGTTTTCTTTTTTCATATTTCTGCTCCTTAAGAGGACGAGGCGGTTGTCTGTCCACAAAGGTCAGGTACTGACTGGGTCCTTCTTGAAGGCTTGTGCTTCCCTTCCTGACCTGGTTCTCCTTCGCTGGTTTTCCGGCGATTTTGCCAGTTTTTCTCCTGCGCTGGCGTTGGCCATTGGATGCTCGTGAAGGTACGGGCGGGGGGCAGGCAGGGATTGCGCAGGAGGCGAGGGAAGCCGGGCGGACGGGCGGCGGGTGGTCCATGGCAGCCGCGGGAAGCGGCCCAAAAAGAGCAGTGGGAAGCCGGACGGAGGGCGGGTGGGGGCAGGGGGTGTGATAAGCCCCGGAGAGCGCCCCAGGGAGCCGCGGAAAGAGGGTAAGGGAACACCCAGGAAGCACCAGAAGGCGCAATAAAAAGCACTATCTGTCCTGCAGCGCAACGGATCAGAGCGGCGTGACGTGAACGGCAGGCTTGCAGCCGGAAGAGTGCGTATCAGTGCACTACGTGTTGTTCTGTTGGCCGTAAAGGTCTCCGCTTCATGTGAAGGACGCAGTTCTTGCAGATACTGAGAGAGTGCAGGGGTGAGCAGAGGTGCGCCGAGCTCTGCAATGCGAATATCGTTTCAGTTCGGCATTAGAAATTTTGCAGTGACAAGAGCGGTCGGATATGGTCTTGTACATGCTCTCTACCCTGTACTAGAGGCCTTTGGAGGCAATTTGAGAATTGTGAGTCCCGCCGACAGTACAGAAACACAGAATGTGCCCCATTTTCCCGACGATTCCCTCGTCTACGTCGTGCCTCGTGGCACGGAGTTCCCGAGAGCGTTCTCGCTGCCTCGTGGCATTGTGACGGTGTTAATACAATTGCTTGGCGCGCTGGGCGTTGGCCATTGACGTGTGAACGTGGTGCCGGAGGCACCAAGATTTTCATCGTCGACTGGCGCGCGGGGCGTGTGCCACGTTGGAACACTTTCTTATTGTCTCAGTATGTCTACTGGAGGCGCCGGCGACACCCAGCGGGGTCGAGATTACAAGTTTCCATCGACCACGCGGCCGCCGGGCGGAGTGCACACCGATCCTGCTGCCTCCGATGCGGCACCGGATACCCCCCCCACTCGTCCCGCCCCTGAGGATCAGGCCCTCTCCGAGCAGTTGCAGATGGTGGAGAACCTGAAGGCGTCGGTTGAGGCACTTCAACGTCGTTTGACGGTCCCGGAGCAGACTTTAGAGTCTCAGGCGCCAGCCAAAGAAAAGTCGGTCGGCGACGTCGAGGCCTTGTGAAAGGTCTACTCCGATGAGGAAGAACGCCGGGAGGCTAAGCCTCGCCGGAGGTCAGGTGACAAGATGGAGACGGACAAGAAGCAGGGAGACGTGACAGAAGACAAGGCAGTCCACAAGGACGAACTGGTCAGCGCCCCGTCTTCGTCATCCTCTGATGACGCTGCTTCTGGGTCTAACCCGACGTTGTCTGATGACGACACGTTGGACGCGATGGACACATCGTCCTCGAGCGATGGGCACGGGCCTCCGGGCTCGCCGTTGCCCTCGAGTGTGTCTTCACCGAGCCACAGCTCGACAGAGTCTGACTGACAGCGCGCAAGCGAGCCTCCGTCCCGATCAAGCGCAAGGAGCGTGTTGACAAAGCCGATAGAATCGAGGTGATTCACCCGGATACTAGCCGCTTCATGACTGTTCTGTATTGAAAAACGAACTATATTATCCGACGTCAAGTGACGTACATGCCTAAAGAGGCACAACGCTCGCATCGTCTCAGCAAGTTTTAGACGGGGCGTTCCACCGGCAACAGCTATTCACGGGTGCCATACCCTTGGGCATTTTCACGCTTCTAACAGCCTTCCGGCGCGCTTGCGATGCAGCAGGTTTGACACAAGGCCAAGCGCTCCCCCTCATTGTCTTCCGACCACCGGGGAATGCCACGATGGAGATCTCTGGCGCGCTCAACGGAAGACTTGGGCGTAAACGGTGCGCGATCCGCACATTCGGGGACACCATCAACTGGCTGATTTCGAAGTATGCGACGCCTGCATGTGTGGAAAGCGCCCACTAAGAGATCATCATGATGAAGCAACAAGATATCGAGGCCCGCTCTGTCTTCAGTAACCGTGTGGAAACGCAGTGCGACCTTCTGAACGAGTTGTTTGAGATCCAAAACGTCGAAGATGTTTCTATCACGGGTCTCTCGGACCTCGTGCAAGCGCACATCCCGGTCCCTAGTGACCAGTTCCCTGACCGTACTCGGTCAGAGACTGTTGCGACCTCACAGATGTACTGGGATGGGACAAACAAGCTGCGTTTGCATCTTAATATTGCTCGCTCGACGGAAATCAAAATCGCTTACGCGACACAGGTCCAACGAGAGACGACGGACAGACCATTCACACACCGGTCCGTCCGCCGCCACCTCCTCGGCCCGGTGCTCCAGCGGCATATCGGGCTGACATCTGCTGCAATGTTAACAAGCCGGGCACAATGCTCCGACCTGTACCGCCCACGCGAACGTCGTCAGCCGCCAGTGGGCAACCATGCATTTGCCGACGAGGACGACTATGACGATGAAGACTTCCCTGAAGTTCAGATCGACGGATCAAAACAACATCTAGGCCGGGTGCCCGACATAGGGTTGCCCGGTGGAACGCCGAAACGTAAATTGACGCGACTGTTGCGGCGCGCCCTTAGGCACTACGCGATCACCGCGACTCCAGGCCCGTGCCGACGCGGAATGCAAAGTTGCTTCTCGGTCCTGGACACGGACGCCGGAGTAAACATAGTGCGTACTAGTCTTCTCCCCAAGAACTGGATGGCTTTCTCCGAGAAATAGACCACAATTTGGCGTATCCGAGACGAAAACAATAACCGCCCCGCCACCGAGTCGCCATACACATGTATGCTGATACAGGACGAGTTCTCATCTTCGATCGAATCGTTGTTGCTGATATCTTGTCAGTCCCATGCATCCTTGGCACGAAGTTCATCGAACAAGATATTGAGGCGATACTGCCACGTCGATCGTCCGGAAGGACCACGTGCGCTGCACTGAAGAACTGCCTCGGCAAACGCCGAGTTTTGCCTGCCTAAATGACAGCGCCTGGGACCGCCACTGGCAGTACAAACCTGCCCGAGTCCGGGCCTGTGAACAAGTGCACGTCAAAGGACACCAAGAAGAGTGGATCAACGCGACGTGTGATACCCCAGGTATGGTCATGTGCACACGTTAAGTTCGGTTGCGCCGACACAAGTCAATGGCAGTCGCCCGCGGCGTCGACATCGTCACACCCGACGAACCGTTCTTGGTTGGAATATGAAACTTCGGTAACGATAAAGTCATTGTTCGTAAGAACTGTACCTTCGGGTTTGCAGTGCCCAACCAAGATCCTATGTGATCCGCGGTCCTGGACGACAACTCCACAAATAACGAGACCGAGTCCCCAACTACCGCCACCATTCGTGAATCCCTCTAGGGCCTCGACCTCAGTGTGGCGCCTGAGCAACTGCACAAGCAGATTCGAGACATGGTCCAGACCCACTTGTCTGTGTATGACGGAAAGTTGGGAGTCATCCGTTCTAAATAGCATACCGTTGTTAGTCCCCCGGACGCAGTGCCTATACGGGACCTACCCTGACACACCGGGCCGTTTAAACCGCTATTTATCGTTGAGCAGATCAACCAAACGTTGAAGCTCAATGCCTTTTCACCTAGCCATAGTGCTTGGGAAAGCCCTGTGGTCATTGTAACCAAGAAGATTAGAAAAGCCAGATTCTGTGTGGACTATCGTCGACTGAACAACATTACTAAAAGAGATGCGTATCCATTACCTCGAATGGAGGATTTCCTTGACTCTTGGGAGATGCCAAAGTGTCTAGATTTCTCACAGGCACCGCCAAGTACTGGCAGGTGCCGCTCCGCAAGAAGGATTATGAAAAGAAGGCGTTCATCACGCATTGTGGTATGTACCACTGGTTTTGTGCGCCATTCGGCTGAACAAACGCATCTGCGACATTCCAGCGAGCTTTTATTATCATCCTGTCTGCCTTGAAGTGAAACAGATGCCTCCTCTACGTGGACAATGTCATCGTTTTTCCCACAAACTTGGATGAACACGTCAATGACGTGGGTACGGTTCTACGCCAATTTTCTCGAACCCGGAGGCACGCTAAACCTCGACAAAGGCACGTGGTCCTCCGACGAGGTTGAGAACCTTGGAAACAGCATCCGCCCGGTGCAGCCACACATGCACAAAGAGAATGCTAGCGCTTTGAAGCACGCGAAGGTCCCATCCACCACGAGGCAGCTGAAAATCTTATTGGGTAGGTGCAACGTCAATCGAAGATTTCCCAAGGACTTCGCCAGACGGGTGCATCGCACCACTTGCTTGACTTCCTGTCGCGCGAGACCTCCGTGGCTCCGCCGGATGATATCTACGACGATATCCCATCGCGTGCATTCGCCGAGACGGCCAACGGCTTTCTTACAGGGAGTTACATAGGTATTGACACACCACAACTTGTGGAATTAGACGACGTTGTCGAAGCTCAAGAAACGGGCCACCACTGTGTCGAAATGACCAAAGTCGTCGCACGAGGAGAGGCAAAGGCCTCCTTCCGCAATTGTCGGCACGCTCTGTACCGATGAGCCTTACGGAAACGAACTCGTTATCCCGAAGACGCTACGCGAACGCGTCTTGACCCTCGAGCACCACGCAAGCGTGGCCGCCCATCTTGGTATGAACGGAATGTATTACACCATGCGTCAGGCACGTTATTGGCCATCAATGGTAACGCACATCCATATACGATCACCAAATGTATCACGTGTACACGAGACCGCCTTTCCTTGCGGCGATATAGCACTCTCCTTACCCTGGTCCCCGCTACAGTGCCACTCACGGAACTCTCTGTCGACAGCTCTCGGCCCATGCAGGCCTCGAAGAGAGGTAATCGCTTCAATCTGGTTATCACCAATCGCTTCGTCAAGCTCACCAAGTGCGTCGCCTTACGGCGGATCACGGCCATGTCCGTGGCGTCAGCCGTCATTGACGCGTGGGTATCCCCGTACGGGCCTCCGGACCGGATCTTGTCCGACCCCGGGCCCCTGTTCATGTCGAACTTCCTCATTTCCGTGATGAAGATGCTTGGCATCGAAACAGTCCGTTCCACGGCGTAACAGCCTCAATCTAACGGGCAAGTCGAACCGTGCAACCGCATCATGGAAACCCAGGTGAAGTATTTCGTTGCCGACGACGCACCACGATGGGATGAGCTACTCCAGGTGATTCTCATGACATGTAATCGCCATTTCCACGGTTCGACGGGCAGTGACCTCTTCGACCTCGTCATCCCACGACGGAGCCTAAACCTTACGGTTCGAAAATTCCCTCCGGGCACACCCCTGACCAACAAGGGTACCCTCAACGACGGGTCCCCTCTAGCTAGCAGATTTGAATTCATGGCTCCCCTACTCCGGCAACATACGACCTTCTATGACTTGCAATTCTTCGTATCACCCCCAACTTTCCCTACGGCAGTTCTCCCGCCTGAAACGTGAATACGGTCCCTACACATAAGTCTGTCTCAAAGGCCTCCAATCGACCTCGATCAGGTATGATTCTGACTCGTCTGACCACCTAAATGGGTTTCTCGTACATCCGTTACATCACCTGGACTCAGTCAGTCGTCGCCTGATAGAGACCATGGAGGAAGTAGCCACAGTCATCCCCCGATGGACCAACACCAGCTGTGACGCTACCGCCGTCCCTGCGTGCTGTGAGTACCAAGATATCACCTCAAGACAGGGATACGACTTCCACACTCAGGCCCATGCTGGCGTGCCATTTCCTTCATCTATATGATGACTAACAGGAACCTGGAAAGTGCACACTGACATGTAAAATTGCAGAAGCAGACGCACTGAGAAAAACGATAACAAAGAGGGCACGGGCCTCACACCCCCAGCTTGGGCAACGGAACCGCGCAGTGAGCAGTGCCGTTCAATGCTGCTCCTCTTCATCAAGGCGCAAATCACGGCGCGAGCAGGCGCTAGCCTCCGAATCTTGAGAGAAGCTACGCGCACGCGTGATTCGAGCCGGCGGCGCAGCCACCGACGGTCCCCTGCCCGCGTGCGCGCGACGACCAAGAATACTTTGCCCGTTAAAGCGCGTCGGTGCAGCCACCGCCTCGAGCTGAAACGCGTCGAGGCACTAAGACAAGCGCTCGTAGTTCAAGAGCCCATCCATGGAGCGATCCACAGCCTGTCCATTAATGGACAAGGCGGACTCTACACCTCGACCGTCTGCGCGCTCGACAGCGCGACGCAGGCTGGTGACTGGTTCAACCCAGGCCATAGCCTCCGCCGCTAGCGCCGCCCCACGGGGCGCGCGATGACGCACTTCGCGCACACGCGGTGACCCAAACAGGGCAACCGCCGCCGAAGAAAAATAACGCGTCGGCCATGTGACATCGAATCCACAAAGAGGCGACAACGACCGTGAGCGAGCGCGCTGCGGAGAAAGTGAACGGGCCCGACTCCCTCGGTCGTCAGCAACGGCGCTAGCCCCTTGGTAATTATTCCAACGACTACGACGCCACACCCCGACGTGAGTCGGTGGCACCTGCGCCATTGAGAGCCGCGTGTCCGGGTTCAGCGCCCATTCAAAGTCGACACATGCGCGTCGATTGAGAACGCCGTACTCCGTAGGCACCACTACCATAACGGCAACCTGCAGAGCATGGCCGGAATCGGCGTCGCCGCGAACAATGTCCTGAAAGGCCACATCCCAAGAAACGTCTTCCACGGCCGGGCGCGTATTGCCATACATTGAAAACTCCGCTTCGCTGTCGGGCTCTTCCATGAGCTTGTACATATACAACGCGGCAAGATGACGAAGAACCGTGGCGTGTACACGGACAAAGAGCCTTTCCACGCGAACGGTGTGATCCCGCGCAGCAAAAAAACATAAATAGAACTCAGAGTACACCACAAACTGTACCGTATACTCGTTCCGCAACGAGTCCGCTAGGTATGACACCAGCAACGGAGGTTCCAGCCAAATCTCCGTAGATGACTCCCAATCCGGGATGGGCGGAAGCCAACCGGACGGGTCTAACATCCGCGGAGCACGGAGGAGTACAGCCACCCCCGATGTGGGCAGTAGCCCGGGGTTGCGAAAGAAGCGCGTGTCGGCGGCACGATGGTACTCGGTAGGGATCATCGGCAACCGAGAAGGGTTCGGTAACTCGCTCATGCGAGGATTTAAATCCACATCGACTACGTCTTTTTGTCGATCCCAACCAGTTCGAGCTCGTTGAGGTACTCCTTCAACCCGGAGCCGGGCCCAAAAGGCACGGCAAGGTCAGCTTTTAAAGAGCGCTGAATGAAGAAGGCCTTGCGCCAATTATGCAATAGGCGACAGAACGAGGTGGCCGCCGCCTCCAAGGTCTTCGTCCTACTCACAGAAATCACCTACGCGTTGGTCTGCACCGAACAGTGGAACTGGTGCAGAGGCACCTTGTAACGCACCACCTCGCTGCAAAACTACATCACCTCGTGGGCCATTCGCTGGGGTCCCTGCGTACCGAAGTAAGGGTCCTCATGGAAGTCGGACACGCGGTCTCCAGCATAGTCAGGAGACCCTGACTCCGGCATGACGACGATGAACCCCGGCAGCGACTTGTACTGCGCGTACAGTCGACTCGTATGCGCGCTAGCACGGTTGCCGACGCCAGCGTCATACAGAGCTTGGTCGGAAACCACCGAAACCTTATCGACAGCCTCCACAGAAATCATGTGCGAGACGTTCGTGCCGTCACGAAGAAACTGATGCACGACCGCAGAATCCGTGGAGCGATCCGCGTCAGCCGCACCAACCGTGACGGCCAGATACACATAAACGCCCTACGCATCAGAGATATATCCCCAATCCACCACCATAGCGGCATGGTCCGCCATGCTAGAGGACGTCGACGGTGTGTTGATCTGTGCCGCCGCCATCGAGCGTTTAGTCATTACAGCCGGCGCCGAGAGTGCCGCACTTGCCGCCGCCGCCGAGCGCGCTGCCCTTGCCGCCGCCGCCGAGCGTGCCGCCCTTGCCGCAGCCGCCAATCGTGCCGCCCTTGACGCCGCCACCGAAAGACCCCCTCCAAAACAATCCTATGGTTATCTACCTCGCAGCGGCGCATTCCAACTCAAACAAGGCGAGAAAGCAGCAACCGGTGCGCATGCACGATGACGTGAGAAGTCCCCGCGCCGACAGCCAAGCCGCAAGCAGCTCACGCTCGGCTCCGTGTGACCCGAGTGTGGGGTGTGAACCCCCTTCGAGCTGCTCAGTTGGCCGCGCCCGGGCTGTCGCCTCGTCGCCGGGGTAGCAGACCGCTACAAACATAGCACCGAGCGGCCCGGACGACGACGGCTTTCGCTGGCCAGCTCTCCGCCAAGAGCATGGGGAATAATTTAGCCCTGCGGTCGGCGCCTACGCGCATGAACCCGTCGACCACCGCCTGCGCGGGTAAGTCCAGGCACAAGCCCCGGTATGACCGCCAGTGCTGGCTGGCGGCCACACGAACCCGCTTGCGCTCCGTCTACCAGCACCAGTCGCCACCGACCAACCGCCACCCCCAACCGTACTGGATCGCCGCCGCTTCACGGCTCGCCCCACAAAGGCGGCTACACCCACTCGGGTCCACACGATTCCGCGACCACCCAGTCAGGTACTGCCATCATTAGATCTCTTCAGGACGGCTCGTGGTCCTTGGAAAATTACCGCTGGTGGCTACTTCACTGGCCGGTTCCAAATGTTTGTGTGTCTTCGCTTGTCGCAAGCCCTCTGGAAGGTTTCCTTCGCACTTCTTATGTTTCACCTCTTGTTAGCCTGTCCTATGTGCATGCCAGCGCTCATTATGATCGGCTGTTCTCAAACGATCGATCGACTAGTGCTTTTATCCTTATTATAACAATGTGGGCCCGGGTGCTGCCGTCGTTGGCACCGTCTGGCTCCCCATCGGATGCCCTTCGGCAAATGGTTCGTCTTCCTTGCCTCCAGGGCGATGGAAATCACTTTTTTGCTTGGATACGGTCGCCCGCAATACACCGGATAATAAATCGACCTTATTGATATCACAGCGGGGGCGGCGATAACGGAGCTGCCGCCCTCTTTTTGCGCTCCGATCACCGCGGACACGTATGCCGGCCCATAGGGTGCCTTTGAGGGGAACTGCCGGCTCCACCTCCGCGCGTCCCGCGCCGCGTACACCGCGACGGTTCTAAAGGGGATCGGATCGCTTTGGCGGAAGAGATTTCTCGTCTCGATCAGCGTGCAGCCGATTCTTGCGCCGGTCCGCAAGAGACACCTGGAAGCGGGCAAAGCCAAGTTGTGGAACGTTTAAAAGGTTCGGGAGGCGAAGGCCGGGTTTCGCCGCGCGGGCCTGGCCTTGAGGCCTGTGTGGGAAAGACCCCCTGTCAGTTGTGACACGACCCTCCGGCATAAGCCGGAGACGGGTCGTGACCAGTCACGCAACACCCCCTTAGGGGGGTAGCGTTGGACAACCCCCTTGGGCGGGTGTCCAGGGAGCCCCAGGGCCACACATGAAACGACCCCTCTAGAGGGGCGTGAGGCCGGGAACACCCGATCGGGCCCCGCTGGGGGGGTCTGACACACACAAGGGAGACGCACGTCTTCCCGAATCCGGGCTCCCTTGGGGGACCGGGAAGCTTGTGGAAGCTTGCGCAATCCGAGCGTAAGCCGGACCGAGATATGATCTCGACCAGGGATAAAATCCCACCGGAATTCTATCCGGGAAAACTGAAAAATCTTGGGATAAGTCCCGAGGTATTGGTTTTGGGTAAAT
>Ga0114953_1000696_pt1 | contig 24777 bp, 19 predicted proteins | sample SidtaG_FD_87298 | JGI IMG/M metagenome (GOLD analysis project Ga0114953, IMG submission 87298) | Marine algal microbial communities from Sidmouth, United Kingdom - Sidmouth_Male2 metaG | ecosystem: Host-associated > Algae > Red algae > Unclassified | place: Sidmouth, United Kingdom | collected...
CTCCCAGTCCCGGTTGTTGGCCATCGCTTCGATCTCTTCGGTGACCAGATAGTGGTGGAGAATGTTGGCCTGCGGGACGCTGAAGCCGCTGAGCTCGGCCACCTGATGGGCGTAGCAGCCAGCGGCGTCAACAACGTGTTCACAGACCACGGTTCCCTGTTCGGTCACCACTTGCCACTCGCCGTTGTCCAGCAGGTTGACTTCGACCACGCGATTGCGGCGCGAGATCTGTGCGCCAGCCGCCCGAGCGCCGTTGGCAAACGCCATGGTCACGCCTGACGGGTCCACATGGCCTTCGCCCTCGGTCCAGATGCCAGCAATGACATCGGTGAAGTCATAGTGCGGATTGAGTTCTTTGAGCCGGTCAGGCCCCACCAGCTCGATGGGGTAGCCGATGTACTCACCCACACCAAGGTGGGTCTTCAGCGCCTCGAGCTCGTCGTCGGTGTAGGCCACCCGGATCCCGCCGGGTTGATGCAGCGAGACCGCTTGACCGGTCTTGTCCTCCAGCACCTGGTACAGCTCCAACGCATAGTGATGGAAGGCCGCGGTGGTGTAGTCGGCCACCGACCGGGTGATCTGCCCGGCCGCATGCCAGGTGGACCCGGAGGTCAGCTCGGCCTTCTCCACCAGCAGAGTGTCGGTCCATCCTTCCTCGGCCAGATGCCAGAGCAGGGACGCTCCGTGCACGCCGCCGCCGATGATGACCACTCGTACGCGTTCGGAAAGACTCATGGCGGGCAAACTAGTGGATTTAGGGTCTATCACCAAGAATTAGATGGGCTAACTACTCGTTTGTTCTGATTGCGTGGCTTGTGCCGCGCATTCGGTCGCCGTGGTCCTTAGTGGACTTCGTGCTCATCGGCGGCGCGTACGCCGCCTGGTCATCAGATGTTTGATGAAGCCATCGACGCGCATGATCCGCTACCGCTGGTAGACAGCTGGCCATGAGTGACTCCACACCGTGCCCGATCTGTTCCATGACTGATCTGGCCACCTCTGACGACGGCTACGAATGCATCACCTGCGGGCACGAGTGGCTGGCCGAACCGTCCGAAGAGAGCGGCGAGGTGCGCGACATCAACGGCAAGCTACTCTCGCCCGGCGATGCCGTGGTGATCATCAAAGACCTCAAGCTCAACGGCAAGTCCGGCGGCATCAAAGTTGGCACCAAGGTCAAGTCCATACGCCTCATCGCCGGCGACCATCCCATTCAGGGCAAGATCAACGGTCGCACCATCTTGATCATGGCCGACAAGGTCAAGAAAGCCTGAACCTGGAGCTGCGGGCCCAGTCACCGCCATCCATTCTCGAGTCGGCGCAACTTCGGTCAGGTCGAACGAACCAATCTCGATTCCGGTATCGGTGTCGGTGAACAACTGTCCGGCATCGTCACCCGCGGGGAGAGCAAGGCTGAGCAACGACGCGGCAAGACCCACCAGACATCCTCCCAGCACCGTTCGTCCGGGTGTGGGTCGGCGTTGGGTTTGGGCGTTGAACATGGTTCCCCCCTTTTTTGGGCGTGGCCCGGTGTGGGCGTTACCCGCATGGACGTGGATTGGTGCCTGCGGGTTACAACCGGTTGCCGATGACCGGGTTGCTGGAGACCGGGCAGCACTAGCCTGAGCCGATGACAAATTTGCGGTTTGGACGAGAACACGCGGCGGTGCCGGGGCCATCGGTGATCCCGCACCGCGTGCTCGAAGCAATGGCGCGCCCCATGACCGATCTCTACGAAGGACCCGTTGTGGCCGCGTCAGCCGAGATTCGACCAAAGCTCCCCGCGGTCGCCGGCGGCGGCACACCATTCATCATCACGTCCAATGGTCATGGCGCCTGGCAGATGGCCACATCCAACACACTGGCCCGCAACGACAAGGTCCTGGTGCTGGAGTCCGGAAGGTTCGCCACCGTCTGGGGCGACTACACCGCCGTCTCCGACATTCACATCGACGTCCTTCCCGGCGACTTTCGCTCACCGGTTGATCCCGCTGCGCTCGAAGCCCGACTGGCGGCCGACACCAATCATGAGATCAAGGCCATTCTCTGTGCGCACGTGGACACCGCCAGCTCGGTGCGCAATGACGTTCCCGCGCTGCGGGCCGCCATCGATGCCGCAGGCCATCCCGCGCTGTTCATGGTCGATTGCATTGCGTCCATGGGGTGCGAAGAGTTCCGCTTCGACGACTGGGGCGTTGATGTGGCGGTCGCCGGTTGCCAGAAGGGACTGATGGTTCCACCCGGCATTGCGTTTGTCTGGGCCAGCGAGAAAGCAATCGCCGCCCACGAACGGGCCGATATGCGCGTTGGCTATGTGGATTGGGAGCGCCGTCTGGGCGCCGAAACCCAGTACCACTACTACGCCGGCACTCCCCCTATGCCTCACCTGTTTGGCCTCCAGGTTGCCTTGCAGATGGTGGACGAAGAGGGAGGCTGGCAAAACGTCTGGGACCGCCACACCGTGCTGTCCAATGCGGTGAAGGCCGCGATCAACTCCTGGGCGCATCCCGATGGCATCGAGTTCAACATTGCGAGCGCCGACCATCGCTCCAACTGCGTAACCACCGTGCTCACCAACAGCATCGATGCGGATGAACTTCGTCGCCGCTGTGAGCATGAGGCGGGGCTGGTCCTGGGCGTTGGGATCGCCGGTCTCTCCGGCTTCCGTCTGGCGCACATGGGACATCTCAGCGCAACGATGATGATGGGGGCGCTGGGCACCATAGAAGCGGTCCTTCGCTCGATGAACGCCCCGCTCGGCGGCTCCGGGCTTGAGGCCGCCGCAACCGTTATCGGTCACGGGTTGAACCAGAGCAACTGAGCGTCCCTGACCGTGCTTCGCCGCCGCGACCATTCGTTCGCTCGTCCGGTGACGCGCCGAGTTGCTGTCAGGAGGCCGAGTTGCTGTCAGGAGCCGACACGGGCCACACGGGCTCGTTCGAGAGACGGCATGGACACCAGCGTGAATGCGATCACCGCAACCGGCGCGGCGCTGAGCAGCAACACCGCCGGGGCGTAGGCCGAAAAACTCTGCTGGGCCAACGCAAGGGCCAGAGGTCCAAGCGCGGCCGCTGCGGAGTTGAACAGCGTGAGCGTTCCTTGAATTGACCCGAGCGCCCGGGTACCGAACCAGGTGGGGATGAGAAGTGAAGTTGCCGTTCCCACGGTTCCGCCCGCTATCCCGAGCGTCAAGGCATACACAAAGACGACCACGCCGGGGCTCACCGCCGATGCCAGCCACATGGCGCAGGCCAGGACCAACATGGCGATGGCTGGCAGGTGACGCGTCCCCCACCGGTCGCTGAGCCAACCGGTAACCAGACCCCCGGTTGTGGCGCCAAGAATCTGCGGCAGGAACAGCGCTGCCGCCGCCGTTTCGCTCAGACCTGCCGAGGTCAACATGTCAATCTGGTGGAAGTTCAACGCGGTCGAGAACATCCCTGCACACCCCGACACCGCCGCCAGAACCCAGAACCCACGAGTCCGCAGGGCGTCGGCTCGGGTAACCGAGTTGTCTTGCGGATCCCGGTCATCAACGCGCCCGCCCGCGGACCCGGTCGGCAGGCTTCGCAGACCAAACCAACCAATGGGTACCACTGTGACCAGCGTCACGACCGCCGCCACCACCCACGCAGTCCGCCATCCGAAGCCGTTGATCACCAGAACAAGAAGCAGCGGAGAGATCGCCAGGCCGGCGCCAACCATGGCGGACCGAATGCCCAACGCAGTCCCTCGGCGTTCGGTAAAGGCCAAGGTCACCGTGACCGTCGACACCAACGACAGCGACCCCTGCCCCATCCACCTGATGCCAGCAAAGCCCAGCGCCAACCACACAAACCCCTGAACCAGGGACATGTTGATCAGCGCAACAGCAAACGCGACACCGAGGAGAGCCTGCGCCAACCGAACCCCGCGACGGTCGATGAGCCGTCCCACTATCGGCAGAAGGAGAGCGCCTGACATGGTGCCGATCAGATAGGCCGTGCTCACCGCCGTCCTGCTCAACGACAAGTCGTCGATCAGGTGGTCAATGAAGACCGAGACGCCAATCGTCTGGCCGGGTCCGGTCAGTACACCGGTGACGGTGGCCAGCAGGAGGATGAGGCCCGACCCACGATCGAAGACCCGGAGGGGTGATGGCACCCGGGCAAACTATCGGGTCCGAGTCCGGCTCAGTGCTTACCGGCGGTGACTTTGACCTCGGGATGGGTCAGTTCCCGAGGACCTCGGCATTGGTGGATTCTTCGCGCAGGCGCTGGAAACAATCCTGGATCAGCCCGTCCACCGCCGCCAGCCGGGTGTCGGCCGGGTCGGTCACCGCGCCGCTCTCCACCTCGACGAAGTCAGCGAACGGAATTTGAGCGCTGATGTCCTGCCACGAGCACGTACAACTCGCCCGTTGCAGGTCAGCAAAGGACGCGTCGGTGACCAGAGCCACGCACTTGTCGACCCAGGACGCCTCGAGCTCGGCGGTGTAGGTGCCGCCAACGACTTCCGGCTCGTCCGGCTCCTCCGGCTCGTCCGGCTCCTCCGCCGCGTCCGGTTCTTCGACGTCTGATGTTGGCACCGGCGTCACGGTCGGGATGGCCAGCACCTCGTCTTCAGAGGACGCCTCTTCCGGAATCGGATCGGGCAACGCGGCCGGCGAATACGAACCGCCGGCCTCCCAGAGAATCCATCCAAGACCTCGATCTTCGGACTCCTGGATCTGGACCTGAATCTGATCGGCGTTGTAGTAGAAGGCCTGCAGCCATGGCCGCATAATGGCGGGTCCCTCCAGCCTCGGCAGGCCGCTGTCCAGGGCGTCAGCAACAACCAGCGCCGGATGGTTGTTGGGCCGGGCCAGGCCCAACCACCCATCGTTGTAGTGACTGGGGTAGATCATGGGGCTGATTGCGTCGACCACGTTGGACAGTGCCTCCGGGGTCTGGCCAATCCCCTGATCGTCGGCGCTGTTCAACACAATGCCGAAGATGTCCGCGGACAAGGCGCAACCCATGGGATGCAGCAGGTCCCGGGCCTGGGTCAGGTACTCGGTAATGGCGGCCACGCGGTCAGCTTCGGCCGGCCGTCCGTAGCCGCTGACGCCGGTCGGGAACCGCACGTAGTCGAACTGGATCTCGTCAAAGCCCAGCTCGCAAGCCTCTTCGGCCAGGTCAAACATGTACTGCCAGTTGTCGCGATTGTTGGCGTCGATCCACGACCCGGCGGCGCGCGCCCCCGGGTCAGCGTTTGCTCGAATCGGATCTTCAAAGGAGACGATGCGGGTGATGGTGTAGAGCCCGGCTTCTTTGGCTCGGGCGATTGCGGTGACCGGGTCATAGGCCGCTTCGACGGCTCGATAGTCATTGGCTTTCTGCACGCGGGTTTCGTACCGCACGTGCCCGCTCTCGTCCTTGGTATCAAAGACCAATGCGTTCACCGACGAGGTTTCGGCCAGTTCGAGCACCCGGTCATACACCGCCGGGGTCAGCTCGCTGTAGGCACTGACCCGCAACGCTCGAACTTTCACCGGGTCAAGCGTGAGCGCAACGTCGGCGTCTGCCGTCAGCGCGATGCTCTTCTGGTTCCACGCCGGACGGAAGACCCGAACGGTGCCGGCCTCGACCGGTCCCAGAGTAAAGGCGCCATCCTCGTCGGTAACAACAACCGTGTCCTCGATGCTGACCTGGGTCCCCGGAAGCGCTTTGCCATCCTCGGACATGACGGTGCCACTCAACGTGAACATCGGGATGGGCGTGGCGGTCGGAATCTGGGTGACCGTTGGGGTTGGCTGCGGGACCGCGGTTGCGGTCGCCGCCTCGGCCGTTGGAATCACCGTGTACTCCACGGTGACGGCCGCGGTAGCGGCGACATCGACGTCGGATGTTCCCGCGGCGGCGCTGTCGCCCGACGAGCAGGCTGCCAGCAGAACCAGCGCAACCGGTAATGCTGCAACCCGCGACGAAATGAGCATGAAACGCCAGAGTAGCGGTCGAGTGAACATTGTACGGGGATGCTTTCGCGCGCTATGTGCGCGAAATTTTCGCCGTCTCGGGCCGTCCGGTGCGGGATGGGCACCATCGATGGTCACGAGGTTTCACAGCCCGGAAGTGGCTCGTATGACATGTTCACCAGACTCCACACTTCGAGGATGTTGCGCAGCGCTTCCACCGTTGCTGACCGATTGCCACCACCATCGTGCATCAGGATGTCGGACCCGGGCGGAGCCAGCGGTAGCACCGATCGGACGATGGGGTCGGCCGTGTTGAACTCCCAGTCGAGCGAGCCCACATCCCAGATGTGCACGTCAAGGCCCTGAGCCTGAACCACCGATCGCGTCCGACTGTTGATGTCCGCGAATGGCGGCCGGAAACAGCGGACGACCTGTCCGGTCACATCCTCGACCACCGAGCTTGTGTCGGACACCGACCGAATCAGTTGCTCGTCGCTCAAGGTCGTGATCGCCCGGTGTCGCCAGGTGTGGTTGGCCAGCGAGTGGCCGCGGGCGTCAATCTCGGCGGTGATCTCCGGGTAGCGCGCCACTTCCTGACCCACCACGAAGAACGTGGCCGTCACCCCAAATTCGTCCAAGAGGTCAAGAACCGGCATCGTCCATTCCGGATGAGGACCGTCATCGAAGGTCAGGTACATGGCCGGGTCGGCGTCGGTCACCGGCGATTGAATCAACGAGATGGACGCATACGGATTGGGGGTGGGGGTTGGGCCCGGAGTCGGCGTGGGCTCCGGGGTCACCGTGGCGGTTGGCACCAGCGTTGGCAGCGGGGTGGGTGTCAACCGCGGCCCGACGGTCGGCACGACGACGTCGGCCGTCTCGGTAGGCGGCATCGACGTTGGCGGTGCGGGCGGAACAGGGGTCTCTGCTGCTTGAACACTCGCGCCCGTGGCCGCAGTCGTTGCCTGGTCGTTGGCCGCCGAATCACCGCATCCAACGACCATCAGGCCGATCGAAAGTACAAGAGAAAGAACAAGCAGGCGCCACGAACGAGTCGGGGGCGCGCGCCGTGCTGAGCGATCTGCACCGACCTCGTTATCCACCAACGGTCACCATGCCCTGAACGTAGTTCGTATCCGCCGACCTTGCCGGGCACCTTCCACAACAGGCCTACTGCTTTGTGACAGTTCGTTGAAGGTTTGGCCTCCAGCACTCCCAGCTCAGCGCAACGTGAGAAGATCGTGGCATGCGATCTGAGCGGGCAGCCTCTGACGGCATTCGTCGTCTGGTCATGCTTGGCGCCGCCCTCTGTGCCTCGATTGCCCTTCTCTCCGCATGCGCCAGCAGCGAGGCAGCCACCAGTGCGGCGAACGCACCAATCCCCACTGAAGCCCCGGCCGCCCCGAAGCCATCGGCCATGGCGTCGCCCACGCCAACCGCCATGCCCCCGGAGCCGACAGCAACCTCGGCGCCAACCCCCACCGCTGAACCCCCAACCGCAACCGCCGCCGAGCTTGCGTCCGCCATCCATGACGACCTCACAATCCGGATCCAGGATGCGGTCGACACCTGGCGTGAGTCAAACGGCGCCCCCGCGGTGTCGGCCGCGGTGCTGGTGCCGGGGCTCGAGCCCATCGCGGTGGCCAGCGGAGTCCGCGACCTTGACACCAACGAGCCGGTAACCACCGACGACTTCTTTCGGATCGCCAGCATCACCAAACCCATGACCGCCACCATGATCCTCCAGTTGGTGGAGGAAGGTCTGATTGAACTTGATGAGCCGGTGAGTACCTATCTGGGCGACTGGCTCGGCGACTACGAGTACGAAGATGACATCACGGTCCGTCAACTGATGGACCACACCAACGGCCTCATCGAATATGCATTTGACATCGGCTTCTACATCGAAGCCGCCCAGCGTCAGGACCAGCCCTACACCCCGGAGGAGATCCTGGAGTTCCTCAGCCGCCAGGAACCGTTGTTTGCCCCGGGCACCGAGTACCAGTACGAGACGGGCGGCTTTGTCACTGCGGGCCTCCTGATTGAATTGCTCACCGGTAACCCAGCCAACGAGGAGATGCGATCGCGCGTCTTTGACCCCGCTGGCGCAGTGGACATCCACCTCACCCCGCAGGAGTTCCCGCCGGAGCCGGTGGTCAATGCGTACGCCCGCGCCGAGCTCTACGACGCCCTGGTTCTCCTGCCGGGAGTGGATGACGCCGGTCAGATGATCAATGGCGAACCGGTGATTGACGTGCTCAGCGGTGAACAGGCCGTTCTCCAATCAGCCGGGTGGACCGGGGGTGGCAACGAGGCCCAGGTCCAGGACGTGGCCGCCATCTTCGGAGCAATGTTCGACGGCACGCTGCTCAAGCCCGAATCGGTCGAAGCGATGATCACGCCCGCATTGTCCACCAGCAACTACGGACTGGGCATCGACGTCGGCACCTCAAACGGCGAAGTTGTCTACAGCCACGGCGGCGGCGTGCCGGGTTTCCGCAGCCAAGCGGGATACCTGCCGGACGTGGATGTGGCCTACGCATTCTCCGCGTCGCTGATTCCTCTGCCGGACGGCGGTGGCGTCGACAAGCTGCGGGACGCCATCACCCAGATCGTTCTCAGTCGCTGACCGGCTCGACGCCCGGTACATCGAGGCTGCCAACCACCACCGGGTGCGGAGTAATCGCATTCCAGAGCACACCGTTTGGGTGAGGCGCCTGAACCGCCGGTTGCACGTTGCCGGCTGCATCGGCGGCTCGGGTCTCGATGATGTGGTTGCCCGCCTCCAGGTCAAGAGTGAACGAAAACAGCGTCCAGGCCCACCGACCCAAAGCGGACCCGAGCGTTGCTGCGTGCCATGCGCCGCCGTCGATGCGCCAACGCACGTCAACCACGGGCGCCTCACCCGATCGGGCGAACCCGCGGACCTGTTGTTCACCCGCGCGTAGGGCGGCCGGAAATTCGAGCGCCAGGTTGCTCTTGACCGGATGGGCGGTCAACGGCGGACCGGCCGCGCCGTTGGCGTCCCGGTACACGTAATACTCATCAGCTCGCCAGGACCCAACCCAGTCCTCGGCCACGGTCAGCTCGCCCAGCCACTTCATCGAATAGGCCCCCACCCATCCGGGAACCACCAGTCGGGCCGGCGCACCGTGGGAACGGGTCAGTGGCTCACCGTTCATCGCCAACGCAACGATTGTGTCCTCATGCAGAGCCTTGCTGATGGGCAGGCACATACGAGGCGCTTCGCGCTCCCGATTGTCCTCGTCAAGACCGCACGGTGAAACCCACTTTGCCGAAGCATGCACGCCGGCGAGTTCAAGAATGTCTCCAAGCCGGGGCCCGGACCACGTGGCCAACCCCATGGCATTGAGCAGCCACGGCGTGTCCGCACCATCGGCGGGCACCGCGTGACCGGCAGCCTCGGAGAAAAGACGGCGCCCATTTCCCGCGCACTCGAGCCACGCAGGCAGTTCGTGCTGGGTCAGGGCGACCAGATCCTTCAGGCCAAGGTTGATGTTGCGCGTCACCGCACCGCAGACCCGCAGGCTCCACCTCGGGGGGTCGATGTCCAGCGCATCTCCCGCGCTGCACACAAAGAACTCGGGAACCGGGGTCAGCCCGGTTGCCGATGGAACCCGGGTTGGCTCAAGGCTGGAACCCAGAAGTCGATAACCCTCGGTCGACTTTCCGTGGTCCCACTCGGTGTCCATGTCGGGCATCAGCCGCTGGCGATGAGGATCGTGGCGGTGATCGCCAGCACAAAGCCCAGGACCTGGATGCGGCGCATACGTTCGCCCAGAATCAGAAACGCCAGCACCACCGTGCTCGCCGGATAAAGCGAACTCAGCACCGACGCCACACCCAGGCCGGCCAGGTCCGCGGACCAGATAAACAGCACGTTGGAGGAGGTATCGAGGAGCCCGGCAACCACTATCCACGCCCAAGTGGTTGATCCTGCTGGCACCTCGACTTTCTGGGCCAGGACCCACAAGCCGACCAGCGTCACGCTGGCGATTCTGGCGCCGACGATGGGCCAGGGTGCGGCATCAACGTCGGTGGCGTTGATCAGGATGAAGAAGACACCAAATCCAGTGCCGGCTCCCAGCGACTCCAGAATGACCATGGGTGTCACCGGAGCATTGGTGCGCGGGTCCGCATCAGAAGGTGTGTCGTCGGGCGATGCCGAGATCAGTCCCATCGCCAGCAATGCAGTCAGCAGACCCAGTCCGACCAGCGCCGACAGCGCTTCGCCCCTGGCGATCGCCCAGGCAGCGGGTACGAGCGCACTGGTGATGGCGGTGATCGGAGCGACGACCGACATGGGGCCGTCGGCCAATCGCCGATACAGCAGCACCAAACCGGCCAAGGCGGCAATCCCGCCAGCGACGCCCAGCAAAATGTCCGACGGCGCCACCGAACTGGCAATGAACGGGGCGGCAACCACCACCCCCACCAGCCCGATCAGGTGGGCGAAGAAGATCACCGAAGCAACGTTGGCTCGGCGCGTGGCCAGCCCGCCCGCAAAATCGGCGGCGCCAAAAGTGACTGCGGTGAGCAGGCTGAGCAGGATTCCCAAGACAGCCATTGTCGCCGCCCATCGACCAATCACCCAAACTTCGGAACGAGACCTCTGCTCGCCTCGTGGCAGGCAGCGTGGTAATCCTGGTTACTGCGTTGGCTGTTCGATCTTCGGAGGCGACCACCCCCGGAACTCACGGTGTTACAGGCCGACCGCGGTGCGCAGCAGCCCCATCCGTGGAATGACCACCGATTCGATGATCTTGCGACGTTGGGCCCCCGTCGCTTGCGCCGCCTCCCCCCACAAAGCTCGCCCCGCCATGCACCCGGCTGCTCCAAACTCCACCGCCACGGTCACCTGTTCCTGAAACACGTCAAAGTCGCCGCCGCCGCTCAACAACGCCCACGGCATGGGACTGACGTCGGTGATGGCCGCGCACGCGTCAGCCCAGACCGACCGGTCAGATTCCACGTGTGGATCAACCGGAAACGGAAGCTTGAGGAGCTGCGGTTGCATCGCGGCAAACCGCACCGCAGTCCGTTGCACAATGTCGGGTCGGTCTACCGGGTCATCAAGGTCATAGAACAGCGGTTCGAGAATCAGCGGCATGTTGGCCGCGGCGCACAACTCCAGCGCACGGGCCGCAACCTGTTCCTGGTCGGCGGCCAGCGGTCGGTCCGGGTGATAGGGCAGCAACAACTTGCACCCGGCCGCCCCGGCTGCTGCGGCCTGCGCCGGCGACCAGTTGGCCAGCAGCGTTGTGGGTTCGGTGCCCAAGGTCCCGAAGTAGCCCTGGGATTCCAATGCGGCCAGAAAGCCCATCCCGTCGGGCACCGACCCGTTGTCCAACAGCTGCGGAATCGAGTACTCGGATTCGAGCATCAGACCCGTGGCACCATGGGGCGCCACCTGCCGGACAATGTCGGACTTGAGGTCGGTGATCTCCTGGGCGGAGAGCGAATCGGGCGCGTCCGGCCGAAGGAAGCGCCGCATGGAGTCGCGATGGTCGATGGCCAGGACCGCAAACCGACCGCCCTCTGACAGTGCGTCGAGACTCATTCGGGGGCGGTAACCGGAAGCTCCCAGGCGCCGGCGTTCCAATCGTCCTGGATCCAGGTGTAGGCCTGGTGAAAGCACGGCGGGGTAGTTCGGGCCTCGTCCACCAGTTCGCCGGCCAGGAAGTTGAGAAAGAACATGTTGGAGCTTGGACAGGCGACGCTGGAGTGAAAGCCCTGAGTGACCAGCGCGCAATCGCCATCGTTGGCCAGCAGGATCTCGTCGAAACCGCTTTCAGGACTCCAGTTTCGGTGCATGGCAAAACCGTCGGCCGGATCCAGGCGGAAGAGGTAGGTCTCTTCCAGGTACGGCGACCCGTCAATGCCGTCATGGCGATGCGGCGCCCAGCCCGACCAGGTGCCGCGTGGGACATAGACCTCATAGAGGATCAATCGTTCGGCGGGGAGCGGCGGCGCAAGAATGTGGTTCACCTGCCGGGTGGCCGCTCCCCCGCCGCGCACCTCGCTTTTCATCTCCGACGCAGCAAACAGTCGCACCGGAAACCTGCCGTCGGCAGGTGCGGAACCGATCGCAAACTCAAACCCATCGGACCCCGCGGCCACCGAAATCTCTGTTTGCGGCGGGGCGTACAAAACGTCCGGCATCTGCTCAAACACGCTGGTGCGTTGCAGCGAGAACTCCTCACCGTTGGCGGTGACGGTGCCGGTTCCACGCAACGGCACGATTGCCAGCTCCTGATCGTCCAGGCGGGTTTCATGTTCGCCGCCAGCGCCCAGGTTCTGCACGGCAAAGGACAGGTAGGTCCAGCCCGCGCTGGCGGGCGTCACCGAGATCTTTGTCTGCTGGTCCAGCTGCGCCGGAACCAGGTGCGGGTTGGTCATGTGGTCTCCCATGGGTAGGTCTGCGGTACGGGGCTGGCGGGGGTGGCCCCACCTTGGGCCGCAATCGTCTGGTCAAAGTCAACAATGGACCCCGTCATCATGCCGGACTCCGCCGACGCCAGGAAACAGATGCCGCGGGCCACCTCCTGGGGTTTGAGCAGGCGGCCAAATGGCTGGGCGGCCTCCGCGGTCTCCAGCCACGAGTCATCAGCGTCGTGAAACCGCTTTTGCACCACGTGTTCGGCTGGGGTGTCCATCCATCCCGGATTCAGCATGTTGACGCGAATTCGTTCGGCCACCAGCGAGTGCGCGGCCGACTTCACCATGGCTTCGAGCGCATGCTTGGCCACGATGTACGGAAACAGTTCGGGAATACCACCGTGATGCGCAACGCTGCCGATGACCACCATCGACCCGCCGTGGCCCCGTTCCCTCATCAGCCGACCAATGCCGCTGATCAGCAGACCCTGCGCGCGAACATTGATGTCGAGCATCTCATCCCACATGTCTGCGGTCGTGTTCCAAACTGTCCCGCGGAACGTTGCTGCTGCAGCCGCGACCAACACGTTCACCGAGCCGAATTCTTTGCGAGTGGTTTCGACCACGTGGTGCACCCGGTCCGCTTCTGCCAGGTCCGCACCCACAAACAGCGCCCGGCAGCCTCCGCCATCGAGCTGGGCGGCCGCCGCCTCCCCTTTGACTTCGTCTCGCCCAATCAACACCAGTCCGGACGCACCGCGCGCCTTCATCAATTGCGCCGTGGCCAGGCCCAGCCCCTGAGTCCCGCCGGTTATGACCGCGGTCTGCCCCGCAAAGGAGGCGTAACCGTGCGGGTTCTCAACGTCCAGGACCTGAGGGCCACCACTCGACGCGCCATCGGTCGCCACTACAGCCCCCGATCGTCGGCGGTGATCTCCGCGGTTGCGACCGGACGGTTTTCCCGGAAGGACTTCCACGCCGCAAGTCCAATCACCAGCGGTGCTCGGCCGTCACCAATCGAGACCGGCGTCGTTCCTGACTCCATGCCTTCCAGGAAACTGGTCCATTCCGCCAAGTAACTCGGGATGTAACGGTCCAGGAAGAAGTACGGAATGGTGGCCCCGGAAAGGCCGTCAGCGTTCTGGACCACGGCGGTGTGCGAGAACGGATTCTGTGACCGGGCCACCCCCGCTGACCCAAACACTTCCACCCGCTGGTCGTAGCCGTACACCGCCTGGCGACTGTTGTCGATGGTTGTGATGGCACCGTTTTCATGGGTGAGAACGATGACGGCGGTGTCCACGTCGCCCGCCTCGCCAATGGCGGGATCAACCCGCACTGCGGCTTTGGCGTAGACCTCGGTGACTTCACTGCCAGTGACAAAACGAGCCATGTCAAAATCATGGATGGTCATGTCCAGAAAGATTCCGCCGGAGACCTTCACGTACTCGACCGGCGGTGGTTCGGGGTCACGACTGGTGATGCGCACCATGTGAACGTCGCCGACCTGACCATTGGCCACCGCCTGTTGGACGGCGGCGTGGGAGTCATCAAAGCGGCGATTGAAACCCACCTGGACCAGAACGCCGCTGGCTTCCACCGCCGCCACCGCCCGGTCAACTTCGGCCAGGTTGAGCGAAACCGGCTTCTCCAAAAAGATGGCCTTGCCAGCCTCGGCAGCCGCCACTACCAGGTCCACATGAGTGTCGGTGCTGGAACAGACCGCTACCGCATCCACATCAGAGGCCAGAACCTCCTCCACCGATGACGCCGCAATGACGCCAAGATCTTCGGCCACCGAAACGGCCGCCGGTTGATGCACGTCGAAGACCGACATCAACGCCAAGCCGGGGACCTGGTGAGCAATCAGTTCGGCGTGCATTCGGCCAATTCGACCCACCCCCAGGACTGCGATCGTCGGGCATGAATCACGGGGTTCTGTCATAGCCCGATGCTACGAAAGATTTGCCCGCTGCGCCGCATGACTCGGCTACGCAACGTCTGGGTTCCGCAAACGCTGAATTCGCACCCGGGTCTCGCTTCGGTCAACCGTCCACCGCTCGATGGGCGTGGTGACGGGCCGACGAACCGGCTGGCCAGATCCCAGGTCGAAGCGACCGTTGTGTTTGGGGCACTCGATCTCGGTCCCCATCAGCAGACCCTCTGCCAGATCCGCGTCACCGTGCGTGCACCAACGCGAGATCGCCACCAGATCGCCGTGAGTCGAGCCATCGTCGACACACACCAGAAGCACATCGCCAACGGCGCGCATCTGGCCCGGCACGGGTGGCGGGACCTCAAGATCGTGCCACGTGTCGACCGAATCGACTTCGGGCCAGGAAAACGCCTGTTCAACGCGACGCCGGCGACCCGGAACATCGGGCACGTCTCGCGGGAGCTCCCACTTCGGGTCACGACGTTGCTGTCGAAGGGCGCCAAAGATCTCCCGATATGCGTGCACCATCGACGTCGACGGGGGCGCCAACTGATCCTTGATCTCCTCATGCAGTGCCGGCAACGCGTGATAGGGAACCGCCGGAAACATGTGATGCTCCACGTGCCAATTCATGTTGAGATACAGGAAGCCAAAGATCGGATTCACTCGAACCGACCGGGTCGACCACCGATGGTCCAGAACATCCTCCTGCAGGCCGGCGTGCTGAGTGATCCCAAAGAAGACCATGAGCCAGGCGCCATAGATGGTGGGACCTCCCACATAGAGCACCGGCCACAACGACTGCGTGAACCCGCAGGCCATCAGCACCGCCACCCAAACCAGAGTGAAGACTCGCGCTTCGGTGATCACCCGCCGATGATCTGACTCCGGAACAATCTCCTGGTTGACATCGCTGAGCGTCCCGGTGACGGCCTGTTGCACAATGCCAACCATCGCCGCGGGGCCGGCCACCCAGTTGGTGAAGGAGAGAAAGACCCCGCGCCAGCTGGGCGGACGGGGATAGAGGATTTCAGCGTCGCGGCCGACGATGATGGTGTCGGTGTGGTGCCGGAAGTGCGACCATCTCCACTGGGTGGGCAGTCGAGCAATCATGAAGCTCGCCGGGTAGTACACCGCGTTGTTCATCCACCCGCTGGCAAAGGCGGTGCCATGGCCGCACTCATGCCAGCGAGGGTCGGCCGAGCCGCCGTGCAAGCCGCCGTAGAGCAGAAACGCCGGCACCGCCAACCAGCCGGATCGGACCTGCCAGGCCAACCATCCGGTCACGACCAACAAACCGACCCAGAGGAGTGTGTCCCACGCCGCACGACGGTTGCTTCGGACCATGAGCGCCTGCAGCCGCTCCGGTGCGATGTCGGCTTGGAACCATGCACCGTTGGCCAGGCCGCGGGCCACCGCTCGCGGCGACTCGGGACCACCAACCCGGTAGTCGCGGACTTCGGTCATTCTGGATCCCGCTGCATCCCCCAAGTCTGACAGGTCACACAAACCAGCAGCCCACAGGTCGACGTCGACGGTTCTGAACGTGAACCCGAGTGCCCCTGAGCCGTAAGCCGTGAGCAGGGTGATCAGCCGATGCGTTGATCCTGTTTGCCGGCCTGAATCTCGGCCCGGGCGTCGGCCACCGATTCCAACTCACTCACTTCGGGAACTCCCACTTCCCAATACGAACCGCCTTCGGTCCAGCTGTAGGCGTCGGTCACCATGGCGATCACATAGGTTCGATCCGCGTCCCGCGCCCGACCAAACGCCGCCTCCAACTCTTCGATCGTGGTCGCGGTTTCGCTGAGCGCCCCCATGGCCGCCGCGTGGGCGGCAAAGTCAACCGGGACCGGATTGACCACCGTCGGGTTGTCTTTGATCAGGTTGTTGAATGGCTCGCCGCCCATGCCGGTTTGCAGGCGGTTGATGACCGCGAATCCGCCGTTGTCGCACACGATGACGATCATCTTGTGGCCATGCAGCACCGAGCTGTAGACGTCGCTGTTGAGCATCATCCAGCTGCCGTCTCCGCAGAACACGACCACCTCTTTGTCCGGCTGAGCCATGGCCGCCCCCCACCCTCCGCTGGTCTCGTAGCCCATGCAGGAGTAGCCGTACTCACAGTCAAAGCTGTTGAGGTACTTGGCCCGCCAGCCGTTGTTCACCTCACCCGGGAAACCGCCGGCCGCGGCCAGCGCATAGGTCTCTTCGGTGGCCAACCGGTCAACGGCGCCCACCACCTGGGCATAGGTGGGCAAGCCCGAATCGGTGGTTTCGGTTGCACTGGCAATCTTGTCGATGTACGCGTTGTGTTGGCCCACCTCGCTGCGGGCGGTGGCCATCCAGTCGTCGCCCGCCGACCACTCCCCCATGGCGGTCGACATCTCGTTGAGGGCCTCCCGAGCATCAGCCACCACCGCCAGCGAGTGATGTTTGGTGGCGTCGAAGCGGCAGACATTCAGCCCGATGATGCGCACGTTCTCGTTCTTGAAGATGGTCCAGGATCCGGTGGTGAAATCCAACAGTCGGGTCCCGACCGCCAAGACCACGTCAGCCTCACCGGCCAGGGCATTGGCCGAGGTCCCGCCGGTCACACCAATCGGTCCGCCGTAGTTGGGGTGATCCCATTCCAGGCACGCCTTTCCAGCGACAGTCTCAACCACCGGGATGTTGTGCACGGCCGCAAACCGGGCCAGTTCGGCTTCGGCCAACGAATAGTGAACACCGCCGCCCGCAATGATCAGGGGTTTCTCCGCCGCCATCAACGCGTCGATCGCCTGCTGCAACTTCTGTTGGTCAGCCCGAGGCCGCGCAATGTCATGGATCCGCTCATCGAAGAAGTGGAGCGGGAAGTCCCACGCCTCGGCGCCCACGTCCTGGGGAAGTCCAAGGAAGGCCGGTCCACAGTCGGCCGGATCCAACATGGTCTGGACGGCGTGCGGCAACGAGGTGGTCAGCTGCTCAGGTTTGGTGATGCGGTCCCACCAGCGGCTGACCGATCGGAACGCATCGTTCACGGTGTGGGTGGGATCACCGAAGTGTTCGACCTGTTGGAGAACCGGGTCCGGCAGCCGGCTGGTGAAGGTGTCACCGGAGATGAGCAGCAACGGAAGCCGGTTGCTGTGAGCCACGCCGGCCGCAGTCACCATGTTGGTGGCACCAGGGCCAACCGAGGATGTGGCCACCATGATCTGGCGTCGGCGTTTGGCTTTGGCATAGGCCACTCCCGCCAGCGCCATGCCTTGTTCGTTCTGGCCGCGGAAGGTCGGCAGGTCCTCTTTGGCTCGCTCCAGCGCGTGGCCGAGTGATGTCACGTTGCCGTGACCGAAGATGCCATACACCCCGCCAAAGAGGGGGGCGATTGTGCCGTCGGCCTGAACCGACTTCTGCGAAATCAGATAGCGCACAATTGCCTGCGACGTTGTCAGCCGCACCGTGTTGTCAGCACCCATTTGTTGTCCTTTTCGTCTATCGAGCCTCAATCCAGGCGGAGTGAGACCACATCTTCCCATTGCCCGGTTTCGGTGGAACGCAGCAACGCGTCCTGCACGCTTACAAAATCAACGGCCTCGGCAAACGACGCGGAGTGTTTGCCGCCGGTAACCACGGCGTTGAGGTACTCGTAGTCCTCAATGGCCACCAGGTCCTCAAAGCCAATGCTGTTGGCATCGCCGGGCACGAAGGCCCCGTGGTAGGGGTAACGGTCGCCGCCGCGGACCGTCGTGTAGCCCCGAGAAGTCTCATCCTCCACCAGGAACAGGCCCATCTCGTTCATCGTCTCCAGGTTCCAGTTGGCGGCGCCTTTGGTGCCGTAGATATCAAACGCGTTCTGAGATTCAGGTCCGATGATCGACCGAGACGTTTCGAAGTTGCCGATGGCACCGTTCTCAAACTCGACCATCGCAGCGAAGTAGTCCTCGTTGGTGACCGGCCCGGTGGGGTCACCGGGTTCACCCCGGTCATAGTGGGTACCGCCCTGCTTGGGGAGCGGCCGTTCGGTGATAAAGGTCTTCTGCAGACCCATGACCCGAGAGATGGGGCCCACCAGCATGTGGGCCAGATCCATGGAGTGACTGAGGATGTCGGTGGACACGCCGTAGCCGGCCTGATCCACTTCGAACCGCCAGCTGAGCAGACCCATCGGGTCACTGCCGTACATGGAGAAAAAGCGGCCCCGATAGTTGGTGATCTCGCCCAGCGCGCCCTGTTCCACCAGACCTTTGAGGTACTGCACCAAAGGCGCAAACCGGTAGTTGTAACCCACCCCGGTGACCACGCCGGCGTCCCGGCATGCCTTCTCGACCCGAACTGTTTGCTCCGGCTTGCCGCCCACCGGCTTCTCGCAGAAGACGTGCTTGCCGGTTTCGGCCGCGGCAACGCAGATGTCTTCATGCAGCATGTTGGGTGCGGTGCACACGACCACGTCCACATCGGAGCGGTCCATGATCTCTCGCCAATCAGCAACCGCAGTCTCAAAGCCAAAGTCGTCAATGGCTGCGGTGCGCCGCTCCTCGGTGGTGTCCGCACAGACAGCCAGCACCGGGTCATAGGCCCGGTCAGACCACAACATCGGGATGCGGCGATAGCTGCGGCTGTGGGCCTGGCCCATCCAGCCGAGGCCCACCACGGCGATACGAATCGGTTGTTTGGCTTGGTCTGGTGCAGACATGCGACCTCCAGAAGTGAAAGAAAGAGTCGGTACAGGAATATGTCGGCGCGGTTGGTCAAGATCAAAGGCGCGCCCGGCGGATCAGAACAACGGCAGCCGCGGGTCCATTGGCTGGTCATCAAGGACGTCGCGCATCCAGTGATGATCCGGGTCGTCACAAAACGCCATACTTCGCTCACGGCCGGGACCAGCCAGAACGTTCAGGTAGTACATGGTGTAGCCGGGAGCCGCCACGCAGGGGCCGTGATAGCCACGCGGCACCAGGAACACATCACCGTCGCCGACGGTGACATTTTCATCGATTTCCAAATCGCCGTTGGGCAACTCCCCGGTGTAGGTGCGATGCAGACCAAAACCATCAGTCGCATACTGGGCGGTGCCCGCTTTTCCAATCCGGAAGTAGTAGATCTCTTCGATGTTGACTTCGCATTCGGGCGAGTCGTCGTGTTTGTGCGGCGGGTACGAGCTCCAGTTGCCGTCGGGGGTGTAGACCTCAACGCACATCAGTTTGTGCGCGCCGTCAAATTGTTGAGGAGAAGCGAAGTTGTTGATTTGGCGGCTGGCCTGTCCGCCACCACGCAGTTCCACCGCGACCGATTCGGCGTCGCCGTAGTGCGGATCACATCGTTCGGTGGCGCGCGCCGAGCACAAAGCGAATTCGCCGCCGCCGTCGGACTGCACCGTCATGATCGAGTCGATTGGAACGTACGCCCAATCGGTTACTCCGGCAAAGACCGACGACCGGCCGGCCAGTTCAAAGGTGGTCTCGCCCACAGCGACCCGGCAGCCACCACTCAACGGAACGATGGCGTACTCGTCACCGCCGGTATCGATGGTGCGAGCTTCGCCAGCGTTGAGCTTGAGGACGCGGAGACCGGAGTAGGCCCAACCCGCGGCCTCGGGCGTGAGCACCAGCGGATCAGCGCCGTTGGCCAGAGAACCATGGGGCCAATGCAGTTGCGCCTTTGTTGAACCCGTCATACGAACGTTTCACCTCGAGCCTTCAACAGCTCCTCGATTTCGGCCAGGGTTGGCATGTCATCAGCGCACATCAGTCGCCCCGCCACGATGGCGCCGGCGGCGTTGCCGTACTTGACAATCCGCTCCGGGCTCCAGCCGCTCAGCAGTCCATGGCAGAACGCGCCGCCAAAAGCGTCGCCGGACCCCAGACCCGAAATCACATCAACCAGATAGGGAGCGACCGTGACGCGCGGTCCGTTCGGCGTTGCGACCATCACGCCATCGCCACCCAATTTGACCACCGCCATCTCCAGGCCCCGTTCCAGCAACAGATCTGCGGCCTCATCGGGATCCCGAGTGCCGACGGCGATCTCACATTCATCCCGATTACCAATCGCAATGGTGAAGTGATCGAGCATGGGCGCAATCGCCTCGGTCGCCTGCTCTGGGGAATCCCAGAACATTGGACGCCAGTCCAGGTCCAGCACCGTGTGCGCAGCCCGCTGGCGAACTTCGAGCAGCGACGTCACCGTGGCTGCGGCCGTGGCGTCGGAGAACCGGGAGGCCGGGAACCACAGGATGGGAACGTCACGCACCACATCCAGGTCGAAGTCATCGACGCTCATATCCAAATCCGGCGCGCGGGGTGAGCGATAGAAAATGATCGACGGGTCTTCGGGCGGGTCCAGTTCGGCAAACGCCAGCGGCGTTTGCAGTGTGGGATCAACGCCCACAAACCGGGTGTCCACGCTGAATGTTTCGTCCAGCGCGTAGCGCACGTAGTCGCCAAACTGGTCATCGCCCACGCGAGTACCCAGCGCCGCGTTCACGCCCAGTCGGGCTGCCGCCACCGCGACGTTGGTGGCCGTCCCACCAATCGACTTCTTGAACGACTCCACGGTGCGCATGGGTTGGTTGACCTGCTCGGCGTACAGGTCAACGCTGATGCGGCCGATGGCGAGCAGCTGAAGCCTGCTCACCGGGCCCGCTCAAGCTCAGACTGCAGCTCTTCGAGTTCGGCACCACCCGCCATGAGGCTGGTGAGCTCGCCAATGTCGATGTTCTCTTTGGCGAAGTTTCCCATCGACTGACCGCGGTTGAGGATCAGGAATCGATCGCCCACCGGCCATGCATGGTTGGGGTTGTGGGTGATGAAGATCACGCCCAGACCGCGCTTGGCCGCTTCGAGGATGTATCGCAGCACCACGCCGGACTGCTTGACGCCAAGGGCGGAGGTGGGCTCATCCAGAATGAGCACCTTGGCGCCGAAGTAGACGGCTCGGGCAATGGCGACCGACTGCCGCTCACCGCCCGACAGCGTTCCCACCGGTTGTTCGGTGTCACGAATGTCGATGCCCATCTTCGCCATCTCTTCTTTGGCGATGGCTTTGGCCTTTGGCGTGTCGATCCACTGCAGCGGAAAGGCTCCTTTGGTGGGCTCGTTGCCCAGGAAGAAGTTTCGCCACACCGACATGAGCGGCACCATGGCCAGGTCCTGGTACACAGCCGCGATGCCCAGGCCCAGCGCGTCACGGGGCGACGTGAACCGCTGCTCTTCGCCTTCAAAGCGCATGACGCCCGCGTCGTGTTGGTGCACCCCGGCCAGGATCTTGATGAAGGTGCTCTTGCCCGCGCCGTTGTCACCGAGGACGCAGGTGACCTGACCGGCTTCCACGGTGGTGGTGACGTCCTTGAGCGCAATGATGTTGCCGTAGAACTTTCCGATGCCGTCCAGTTCAAGAAGGGGGGTGCTCATCGGGAGGCCTCAGCTTTCGCACGAATGAAGTTGTTGCCGATAACGGCGAGGAGAAGGATGGCTCCCACGAACACAAACCGCCAGTCTGAGTTCCAGCGGGATGAGGGAATGCCCTGCACCGCCATCGCCATGATGATGGCGCCGATGGCCGCACCGAGCGTTGAGCCGTAACCGCCGGTGAGGGCCGTGCCGCCAACCACCGCAGCGATGATGTATTCAAACTCTTCACCGTCACCAGTTGACGCCTGAATGGTGTTGAGTCGAAACGCCAGCAGCATGCCCACCAGCCAGGCGGCAAACGAGACGAGCATGAAGAGCTGGGTTTTTGTTCGGGCGGCGGGCACGCCCACTTGGCGAGACGCCTGCTTGTTGCCGCCAACGGCAAAGGTCCAGCTGCCAAATTTGGTCCGGCCGAGCACCCAGGTGCAGACGGCGGTGAATCCGATGAACCAGAGGATGCGCACACTGAACTTCGTGAGCGGTCCGTCGGCCTCTTCGGGGATGATGAACATCAGGCGGGCGACAAGTCCGGTCACCAGACCAACCACTCCAGCCAGCGCGATCATGCGGCCCAGGCGGTCCGCCTTCACATCGGGATAGCGGCGTTCCTCAAACAACATCGACATGATGGACCAGACAAACATCACGCCGGCGATGGCCAGCATCACGGTGAAAGCCTGCGTCCGGAACTTGGGGGTCCCCGATTCGGACCGGATGAAGAATGCCATCCCGGCAACGGCCAGGGCGGTCAACATCAGCAGGGAAGAACCCATCATCTGAGAGGTCTTGCGAGCCCGACTGGCGGCGATCAACAGGAAGACCGCACCGGCCGACGCAAGACCAATGAACAGAATGGCGCGTAGGCCCTGTTCGGTCACCATGACCAGCCAGCTCACGTTCTCGCTGTTGTTGGGGTCGAAGGCCAGAGCCGCCACCACCGCCAGCACGACCGACACGATGCCGGCACCAAGCATGGCTACCGCACCGGCACTCAGCCCGGAGGATCCATCGCCAGCCTGGTCTTCTTTGACGACGGTGACGGTGTTGCTGCTTCGTCCAGACAACCGATAGCGCCACAGGCACCATCCGTAGAAACCCACCAGCATGGACCCGCCGATGATGCCCGCGCCGATCCAGTTGCCGGTCACGTCGTCGGTGTTGTGGAGCCACCAGACGCCCAGGATGGCGCCGAGGATTCCGACGAAGAGAACCCCGATACCCACCGGGTTCATCCGGGACTTACGGGCGAACTGCAGCTCGTACACGGCCAGCACCAGCAGCGTGAGACCCACAAAGATGCCAATGCTGTAGAGCCAGTCCCGGTTTTGCCAGATGTGATCGTTGCGCTGCCACTCCGCCGCAAAGACCTTGCGCAGAATTCCGTAGCCCTTGTCGCTCTCGCCGGTGGCTTCAGCGTTGATCTGCAGATCGTTGAGCTTGCCCACCTGAATCTGATCGACGATCAGTTTGGAGAACCCGAGTTTGGCGCCCTTGAGAATGAAGAACGAACCCAGCGTCACAATGAAACTTGGTAGTGAGGTGCGGTTGACCATGGTGCCGTTGAACCACCCCAGACCCAGGGCAAACAGCAGCGATGCGGGAAGCGCCAGCCACAAACTCAAGTTGCCGCCGGCGACATCACCAACCACGTCCCGGACCATCAGGATCATGAGGATGCCGAACGCCCCGGTGGCCGCACCCGACGACAAGTCAAACTCGCCCCCGATCATCAGCATGGCAACCGCGACGGCCATGATCCCCAGCGGCGATGAAGCCACATCGAGTATGGACGCCGCACCGCCGGCCTTGCCAAACGGCACCGAAACCGCCCAGAAGAAGATCCACACGGCGACCGCGGCGATGGCGGCGCCGATCTCGGGGCGAACCAGCAGCCGCTGAAACACGCCTCGGTAGGCAAGACGTTCGTCGCCCTGGACCGCCTCGCCCGCTGTTGCCCCTGCGGCCGCGACGGCCACCTTTGTTACATCTGCCTCAGACATATGGCTCAGGCATCCCCTCTCAATTCGCCGCTCTCGCAGCACCCCTGCTCTCGGAAACGAAACTCTCGCTCAATGAAGTGGGACGGGCCCCAAGGCCCGTCCCACGTCACATGATCTGTGTCGCCCATTCAGCAGAACTGAGTGGCGATACGTCCGGTCAGTCCCGAAGGATCAGCGGGTGCCTTCGGCAGACAGCGCCTTGACGGCTCCGGCATTGGCGGGGGTTACGAAGCCCGGACCGGTAAGGATGGGCAGGCCACCACCAGCGGTGTTCTGGTTGGTTGCTTCCAGGTACATCAACACGACCGGCAGGTAACCCTGCAGGTACTGCTGCTGATCCACGGTGAAGGCAATGTCGCCGGCTTCAATGGCGTCGAGAAGTTCGGGCGTCATGTCGAAGCCACCAATGGTGAGGTCACGACCCAGATCCTGGGCGGCCTGGAGGCCGGACATGGCGATCACCGGACCAACGCCAAGGAAGGCGTCGATTTCAGGGTTGGCTTCAAGGACGGCCTTGATGCCGTTGATCTGCTCGGTCTGGTCAGCGTCGAGGCCCACAAATTCATCGGTGACCGTGCCGCTGAAGGTCTCCGCAAGACCGCCGCAGCGCTCTTCAAGACCAACGTTGGACTGTTCCTGACGACCGCAGAGCACGTGGGTTGCACCCGCTTCGTTGAAGCGGAGACCGGCGCCCTGGCCGGCAACGTCTTCACTCTGACCAATGTGGGTGGTGGCACCGATGGTGCCGTAATCGTTTGCGCCCGAGTTGAGGGTGTACACGTTGATACCGGCGCCAACCGCGTCCTGCAGTGGGCCAATCAACTGATCAGGGCTGGGCAGCGATGCGGCAATACCGTCGGAGCCTTCACTGATTGCGGTCTCAATATCGACCACCATCTGGCCGGGGTCGTTGTTGCCCGGCATCCAGACAAGCTCAACGCCAACATCGCCGGCGGCGGCTTCGGCGCCCTTCTTGACCACGGACCAGAACGGACCATCATCAGAGTGCGTGATCATGTGGAATGTCAGGTCGGAGCTTTGCGCCAGATCAACTGCCGCATCACTGGACCCGGTATCAGCGGTTTCGCTGCTGGTGTCAGCGGTTTCGCTGCTGGTGTC
>Ga0114953_1000700_pt1 | contig 24674 bp, 19 predicted proteins | sample SidtaG_FD_87298 | JGI IMG/M metagenome (GOLD analysis project Ga0114953, IMG submission 87298) | Marine algal microbial communities from Sidmouth, United Kingdom - Sidmouth_Male2 metaG | ecosystem: Host-associated > Algae > Red algae > Unclassified | place: Sidmouth, United Kingdom | collected...
AACTATCGAGTTTGGACATTAGGAAACATAAGGTTTATTATGTTTCCTAAGATATAGTGAACAGAGGGGGGTAAATCAGAACAAATATCAGGCTCTCAGATCGTTCAAAATGTAATTTGTCGTAGCTCATAGGCTCTGCGGCAAATTTGAGGCCCTGAAAAATGGCTAAACCGCCCTAAAAATGTGAGGCAATTATTTTTGTTGGTTTTTAAAGAACTTCGCTCTCGTTCTGCTTTCGTTCCAAAAAGTGTCGTAAATTTACACGATTGTTGTCACTAGGCCATGTCCTAATGGCGATGTAAACAAAGAATTTAAGCTAGAATCTGCAATTGAGCTGAGTTGGCAATGATCTTTTCGACCTTTTCGAAATCCGAAATCGTGTCAATGTCCAATGAACGCTCAGCTGTCATAAGTACCATTTTCTTTCTTCCAGGCAAAAAGCCACTGGAAGGATCGTCAAGGAAACTGGTCGAACGAACTGCATAGACCGCACCGTTTAGATGATATGTTGGCTCCAACTTTTGACGTGGTAACCACATATCATGCCCATCGACAAATGGTGCCAATAGTCCATCCTTCTCACTTTTTTTCCAAGCCCGATAGGGCGATGACGGGCTTGAGACAAATGTGGCCACGGAATCGGCCACATCGTCAATTATAGGTTGAACGCAAGCGCTTATATCCTCTGATGTCCGCAAAGGCGATGTCGGTTGAAGGAGGACGATTAAATCTGAAGCCTCATCCATAGCTGCCAGATGATACAAAATAGCATCTTTTGGAAGTGCTGTGTCCGATGCCAGAATATCAGGACGCATCAAAACTCTAGACCCATAATCCTTCGCAACCGCTGCAATTTTGGGGCAATCCGTCGATACAAAAACATGATCAATGAGATCGCATTCAAGCGCGCTCTTGATGGAATATGCCAACAAGGGGTGTCCCGCGCAGTCTCGGATGTTTTTACCCGGGAGCCCTTTGGAGCCGCCGCGAGCAGGAATAAAAGCTACGGTCTTCATCATAAGGCTCACATCGAAACTAGGAGACAGAAGTTTGTTACACGTCACTTCTTACATTTTTAAGAAGAATAGCCAAGCGTTGAGATATTGAGTTTTAGTCCCCATTGAACGAGACACCTAGCTCAGACTCGTCTGAGCTCTGGTAAAGAGTGCCGGCGCTAGGTGCGCAACTCGAAGAGTTTGGGATAATGTGCTCAATATGCCCTTTAATTTGCACTTTATAAATGGAAACTCTCATCAATTGTCCTATAGAAATTTGGAAAATCAACACTTTGGCATTGTATGTTACACAGCTCTATTCGCGTTATACTATGGAAATACGTCTTTATTATACGGCGTATGGTGCCTCTATACTCAGATGATACAGGCCGCATTCCATCCGCCTACAGACGCGCGTTACTCGACCAGTTTACTAATGTCGGGAGCTTGCAAAAGCAGCTTTCGTACCTGAAGCTGTACGCCAGTACATTTTCGCACCCAATCGCTATTACGGCGTTAGCTCCGCGTTTTTTGGCGTCTCCAAACTCGGATGCACTCTTCGATTTGGCTCTTAAGAGATCGACCGACGCGGACGGCGATATCGCGTTGTTTCACCTACTTGTTGACCTAAATGATGAGATCAGAGCTACGAATGGGATTGTTCTAAATACTCATATAAAGAACGCGTCGGCAGCAAAGGTCACGGCTTATAAACAACAAAAACGTGCAAGGACTCTACGGCCAAATCCGGCAGGCCCCTATCACTGGCAAGTAATTACGCAAGGTAATCTGAGTTATTTTGGGGTTCCAACGCCTTGTCCCCCATGTATCGCCTTATTTTTGGACTGCACAACGCCTCTCGACAGTTATGACTTCTCTCTTCTCAAGGGAGTCGAGCGGGTCATTGTCGTTCCCACCAGTTTTGATTTTACCGATGAGCGTATTGAAACCTTAGGAAACAGTCTAGAGGAGGTCGGTATATCAAAAGCAAAAATAGAGGTTCAATCGTGCCTACGCACGCGTATGGCACCCTACTCCGAAGCCGAGACTGAAGTTAGCGCATTTTGCGACCGTGTTTCAGAAAAACTATTTCGCTTTGCAGCAACGGCAGCTGAACGAACATCACCCTTGCATCCCGCAATTCGCAAAACGCTTTCGTTAAATCTCTCGGACGGACTTTACCGAGCAGCACAAAGCTATGTGGCAACGCTAAAGATTGCGCATAGTCTACGAGACGCCAATGCAGATATCGGCTTTGTAACCACCAACCATGACTATGCTGGTGCCCTCTCTTTGCTCCGGCCTTGCTGGCTTGTTAGCCACCGAGTTCCACCGCAAAGCGCGCTATCCCCCACAGCCCCACCGCTTCTCAACAAAGAACTTCTTCTAACGACTGCCATGCTAGATTTAAAACCCGAAATCGATGCTGCTGTCGCTCGCTACTTTGCTTCGCCCACTAAACGCCCCCAAATCATTATCGCAACTAATACCCGCATGGCGACCTATCGTAAGGCGGTTGACATTGTCCAGCCCGAACTATCTTCCTATTTTGAAGTCCTGAAACTTGATTTCGCACCACAAAAACAGGAGAAAACTGCATCTCTGAATTCCGATGAATATCTGTACGGATTATTGAGAAAATGTGACGAGAGACTCGCTTTAACTGCAAAGAATACTATTCGCATTCTGCTATCACGCTCTCTAAACGACATGGAGGTCGGCGGCCTTCCAGCGCGATTTGTTTATCGAACACTGAGTGCGGCCGCTGTTCGATTATGTGAGAGTCAAATTTCGTTGTTTCGAGAGTTTTCTGTGTTACGTTCACACTTTAGTAAAGCCCCCCCAGCCCTGTTGCTGGCTATCCCCGGGCGCGTTGCGCAAGTTCGATGCGCAATTCAGGCCGCAAAGGCTGAAGGTGTGCCTACCGCTGACCTGCAATGTCTCTTTGTCTCGCGCATGCCACGATATCGTGCGCCAATTACAGACCATGTACTTGCAATGGATCGTCAGACAGCGAGGCTATATACTGAGCATTTTGGCGTTGAAGCAGAGGATATAGAGGTGGTCGGGTCACTTTTACTCGATGACGAGCTGGCTTCCATTAAAACCAAGAACATGAAGAAAACGGCTGCCATGCGGCCTGAATTCACCAAAAATTGTGATGTCTTTACTTATGCTCTGCAGACGCTGCCAGAAGCCACATTGTTCTCCTGGACACAAGCGCTGGCAACCGCTCTCAGTAAAAGAAAAGACGTCGCCCTTTGTATCAAACTTCACCCAGGGCATTCAGCTAGCCTGCGCGAAAAACTAAAGACCTTGCTCTCAGACTTTCCCAATCTACCAAGCCGCACCTACCACAATACGCCCCTTACGGACGTGCTTGGGTTTAGTGATGTGTTGCTAACTCATTATTCCAACGTTGGTATAACAGCGAGGGCTATGGGAATTCCCGTTTTGAGCCTACCCGCGCCTGATGGCCTTCAGGGTATTGATCTTTCGGAGCTAGGAATTTCGACGCCCGTCAATTCAGAAGAGGATTTGAACGAAAAGCTTGGGCTGGCTCTGACTGGAAATCAAGCCAGCCCCTATTTTTCTGAAAATCTCGAAATGGGTGATGGGGCAGCCTTATCTCGGGTACTGAAAGCAATAAGAGCAGCCGCGGAGCTAACGTCATAAAGGCTTCAAGGCTAAACAAACGAAATCACATGAATGAACTTAACTTGGAAAGGGTCAAAATGCTTGCTCTTCTAAATTTCAGCATTATCCTCCAATTGTGAAAAAGCGTTCTAATTCCCCTGCAGTTTCTGAAGAAATCTCTCCGGCTTTCGATGTAAGAACTTATCTTAGACATGTTCTAAAGTACGGCAACCGCTTGAGTGAATTCGGCATACTGTTGGTGAGCTTACTTAATATAAGTTTGATCATTTTCCTTTTTGGAATGCTAAGCTCAATCGCCGTACGCTTTGTAAAAGGCGCCGAACCCGGTGGAGCCACTGTAGGTTGGATGCCGGATGCCTTGAGCGCTCTGACCCTTCCGCAAATGATGGGAGCGGCGCTAGGTATTTTCCTTGCCTCTCTGACAGTCTCTTTAATTGTGAGACTTTGGATTACCGCCGAGGCCTATCGTATGCTCGAACGCGCCTCTTTAGCTGCTTTTGAAGCCATAAAAGCAGAGCTCAAATATTCCGACGCACATGTATCTCAATACGCAGTTTTGTTGAAAAGTTCGGTCCGCTATATGAGCGTCATCTATCTACAGTTTCTGGCTTTGATGTTCCCTTTTTTTCTAATTCTAGTAATTTTTGCCATTGGCTTTATTTTTGAAACTGTTTTGACCTTAAGCATTTTGTTTGCGGGCTTACTCTTTATGCCGATTTTCCTGATACAATCCGGTTACGCTCAACGGAACTCAAAGTTGCTTCAATCGTCCCTTTCGACTCGATCGAACCATATTGGAAGATCTGTTGCCAATCTACTGCGCCACCCCAACCCAAAACTGGCTTCCGATCTTAGTATTTCTGAATATCTCAACAGTGAGGAAGGACAAGAGTTCCGAACGGCCTATATTCACCGACAAAGAGTCGGTGCTTATAGCGCCGCAATCTCAACATCAGGTACTATTGCCGGCATCATATTCGTATTCATAATCCTATCTTTTGCCCCAGAATCTTGGTATAATCTTCCAAACTTAATTCTTGGCGTTTTAATCTTTCGGGCGCTTGAGAGCAATGTTAGTTCTTTGACGAAAGTCGCCGGAAATATTCGTGCTACTCTCCCTTTTACGCAAATGGCTGTTGATCTGTTTGAGCGATCTAAAACCCCTGCTTCGCTACAACGCGAACCCTTAAAAGTAATCGACACTCAAAGCAATTCCCCCCCCTTGTCCACAATCGGAAGTGTCGTCTTAACCAATACGCGCTTTGCCCGCCACACTGGCGAGAGAATTGGCAAGGCTATTTATGAAGCGCTAGGCATGGCAGGGCAATCTGTTATCGCGATTACGGGTGACTTCGATATCATGAAGACGACATTCGATTCAGAAGTTGGAACGCTGCGAGAGTCAGATAAATTTGCAAAACGGCTAGAGGGCATAAAGACCTTAGAGAGAACAATGCATTTTCTATCCTTACCGCCTGAAAAGCGGACCCAGAAAGTCTGGTCACACCTCTCACAGAAAGGCCGTTTTGCCCTTACGGCTTTGGCCCTCCGCGAAAAACTATCTGATACAGATGTGATATTGGTTATTAATGTCGCTGATATTACTCTCTTTTCTGTAGAGGAACGAAACCTCCTTCCATGGATATTTGAACGCCGCGGCTCAGTCTTGGTTTTTGAAAGTGTTCCTTACGCTTCACGCCTACCAAACGAACTAAATTTGCTGTCATTCGATGGTCAGAAATTAGTCCGTCACGGTTTCATGTCTGACTTTGATGAAGTTATTGACAAGATTTTTGCCGATCTCACAATCGGCATGTTGGCTGCCTCCGACAAGTCCTCTGATATTCTCCGAGAAATTGAGGATGGCTTAAGCGCCCAGAGTGATGCTGAAGTGATTGATGAAGATATCGGCGACGACCTTGACGATAGTTCTGACAATCCGCTCGCCTCGCGCCGAGTCGGATATGCGCCTGAAATCGAAACAACGGTTTGGTATGAACGCTGGATGATGGCTCGTAAGAAAGCGGTTCTCCTCGAAGACCAAGAAATAGTAGGTGCTAATCTTCCTGAAGATGACATTGAGGATGAACTCATCCAGTATCAAACCGCCTTTGGGTTAAACGCAACGGGACGCGCGCTGAAGGAAAATTTAGATTTAGAACGCCGTGAGAGAACACGAGATGAAGTGCATACAGCGGCCAAAATAGCCAAAGAAAAGCAAGCAAAAGTCACTGAAGACAGAGTGAAAAGGCTGCGCGAGCTCTCTTCTGAACTTGCGCTTAAGACGAAGAAGATTGAAGGTCTTTACCAACATATCACTGCCTTGGATGAAAAGGTCTTAGCCTCTGATGCCAAAAATCAAACACTCCTCGAAAAGACGTACGACCTGACCTCGCAAGCTAGAACCGCGAATACTGAAGCCAAAACAGTAGAGAGAAAGAACAAGAAACTAAATGACAAAATCTCAGCGTTACAGGAAAAATTAGACGCGGCAACTGAAGAACAAAAAACTGTTCGGGCTGCGTTGCACGGCGAGGACCGTTTGAAAGAGAAAATTTCTACACTTGAAGCAAAATTGCAGACAACACGCGAAGAACAAAAAACCGCACGCGCCGCAATCCACGAGAAAACAAAACTAGTCAAAAAAATTGAGACGCTTGAAAAAAAATTAGAAAAATCAAATCACGCAGCCACAAATACTCAACACAGTTACAATGAAAAACTCACAACACTTCAGACGCAGTTGAAAGCTGCAAATGAAGAACAAAAATCTGTTCGGGCTGCGTTGCACATTAAAACCCGCGAAATAAAGTCAGTGGAAGCCAGCTCGGCCATCCTCAGGGAAAAGTCAGTGAAAAACACTACAACCCTGAAAGAAAACATCAAAACCTTACGGACCGGCCTTTCAACACAACGCGCTAAACACGCACGGGAGTTAAAATCCCATAAACAGGAAATTGCTGTACTCACGAAGGCGCTCAAAAAAGCTGAACCTGAGGCCTAGGATCACTTAGACTTCTTTTCTCAATTACTCCTATTTATACGCCGCTCTAATCTCAACTTAATCGAATGAGGTGCTTATCCCTTAAGGCGCAGCAACTGGACAGACCAAAAGATAAGGTATACTAGAAACTGGAATTATATATATTCATATCACCAAAGATATTAGAGTAAGATTTATGAGTTCAGTAATCTATAACGGCGGCCAAGATATTATTGGTGATGTCAATCAAAACGGTTTTTTTAAGATTTCCAACTTTTTTGACCTTAATGTAGTTGCAAAAGCTCGAGATGAAATGGCCGCTCTCCTTGACCGCGATATCGCGGTGCGGGAAAATCAAGGTGAAACACGCGCAGTTCACCGTGAACAAGGGCTCTTTCATACAGCCCTAACAGATAAAATGCACACGCGTTTCTTTCCGTCTTGGGAATCCCAAACCTTCTCCACAATGGTTGGAGACATGTTGACTCACCCTACCATAGAGAATTTTCGGCATGAGGTTCTGGGTAAACACATCCGGCTTCGTATTGACCTAATCCGCCGAGCCTCTGGCATGAATGATGTGGTAGATGATTTCCAACTGCCCCATGCCTGGCACCGCGACACTCCGGGAGAATTCACTTTCGGTATATTTTTTGACGACCTCAACGAACCATGCTCCGGGGGCACGGGCGTCATTCCCGGAACTCACAAAGAAAAGTTAGATCCTCGCTGGGATCTTCTTCTCGCGCCTGATGGGATGCCACTACGTCAACAGTTCCTGGATGGACTACGTCAGGTTCCAGAAGGCGTATATGAGAATGCGCCGAAGAACCAAATGGCAAGAGAACGTGTTATCAACGCCACTCATGAAATAAGTGGTAAGGCAGGCGATATCTATTTCTTCTTAAATGATACTTGGCATGGACGTTTTGGAAATAGCTCAGGCAAACAACATATGATAGCGCGCGTTGGCGGATTTGCGACTGAGTTCGACTTTAAAGACGACATCCCACTACCAGATGAAACAGGCTGTCTAGATGACCGCCTATTCGCTTTCTATAGCGACAAAAGCCCAAAAAACACCGAAGCGAGCTTACTTCAGGAACTACTAGGTCGTGGGTCTATCGATCCAATTTTTACAGAAGCTCAAAAAGAAAAGTGTGATTTACTCAATGGGTTAAATGTCGAATCAGTAAAGGCTGAAACCAGGAAAGCCAACCAAGCGGCCGCCCTGGCGCTCCGGCAGGCTGCACGGGAAAAAGCCCAAGCGGAAGCGCTGGCGGCCAAACAAGCTTTAAGAAAAGCCGCTCAAGAGAAAGCGCTTGCGGATCGAAAGGCAGCGCGTCTAAAAGCACAAAATGAGGCAAAAGTTGCAAAAAATGGCCTCTTAGATTAGCGGCTATATAGCTTTGAATATGATTTCCACTGTAATAAACTGATGGTCAGCCTTACGGTGATTAATACCTGCAAATGACGGCCTTCAATCAATGAAAACTTTTTTAATAACGTGACTGAAGTTTTGCTCTTGGGCTATAATGCTCCGATACCAGATTCATGGCTAGTCGGCCAAACTGATAATCTAATTATTCGTCTGGATTTATCACAACAGACTTATCAGGTTGAAGGATTGAATCAGTCTGAAGAGCTCGTGTCCCTCAACGAAGTTCACTTTAAAAGACGCCAAATCATTGCCAATGAGATTGTCGACGACTTCTATAATGTTATTAAGAGTCGACCTGAATTTGATGTTTTATCCTGTTATAGAAATGGGATGTTAGATGCGCTCTCTGTTCGCTGCGCAGTTTGGGCCATTCTGCATGATTTAGAAGCCGCTGAAATACCAGCTGGTGCAACCATCGTTTTAGACGAACACAGTGCAATTTTGCATCATGGGCGCGCCTGGATGCTTTCACGCGGCAATATTAATGTTATCAATACCGAAACGTCTAAGCGCGTTCCACTCGCCAGTCCACCGGTGCGGGCCCTTCGCCCGCTTGGTGATTCACCCGCAGAGGCCCTACTTGAGATTGAAAATACTGTAGGGCTGCCTGATTTTTTGACGCCAATGGGTGCTGTTTTGGCGATGACAAATCTTGCTCATGGAACCCACAGCGTGACCCTAAGTCCAGTGGTTTCAAAGCTCGCAGAGAAGGAGCCGGTTCTGCTCTTAAATACAGCGCCGCGTTGCCTACCTAATCTTCCTAAGTCTGCGAATATTAATCTATTAAAGCTAAACCCTGAGGACGCCAAAGCTCTCGCCTCTGACACCCTTCGAGTTTGGGAAAATGGGGACAGCAATATACCCATCTACCTTCGGCGGCTCTTACTCCGCGTCATTCAACTTGACGTTCCAAAAATGATTGCTGTGGATAAAGCCCTCGCCGTTATCGCTATGCAAGGCGGCAAAGATGCTCAACTTTTGACAACGACGGATAGTCATTGGCTTTCCAACTTTGCGAGAGAAAGAGCCCCTGCACATAAAGTGCTCAGGACCACTATACAGAACGCATTTCTTTCAGCGTCGGCGCGCTATTCCGTTCCCGCGACGGACCGTCTTCTCGCCATCGATAAATGGTCAATGCGCTTTATTAGTGAGGAATATGGCATTTCCCAAGAACTGATGGACGTCGTCGGCTCAGTTCGATACGAACACCTCCCGAAAATGCGTGGAATCGCTCCAACTGGGGTCGGATCTTCTAGAGAATTCAGGCAACGACATAATCTACCGGAAGATGGAATTTTAGTAGCCTTTGCTGGGCAGCCAGAGAAGCATAGCTCAGGAGTTCAAAAATTCGCTGAGGCTATGAACACCTCTTTTGCTGAGAATAATGATGTGAGTTTCGCCTTGCGGCTCCACCCTAAAGAAATGTCAGACGTCGTTAAAAGGCTCGAAAAATTCCTCGATAACAGCAATCTTAATGCAGCCATTGACGATAGATCCATTGAAGATTTTTTGATGTCTGCGGACATTATTATAACGGAATTTAGTAATGTTGGTTTAGAGGCCGGAATTCTGGGCAAGCCACTTCTAATCCTAAAACTCCCGGGCGGTCCGGCCATCCCCCCTCTCGATGAATTCGGTATTGGGTTGACAGTCACAAGCTATGAAAACTGCTGCCGCGCGCTTCAAGAATTCATAATGAATGGACCCGAGAACGCCAATTTTCCTGACACGTCCAAAGCATTCGCGTCTGCTAATCCAAACTTATATTATGGGAACACAGTCGACGCAATTCTTGCAGATATTGATCGGTCTCGCAGCCTTGCGAAAAATCCTCAGGTTTAGTGGGCTTCAACTAATCGTCGCTAAATTTAGCTCCTTATTTTTCCAAAATCTTAACCCTGCATCATCGAATAGATGTTCCGCATGTGAGCCAATTGATTTTTGATGCTGAGCAAATCAGATGACAAATCTGCGGCCACAAACGCTTCAACTTGTTTGAGAATTCCAGGTTTGAATGCTTTGTCATTTTCTGCGCCAGGGCACTGTATATCTTCGATAGAAAATCCATCTTTTGTCCGAACTTTGAGACCCTCCAAAGGCTGGAACATGTAGGTGTTTCCATTTGTACAAATCTCGACCATCCAACGCGGTGCCGCATTCCAATCGCCATGGTAAGAAAATAAAGCTCCAGTCTCACTTTTACCATGACCAACAAAAACTGCCGGAGCGTGCCATCCTGTAGTTCCGGCAGAATGGCATGAAATAGCGGTTGGGAAGCCGCCCAAGAAAAAAGCCATGTCTGCGACATGAGTACTGTTCGCAAGTAGCCAAGCGGCCTTCACATTATCCGGTTGAGCCGAAGGACCAATACGAGCCGACCATTCCGATATTTCAAACCGGAAAGATGTCGGGCCGCCATCCGCTAAGATTCGTTTTCGCGCTTCAATAACGGAAGCATAAAAGCGTCGATTATAGGCGACAAAGACTTCAGTATCTGTCTTTTGTGCCTTAGAGACAACGGAGGCAACCTCTGCGGCATCAATGCCTCCAGGCTTCTCAACAAGTAGTTTCCTAACGCCAATCTCCATGAGCGCAATTGACTGTTTAGCAAGGGCCGGTATTGGTAGTGCAACGATTGCATGAGTTACGCCTGATAGTGCTTCCGAATTCGCGTCAATACCACCTAATAGAACAGGCAAACCAACGGTGTCAGTAAATGTCTTCGCTGAATCGGCACCACGACCTATCACCACGCAATCTAGTCCAGCCGCTTTAATAGCATGTCCATAAGCCTGCGCCATAGGGCCCGCGCCAATAAGAGAAACTTTTGTCATGTGACTATCCTTTAAGTCACCATACACAGATCACCATTTGGTGCCTGTGGGTGAATATGTGGTCGGAAGGTTTCAAGATATAGCAAATGAAGCCGTGTTGATTCTGCCAAGCTCGGAAGGCCGGACGTCTTATCTAGCAACATCTGCTCCAAGGCTGACCCAAGTTGGCTAGTATACAGCATCTTAAATGGTTCACCATTTCGCTTATTCTCCCCGTTATTGATAACATGTGTAACGTCACCCTGTTTTAAAGTAACGACAATCGGATTACCCTTTTCCTCAGCGGACTCAAGAATAGCTGTCGAGCCGTCCGATAGAGTCGCTGTCAGTGTCGCCGTCAAATCGCGATAACCGTCTCGTTTACTGTCTCGCACAATAGGATTATCAATTCTCAAGGAGACAACCGACGCGTCGGAAAGCATCTCAATCAATGATAGGAAGTGGATACCATTCGACCCAAGGCCCCAATCTGAGCCCCTCACGGTCAGGGTCAAAGGCGCGTTTGATAACCCCCGCTTTAAAGCAACATATCCAGGCCATATATTACGAGTGGTATTAACCCAAGTCGGTATACCCTCAAGCATATCTTGCGCAATAGCATAATCAGATTGACGGGTGAATAGAATTTTCTCCAACAAAACCGCCGCCGGGCGTGTTTTCGCCATCGCCTCTTTCAACGCGTCCATCCGTTGGTGCGCCGAACAAGCAACGACAAGCAAATCTACGCTTGCGGGAAGTGCATGAACTGTGTCTACCATACTTAATTCATGAGGCGTCCCTGACGCTGAATCGATTTCCGCGAAACGCTCTGCGCTAAGTTTTCGCGCAGCTTCAAAGGGCTCTACCCCGTACACTAAGACATGTGGTGCCTTCACGGCTGCCGCAGATTGCAGAAGTCGTGATCCAATATTACCACATCCAATGACAGCGATGGTTTTAGGCGTCGATGATGCCATTATTTTTCTCTCTAAAAATTCAATCTATACGGTTTGGTCGAGGCTTAGGTCTTTACTGTCGCTTCGGTTTCTGATTTGAACCGTGCCTGCGCAGCTTCAAACTCGGTGATGGAGCCAATGTCAATCCAAGTATCGCGCATCAAATGAACCGAACACTCATACTTCCCCGTAACAAGATCTGAAAAGAGGGTCGGCATATCGTAAAATTTATCATCAGGAATTATCCGAAGCGCATCGCGCGAAATGCAATAGATACCGGCATTGATATGTTGAGTTAGGGTCGGTTTCTCTTTCGTTTCTATATAGCGATTGCCCTCATTTTTTACGACTCCAAACGCAATGTTTGTACGATGCTCACGAATACACATAGTTGCGGCTGCGCCAGTTGTAACATGTGTAGAGACCAAATCATCAAAATCCATATCTGTCAGTAAATCACCATTCATGACCAAAAATGGCATGGCCATGTTCTTTGGTAAGAGCGATAGCGCACCACCTGTTCCGAGCCGCTTGTCCTCTCGCAGGTAAGATATGTCCACTCCAAGATGATCACCATCTCCAAAATAGTCTTCAATCATATGCCCGAGGTAACCGATGGAGATATAAAAACGCCGAAAACCTTGCTCTTTGAATTTGAGGATGATGTGTTCAAGGATAGGCTTATCACCTAATTGCAACAAAGGTTTTGGGCAGCTTTCAGTCAAAGGCATTAACCGACGACCCAAGCCGCCTGCCATTAGGACGATTGGCGAACTCTTATCAGACGTTCGCGGGAGATGTTTCTGACCTACCAAGCCAATCAGTTTTCCATCCCCGTCAACGACTGGCGCATAATTGATGTTACGTTGAAACAATTCAGAATCTACATCGATCAGGTCACCCGCAGTAATCACGAATGGGTTTCTGTTTACGATGGACCCAATTTCATCATCGAGTTCGGCACCGCGGATAATCGCACGACGAAAATCTCCATCCGTACAGGTCCCAAGAAGTTTACCTTTTTCATCAGTGACAAGCATTATTTTCGTTGTGGACTTTTCAAGTTTTTCCAAACCCTGACGCAACGTCTTGCTGTGACCAATCTCCGAGGATGAACTGTTTTGTATATCCATCATAACTCTCCTGTAAAATGCATTATTTAGCCTAGCCAAGATCAAGGCATAAAATGAACTTGCATCCTATTTTTATCTTTTGTTAGATGTCCACGGCATGAACTTACGCTTTAAACGGCCCGCGCGTCGAAGCCGGTCGTCAACCTCCTCTACGAAGCGCGCGTGAGGGCGATGCACTAAGGCACCCAAACCAAGACGTCCGGCCTGTATGTCGTCCCTTAGATAGGCATTTAAAAGCCGAATCCTAGCGTCTTCATGTTCTGCCTGTGTGGAATTAGAGAGGGCTGAGGCGGCTCCTTCTCCGCGCAAATACTGCCTCGCGACAATATTTTTAATGACATCAATGTCACCCTGAACCATCATACGTAACCAAAGGTCCCAATCTTCCAGCGCATCTATGTCGGTGCGAAGTCCCCCGATGTCTTCATAGACCTGACGACGAAAAAGCGTTGAAATTGTCAGCAAGCGGTTCCGCTCTGCCAAATCATAAAACCGTAAAGGTAGCCCTAGTTCATTGGTAGAGACCTTATAAGCTTCGCCTTCCGTCTCTTCCCAAACCTCGTTTCCACCGCTCACGGCAACCACTTTTGGGTTTTCATCAAGATAAGCAGACAGCGCCTCAAGGGCACCTGGCAGCAACATGTCATCATCATCATGTAACAGCAAATACTCGCCTTGCGCCGCAGCAAGCCCGGCCTTGCCAGAAAAACTTCTACCCTTTTTTCGCGCATCAGCAGACGGAGCCGTTTCAATAACGCTGATGGAAACTCCCGAAATAGACAGGCTTTCCCGATCTATCTCTCCAACACCATCATTGACGATCAACCAATCGAAACCTCCCCCCTGAGAGGAAAGCCCCTCAGCCGCTCGCATCAATAAGGCGGGTCGGTCGCAACTCCGCGTAACTACTGTGATCTGCGCATCAGCCATGATTATCCGCTATTCAAAATAACGCGAAGCGCAGTTATGACACGGAGCTGATTTTCTTCACTTAAATTTGTGGAACATGGCAGCGTTACAATGCGTTGCCACATGTCTTCCCCAACAGTCTGATCCTCACAAGGCGCATTAGCAAAGGGTTTCTGCAAATGGACTGGCTTCCAGAATGTTCTAGCTTCAATCCGGTGCTCCATAAGCGCGTCACAGATCTCTTGCGCGGTAGGCTGTTTATCTTCATCGATAACAACCCCGGAAAACCAACATGTCGAACTCCGATCTTGAGGAAACGGAAAGGCTTTAACGCCTGATATGTGGCCAAGAGCATCATCGTAAGTTCTACGGATACGTCGCTTTGCCTCTAAAAACTCAGGTAACCGATCAAGTTGTGCACATCCAACAGCCGCTTCCAGATTTGTCATTCGATAATTATAGCCAACCTCGTCATGGTCATAGGCCTTGGAGACCCGCGCCGTCGTCGATACGTGCTTAATACGGGTCATCAATGCTTTATTGTCGCCGACCACCATACCTCCACCGCCGCTCGTAATCGTCTTGTTGCCGTTGAAAGAGTAACACGTCAGATCTGCACATTTTCCAATAGGTGTGCCTTTATAGTCTACACCAATCGCTGCAGCCGCATCTGCGATAACGGGTAAACCATAGTCCTTAGCAATCGCATTTATTGCATCCATATCAGCAGGCGTACCAAGCGTATAGACAGGCATAATCCCCGCTATCCGTTCATTCGTTTCTTTATGGAACCATGCATCGCCGCGCTTTTCAGCCTTCGCCTCAAGACCCGCTCGAACCTTTTTCGCATCCAGTGTCCAGCTATCAGCTTCAATGTCAAACAACCACGGTCGCGCACCAGAATGAGCAATACTATTCGCCGACGCAATGAAAGTAAAACTCGGCAAAATCACAAGATCACCACGTCCGATATTCAACGCATGTAACCCCATATGTAGGGCCATAGTCCCCGCGCCCATCGCTGCCGAATATTCGGTTCCCGATAATTTTGCGATACCAATTTCGAGCTGCGCAACAAAAGCCCCAACCGTCGACACAAAAGTCGATCGAATACACTCCTGAAGGTTTTCGCCCTCAGCTTCTGTGATATTGGGGATTGCAAGCGGAATGAAAGGGAGGTCAGTCATACGCGTTGATCCAAATTGGCCTTGCTATCAATATGGTCGTCAAGGAAGCGGGGCTCTAATTGCGCAATCATAGCTTTAACTTCCTCTTTATTTGCTAAAGTCTTACCGCCAACAACATCTGCCAACTTCGCAACGAGATCCGGAACTGACGCACCTGCTTGAGGCGCCCGATATTCAACCACGCCTAACCCGTTCAAACCAATTTCAGAATAAACCTCATCATGACCGACGAACTCTTCATAGGGCTTTTCACCCGCCGTATTCGAAGGTGTAATCAAGAGTGGCCACTCGCCCTTCGCTAGGCAGGTTTCTACAGCGCGAATGGCCGCATCCTCTTCATCATAAAGGCGAGGCTTTAAATCGTGTGCTGCCAGAAAACGTTCCCCAACAGACTGGAGTGTTATCAGATGTTCTTCTGGATCGAGCTTAGGAACCGTAATATGGGCATGCTCAGGAATGATTGACGCAAGTGTACAAATTTGACCGGATTCTTCGAGACTGACAAAATAGCGACGAACGCCTTGCGGGGCGGCCAGCGCTTGCCCCCGCGCCAACCGGTTCTGGAAGCTCTGCAGCAAGGATCCGTTAGAATAGGCAACATTAGCAAAGCGCGCCGTCGTCACCTTCCCTGTCAAGCCAGCTTCTCGCGCACCGTCAAAAAGAACATGTTCCATGATCCGCTTGGTGGCCCCCATAAAGGACACAGGGTTCGCAGCCTTATCAGTTGAAACAGAAAAATAATCTGCGGCCGGGTTAGTCTCTGCAATAAAATCTCGAAAACGCGCTTGCTTGACTATATTTGTATCAAGCATCTGCAATACTGAGAACACATCCTTTTCGGACCGCACATGTTTGATCGCCGCGAAATTTAGAATTCGGTCGTAATTTTCTTGCTGCATCAATCGAAGCATCGCGGCGCTACCGTAATCTAGAGGTAACGTACGGAAGTCCGCTGTCTGCAAAGCATCCGGTTCCGACCTAAATTGACGAACTAGTTCAGCAAGTGTGTTTTCGTTCTGATCAACGATGTGTAGGGCTTCAGGGGCATAGCTTGCCAGGACCTTGACCGTTTCTGTTCCAATGGAGCCAGCGGCTCCCACCGCCAAGATACGCTTCCCTGTCACAGCTTCCCGAATGGCGTCTTGGCACGCGGCCATATCCTGAGAAAAAAAAGACTCTAAGCGATGAGTCGCGGTTTCTGAAATCAACATAGAAAACTCAATTAAAGTAGTCATGCTTGCAAAGCCAGCATACGGGAGTTCACCTAGCAAAACTAAACCTCTGCGACAATGACCTAAGCCGCAAATAAGCTGACATAAGACAGACGTGACTGCCCGTTGCAAAAGTCAGACTTTTGAGTCATAGGCGGCATGAAGTTTTAGCCAAGGCCTGCACTATGTCAGATATCCTTCAGACCGCATTTCAACCAGAAGAGCAATCCTGCTTTATTATTGGCGAAATCGGTGTTAATCATAACGGTAAATGCGATATCGCATTTAAGATGATTGATCTTGCTGTAAAATCCGGCGCCGATGCAGTAAAATTCCAGACATTCTCCGCAGAACGCCTTGTCACGCGCACCGCTCGCAAAGCTGACTATCAATCGCGCAACCATCAGGTTGATGAGAGTCAGTTCGACATGTTAAAAAAATTAGAACTCTCCGAAGCTGACCTGCGGGCCTGCAAAGATTATTGCGATAAGGTGGGAATGATTTTTCTATCAACGCCGTTCGATGAAGATTCAGCGGATCTTTTAGAGCGTGTCGGTGTAAAGGGCTTTAAACTCTCGTCGGGGGATCTCACAAATCTCCCGTTGCTCCGCCATATCGCAGCCAAAGGGAAACCTATGATTATCTCGACGGGGATGGCAAATATGGGCGAAATCGAGGACGCTGTCATCGCTATCAGCGACAGTGGCGATCCTGATCTCGCGATCCTGCACTGCGTCAGTGACTACCCAGCCAAAGCCTCCGAAGCAAATCTAGCGGCAATGGACACAATTAGCAAAGCATTTGGCAAAGTCACTGGATGGTCCGACCACACATTGGGCGACTCTATAACTATCGCTGCCGTAGCACGCGGCGCACGGTTGATCGAAAAGCACTTCACACTTGATGTGGAAATGGAAGGCCCTGACCATAAAGCCTCGCTACCACCAGAAGAATTCATCGAACTTGTAGCCAAAATTCGCTTGGTTGAAGAGGCAATCGGGGACGGCGTTAAACGCCCACAGCCCTCCGAAATTTCAACTGCGGCCGTCGCACGCCGCTCCATCGTAGCGGCCAGAGATATTAAGTCCGGCGACCTAATCACCGGTGCGGATTTAATTATGAAGCGTCCGGGAACAGGTCTTCCCCCAAAATATGTCACATGGGTTGCAGGGCGCAAAGCTGCGCGAGATATAGTGGCAGATTCACTGATTGACCTTTCGGATTTAGGCTAGGTCGACCATGACCTTTCGCGTTCAAGTCCTTACGACCTCCCGTGCTGATTTTGGGATTTACGCGTCAGTTCTGGCCGCTTTTGAGGCTCATCCTGATTTACACCCTGAACTCATTGTTACTGGCATGCATATGTCAGAACGGCATGGGGTCTCTTTGGCAGCAGTAAAGGCAAGCCCTTATCAAATTGCGGCGCAGTTTCCCTGCCTCGAAGACGGTGACGCCCCTGTAGATATCGCCCAGAGCATGGCTCGCGCGACAAGTGGTATGGCCGCCGCACTGGATTACAAACAACCTGATATCCTCGTTACGCTGGGGGATCGTTTTGAAATGTTGGCCGCTGCACTGGCGGCTGTCCCCTTCTCTGTACCGCTGGCCCATATTCATGGTGGCGAGGAAACGGAGGGTGCCATTGATAATGTCTTCCGTCACATGTTGACTAAAATGAGTCACCTGCATTTTCCTGCTACCGAAATTTCCGCTCACCGCATTCGCCTGATGGGGGAAGATCCAGATAATATTATCATCTCAGGTGCACCCGCCCTGGACAGTATCATAGCTATACCCCCCGTCAGCGCTGAGGATATCTTAGCACGCTTTGGTTTGGATATCCGTAAACCCTTTCATCTGGTGACATATCACACTGTAACATTAGAGCCTGAACTTTCACTTTCAGAGCTCCGCAATATGTTGGCGGTCTTGGGGAATTTGGACGCTCAAATCGTTTTCTCTGGGACAAATGCCGACACAGGCGGGTTAGACGTCGCAAAAGAGATCGAAACCTTTGCTACCAGTCGAGAAAATGTTCTATTAGTCGAAAGCTTTGGCGCCCCAGCCTATTACACTGTCATGCGCCATGCCGAGACGATGATTGGAAATAGTAGCTCAGGTATTATTGAGGCCGCCTCGGCCGGACTTCCTGTTGTCAATATAGGCGCACGCCAAGATGGCCGCGAACGCTCGACAAATGTGGTAGATACAGCTGGTACCTTGGAAGGCATAGAAGCCGCTCTAATCAAGGCCATGTCGTTACGTAATGAGAGCTTTGTGAACATTTATGGTCAAGGGGATTCAGGGCTCCGTATTGCAGCTGGGGTCGCTGATTTCTTGAAATCCAAACCAAGCCCGCGCAAGCGGTTTCAGAAAACCCTCACGCCATGAGAACTCTGATCATCGGTTCAGGTGGGCATGGCCGTGTGATTGCGGACATACTGGATGTGCTTTGCGAGCCTGTCATTGGCTTTTTAGACAGGGACACAACCCGGCCCAATGTTTTAGGAACCGATGACCAAGCGGGCCAGATCATTGCAGATGAAAATATAGATAGTTTCATGATCGGCATAGGTTCGATCCGAGGCGGACCAAGCCTACGATCGCGACTCTTTGTTCAATATGCCGCTATGGGTTTGACGCCCCGCGTCGCAGTACACCCGTCAGCCGTAATATCTAAATCCGTCTCGTTGGGAGAAGGCACGGTTGTCATGGCTGGGGCAATCATTAACTCAAATGTCCGAACCGGCGTTAATGCCATTATTAATACAGGTGCCATAATCGATCACGACTGTTATATCGGAGACCATACGCATATCGCACCTGGTTGCGTGTTATCTGGTGATGTAAAAATCGGAGCCCATTGTTTGCTTGGGACAGGGACCATAGCACGAAATGGCGCAAAACTCGGGAAAAACTCAACTATTGGTGCAGGGAGTCTACTTTTGGGCAATTATGCCGCTGACCAAATTTATTTTGGCAATCCAGCCCGTACGCGTTAAATGCCCTCGCCTTTACTCCTCGCATACCCAGCGCCAAACATTGAGACTGATAGAGCTTATTTACAGGGTTTGATCACAGGACCGTTAGCGCCTTGGGTGGAAAAGGTGAACGGACGCCTTCTAAGTGTCAACGCCACGCGTCCAAATTCAGATAAAAACATACAAGCGGCGACCGCGATTCTAGGATGGAACCAAGGCGCACTCGTTTCTGCGCCGCGAGCTGTCACAAGTAAAGCTATCCATATCGACCCTTATATGGACATAAGCGCAACAGACACCCTTAACCGCTGGGTCGCTTCACAACTCAACGAACCTCTCACAATTCAAGATAATTGGCAGGATTCTATCGCTACTTTGCGTAAGTTACGGGGTGATCGAACGATTATTCTTATCGGCTCTGGGCCATACTCAGCGGAAGATGTCGCGAATGCCAAACGTCAAAATCCCCTGACATTATACCTCGGGAGCACTCTTCATGACGACGTGCTTACGGGTCAGCTCTTTCCCAGTATCATCATAGCTGCGGATGGCGCAGGACAATTTGGGTCAACCGCCTCTGCCCAAGTTTGGCAAGTTCATGCGAAGGCTTGTCTGGATGCCGGTAGCCACCTAATCGTTACCGAGACCCTTGGGCCGATTGCACAATATATCTTTGCAAAATATCTCGACCAAATTCATGTCGTCCCGATCGGAGAGAGAACGGACAGGCTTTGGATTACCGGACGATCTCGTCCCCTAGGTAACGTCCTCACAACACTCGCCCTTCCTGTCGCGGCGGTAATACTAAAATCAGGCGTCATTCAAACTTTAGGTGTTAGCTTAACCGAAGAGACAAATAACGCACATTGGAAACATGGCGCGCAAGACGCAATGGCTCATACGGCTCTAGACATGTTAATTCATGAACCCGGCTCAATTTTACCCAATCCGAATTACCGCCTGATTCACTTCGCACATTTATCTGAAATGACATCCAGTTTGGCTGACTTAGATATAAGTATTGCCAATGCTGAAACTCCAAAACCAGGTAAATTTAGGCTGGAACACCCGAGGGTGACAGCAAAGCAACGCCTTTTGGCAGGCGTCGTGCGTAGGCTTGATTATGCAAAGCCCGCGGTGCATGTAGGCGTCGTAATGTCTTTTGTTCTCATATCAACCAGTCTGATTGGCTTCCTCAATGGCCTCCTCACACCCGCAACAGCAGCCTTAGGTTTATCGATGGCTGCAATTTTGGGCTCGGCAAGCCTTGGGCTGTTTCTACGGCTTCGGGTGAAGCGTTGGACATTGATGTTTGAGCGCCGCAGACGACAGATAGAGGCTGCAGAACTAGCTGCAATCAAGACAAGGTTAGACACCTTAGAATCGAAACTCGATCAATAGAGCTCACTCATTGTTATGGGCTTATGAAGCAAACGCACCTCCAAAAAAAAGACATCTCGAGCAGCACAGGGCGAAATGACGAAACTAACCGCTTCATCCGTTGTGGCATTCATGCATTAGGTGAACTTTTCACCCGCCGACTATCTGTTTCAGAGCCGTCAGTCTGCTAGTGCCCTCCTTTCCACTGGTCAGTTCGATCGGATAAAAAATAGTTTCAACGCTTTGAGTTCAATCGTCGCAAAGGCCGCGTTTTAACATCCTTGATTGACCAACTGAGGGCCTTGGCAACGCGAAGACTAGCTCCTATGGGATAAGGGCGTCGCCGCAGCCGGTCTCCAAATGATTTAGGTAGATCCATAACGCCTCGCTTGAATCCCGCCTTTCGGATGACTGATACCTGCGTGCCCCGATTACGATATTGAAAGCGCATGTGAGCCGCTATGTAGCTCACTAACATAATGGGTGACAACAACAGAGGCGCACTTTTAATTATCATGCCTAGACCGTTTTTGACTGATTGTTCGAGCGCAAATCCAGGAATGGTATCACTCGAATGGCCCCCAATATGAACGCCTGTTGCTTTTGGAATTAGCCAACACTTTTTACCTCTCGCGCGCAAGCGCAAAGCCAAATCAACATCCTCAAGATAGCAAAAAAACTGCGTGTCAAAACCATCTTCTTTTTCGAAATCACTACGTAGGTAGAGCGCTGCGGCGCCTGTCGGGCTGAAAACTTCGAAAGGGTTTTCGGTATTAGAAATACAATTATCCGCTGCCTGTTCACTGCCATTACGCCAGGGCAGACCAAACATTGATAGGCTATCCCCCGCTCCGTCTAGTTTATCTGTCGCCTCCGAGTTGAACAAAACCGGACTAAACATAGCGGCGTTCGGAAATGCCTCCGCGCCACTGCGGAGTTCTTTCAAGCAGTTCTTCGAGAGTGATGTGTCAGGATTGACGGTCATGACATAATGCGTTTCAGCCCCCTGCAAACCAAGGTTGGACCCGCCAGCAAACCCCGTATTTTCGTTTGCCTGGAGGATCGAGAAGCGCCCGTCAGGAAGGACTAACTCGTCAATCGCCCCGTCCGAACTATAATTATCAACAATAACAGCCTCAAATTCAGACATCGTTTGGCGGGCAAGCGCATTTATACATGACTGTGTATATGCGCCGCTATTATAAGTGACGATTACTATACGAACCCACGGACTTGTCATTGTACAAATTTTCCTTCTAGAACATCGAAAATAGGGTGACCTTAATCATATAAAATTATATCTATAATTGGGACAGGCTAAGAAAGTCTTTGCTTATTATTCGGATCAATATTAAGTGACTGCTTTGAACTATTGCAACAAATTTTTTTGTCTTTGACTTTTACTTTACAGTTTAAAATTGCTTGTCGAAGAAGAAAGTAGACATCGGCAAGGGTGATGTTTTTTTCAGGCTCTCATTATAATTGTCTAGGGCCAAGAATACAATGTTTTCAGTGTTTGAAGCTATCTCGCTCTGTCTAGGCGCACAGGTCAATTTGTTTAAAACGGTGTTTAAAAAACCCCTGAATCCACATAGTCAGCGACGCGCACAACCACACTCGCCTAACCCAAACCAGCACGGTTAAAATCAGCTCTCAGAAACGGCTTATCAAGCGTCGGTAAAAAACCATCCAAGGGACGTCTGGGCTTGTCTCGGTTTAATCCCGGATCCTTATCTCATTTAATCGGCCTGTTTTTCAGAGGCCACAGGTGACAACCCGCCGAGGGTGGAGTGTCTCCGTTTTTGAATTTTAGAACCCGTTGATGCATTTGAACAAGGCCCTTTGAACCTGTTTTTGGGCGATCCAGCTAGGTCTCCAGACTAATTGGGCTTTGGGTCTCTTGAAGAATGTCTCGACGACGGCGTTATCATAACAATTGCCCTTGCCGAACATGGAGACCTCAAAGCTGTGCTTCGTGAGTAGTTTTTGATAATCCCGCGAACAATATTGAGAGCCGCAGTCAGAATGATGGATACAGCCCCGAGGCGGACGGTGCAGTGTGAGAGCTATTTGTAATGCGTGTATGGCAAGATCGCGTTTCATGCGGTTGCTGACGGCCTACCCCACAATACGTCTAGAATGCAGCTCCATCACAACCGCCAGATTCAGCTAACCCTCACGTGTACATATGTAACTAATGTCAACGGACCACTTCTGATTTGGTGTATCGGCGGTGAAGTCGCGGTCTAACAGGTTAGGCGCAATGCCATAGTCATGATTGCTGTTGGTCGTGGCCTTATATTTGCGAGTTCTGACGGACCTAATGCCGTTATCACGCATCAACCTGCCTATACGGCGATGTCCGGCCTCAAAGCCCATATCGCGAAGTTCTTCTACCAAACGGGGACGCCCATAAGTGTGCAGGTTCAGCCGATGAGCTTCCCGAATATGAGCCAACAGGCGCATATCGACTCGCTACCGCTGGCTCATAGGACGGCCTCGCCAGGCCCGAAAGCCTCTGGATGTTACACCGAGCACTCGGCAAAGCCGTTTGATCGTATAGGTCTTCTTCCACGCGTCTATAAAGGCAAAGCGCTTCATTTTTGACTCGCGAAGAAACCTCTCGGTATTTGCTTCGCAATTACCTTTCGGTCAATGGACCGTGGCCTTTTTTAATATCTTCCGCTTCTTCCTGTGGACTCGGTTTTCTTTGCGAAGACGAAGGACCTCCTGATGTAAATCAGGATCGGGAGCTTCCGTCACGTCTGATTGCCGGTGAAGCTGTACCCAGCGACTGAGGGTAGAAAAACCAACCCCGAGATCCGCCGCAACCAGTTTTCACGATAGATCGCTTGTAAGCGCTAGGCGAACAGCTTCAGCTCTGAATTCTTCCGTATGTTGGTGTGCCATAAGTTATCTCCTTGATGCAAATTACTCATCAAGGACCCAGAACTAAACCGCGACAAGTCCAAAGCTAGGGTTTATGATGACATTCTTCGTCGAAGTCACGCTCGAGGGGCAGAGCGAAGCTATCCTATCCGCTTTTGAAAAAGCCGCTATCGCGCGGCCTGAAGTTTTGGAATGCCACCTGACGACAGGTCATGCAGATTATCTTATCAAAGTTGCGGCCCCAAATACCGCTGATTACGAACGCATCTATAAACGCTCGATTGCCGCGCTACCGCATGTCAACAGGATCCAATCCAGCCTCGTCATGAAAACGGTCAAACGCTGGGCAGGATACCCGGCGCTCTAGATAGAGCCCTTAGCCGACGAAGCTTTTCTCCACCACGAATTGCGCGGGCTGAGAATTTGAGCCTTCTTTCAAGCCGAATGTCTCAACAAGCACCGCTGTATCATCAATCATATTCTTCGATCCGCAAATCATGACGCGGTCCGTTTCCGGATCAAGCGGCGGCGTTCCCGCCTCTTCGAATAATTTATGGCTCTCAATGAGGGTCGTAATGCGGCCCTTGAGTGGATGTTCATCGCGCGTAAGCGAGGTAATGAGCTTTAACCGGGGCGTACCGTCCTCTCGGACAACCATTTCGCCGACGAGCGGGTCATTGATCAAATCCGCGACAAGACGCTGAGAATATTCCAACTCACCCGCCTCGCGGCAGGTATGGGTGACAATCACTTCGTCGTAACGGTCATAGGTTTCGGGATCGCGGACCAGAGACGCAAAGGGTGCGAAACCTGTGCCAGTCGAAAACATCCAAAGGCGCTTGCCCGGGAGCAAGGCATCCAGAACCAACGTCCCAACAGGTTTCCGCCCGAGCAAAACCGTGTCGCCGATGTCAATTTTCTGAAGACGCGATGTTAGAGGACCGTCTTCAACCTTAATCGAATAGAATTCCAGTTTTTCGTCCCACGCCGGAGAGGCGACGGAATAGGCCCTCATAACCGGACGCTTTTGCTCCTCGGTCTTGGGCAGGCCAATCATAATGAACTCACCTGTCCGAAAGCGGAAAGACGGCGGACGCGTTATAGAAAAGGCAAAAAGTCGATCCGTAAAATGTTC
>Ga0114953_1000703_pt1 | contig 24627 bp, 15 predicted proteins | sample SidtaG_FD_87298 | JGI IMG/M metagenome (GOLD analysis project Ga0114953, IMG submission 87298) | Marine algal microbial communities from Sidmouth, United Kingdom - Sidmouth_Male2 metaG | ecosystem: Host-associated > Algae > Red algae > Unclassified | place: Sidmouth, United Kingdom | collected...
CCTGGCGGGGCCCTGGCGGGGGGGGTCAATTCTTCATCCGGGACAAATGATTCTGGCGATTTCTCCAGCCGCGCTGCGATTGCGGCGATTACAGCGCCTGGGGGAATCATGTGCCTGTGTGTGATTGGGGCCACCCCGAGGATCTGCGGCGGAGTGGCGCCTTGCTCGTGGCGCCATGCTCGTCAGTCGTGCGCCACCATGCGTCGCGTCGTGCTCGTCGTCACCGACCCTGGCCCTTGGCCTCCACGCCGCTTTGCCCCACAACCACGCTGGTCATTGCGCGATTAACTGCGTGACCGGTCACTGGTGGTTGAGCGGTCCTGTTGACTGGACGCGCGCGCGTTGTGCGATCGGCACCTGATCAATTGTGCGGGAAGGCGTCTTTGTGGACGAGGCCGCGGCTGTTCGTCGCTCGGGTGGGGAAGGTACGGCATTATCGCGGTTGTGGTTGCTGTTTTTCTTTTACATGCTGTTTTTCTTCTCTTGCTTTTTATCCCCGTCTGTCCTGTTGGCGAACGTGCACGAGTCTGTCCATCCGTTTACGCATTCTGACGCTCTGTTGTTTCCTTGCCTGTTGTCTGGCGTCATCTCTTCTTCCATGTGCTTTGGTTCGTTGCATGACTTTCATTTTCGCAGGCGTCGCCGATATGGGCGCCATCGGGAACGCGTCTGACCAGCACCTGTTCTTGAAGTTCTTCGACCACCTCGGCATCGACGACGACACGCAGCTGGTCTACCTGTCGACTCTGTTGAGAAGCGTCTTTGACGAAACATCGAAGCTGGACAAGCATCTTGCCAAGTACGGTGCCACCCTGCATTGCGCTGTGAGCCGGATGGTGGTGTCTAAGAACCCACGGGAGGCCCCGAGCCACCGCTGGATTCGCGTCCTGGACCGGCTGGGTTTCTTTACGGACGGCGACAAGCACGCCGAGCGCATCGTCAACATCGGCATGTCGTTCGCGTATCGGCAGCTGGAGGTCGACGCCCTCGCGGACGCCAACGCCGTCCTCCTCCGCCAGACGCTGCCAACAACAGCGGTCGCTAACGATGCCGAGGGCAACCAACGGCCTGGCGGGGAGGGCGGGTCAACTGCAACCGGCAACAAGGCGGCTGCCGCGGGGGAAGAGCTCCCTGGGTTGCTGGACGAGGACCTCGGCGGTGCGGAGGTCATTCTTCCCCCGGGAGGACTTTTTGTCTCATCCGACGGGACGCTGCCAGCCGGCCACTGTGGAGACGGCGGCGAGCCGCCGCTGCCGGCCGGTGGGACGGTCGTCTCAACAACACCTCAGGGGGAGCACCCGCCGGCTCGCAGTTTGAACGGGCAACCCCCACTCACCGCTGGCGCTGCTGCATCTGGCGTGGCGCCCTCGACCGCAGCGGGAGTTGGCGCCCAGTCGCAGGTCTCTCTTGAGAGTACGGCTGCTGGGGGAGGGCTGTCCGTCAGAAATGGCAGCGAAACACAAGATGCCACCGACGGCGGAGCACGGGCGGGTGGTGATCAAGATGGGCCAGCCGGTGACGCGGACGATGATGAGGAAGATGCCGTCGGACCAGTGCCCCACCACGTCGTCTACGAGCGGCAGCCGACCGTGGTGCCGCCGGCATCCGCCGTTGCCGTCGTCGCGTCGGTGTTGCGCACCGTTGCGAGCAGGTCTGGTGGGCCGGAGCTGGTGCGTAAGCTCTTTGACGACAGCCTCCTGTGCGCGGCGCGCACCGGGCCACCCACCCCCGCCAACCGCTCACTCGTCTGCCCCACAGGCAACAAGGCTGATTGGACGGCGGTCGGGCGCATGTGCAAGGGCTGGTGGCCTCAGTGGATTGCCACGCCCGATCTCCCCACACTCCCACCAGTCGGGACCATCGCTCTTCGCCTCAACTGCAAGCGGCTGGCGCGGACGTCTCGGTGGGCCATTTTAGTGGACATGTCGGCAATCAACGCGACATTGGTTGAGATCAACGTGACCTCGTCGCGCTTCTTCCCCAAGGCGAAGCTCGCTGCCGTCGAGGAGGTCGTGCGCATCTCGGCCAAGACGTCCATGCGGCTGCCGGTCGTGGTTGCTGGCCTGCTCCTGTTGTGCACCAAGGAGGAGCGCTTTGCGGGCGTTTTGACGGAGCTGGCCTCGGTGGGTCGTGTCGACGTCAACAAGGCAGCTCCCCTGCATGAGGCGGCCCGTCATGAGTTCTTCTCGGCTGGGCTCTCTTTGCCCGCAGCGGCAAACTCCCAGGGCTCGCAACCTCCCTGCCCGGCGACGGCGGACCATGGGGCCCTCGTCGCTTCCGTTTTGGGCAGTCCCCACGAGGTGGACATGAACGAGAAGTACACCGACATGGACGCGGCGCTCAAGCAGGAGGACGTGGAGGTGGCGACGCAGAACCGGGCGGACCGCATGAAAAAGATGCGAGCGTCGACGGCAGTGGCGAGGACTGCTGGTCAAGAAGCCGTTGGCTCTGCTCGCGCAGCGCCTCAGAGTGGATCTGTTGCAGCTGCGTCCGGTCTTGCATTTCCGGCTGTGCCCCCCCCTCGTCGACCCGCTCTTCCACAGTTGCGGCCAGCTGCACAAGGTCAACCTGTAAAGGGGGCTGCGACAAGTGGCAGCCAGCGCTCGGCCGCATCGAGCGCGAGCAAACCGCCAAGGGGGGTCAAGCGTGCGCGCACGGCCCGCCGCACCGCCCCCAAGGTGAACGGCTCGTTGTCTGCGACAAGACCCGGAGCTGCTGGGGGTGCTCGAGCACCTGGTGCGGCGCAAGCCGGTGGGCGCGCAAACCACGAAGGCGTGGCTGAGCCCGCAGAGGGCAACGCTGACAACGCCCTCGTTGCCGCCGTCCCTCTGCCAAGTCAGCGGTCAGGCAGTAATCTAACTGCGACGGCGGCATCACGCGGGCGGCTGATGGCACCGCCGATTGGAGGCGAAGCCGGAGCCCCGGCATTTGCTCCAGTCCATGGGGCGGGTCTATCACCGGGCCCGCCTGTGCCTGGCATCAGCCAGATTAGTGGGGTGAGTGACCTTGCTGTCCCCGGGCACGACGATACGTTGCCGCATCTTTCTCCTCCCGACTCTTTTCTTTTTGATGGCCAAACTGCGTTGCCTTCTTTACCCGCTGCTCCTGTCGCTTCTTCGTCTCCTCCAGTTGCGATGGTTGCGGGCTCGCCTTCTACTGCATTGAAAGAGGGAGGCGGGATAGTGCAGCCGGCACCTGTTTCCCCACCTCTGAGTTTTGTGGAGGAGAGTAGAGCGCGACAAGCGCGCGTTGAGTCTGACTTGCGAGATGCCCATGCATCTGTGCAGCACATTCTACAAGCGAGAGAACGTGCTCGTTCAGAGAAGTAAATAAATGTGCAGTGAGCCATCTTCTATCATCTCTATGCCAATGACGAACGAACGGAGACGGCTCTGGGTGTGACAAGTGGAGAAAGGAAATAAATGAGAACTACAAGCGCCGCCACTCGCTGTACATCTTGATGACCTGCGGGTTGGCGTACACTCGGCTAGCACAAAAAGACTTGATGTACAACCCCTTCTTGGTTGGCACACGGCTGATCGCCGTCTGTACCATACCCGCCTCAAAGCAGTGGGACAAGTCAAGCACAGCACGGGAAATGCTCAAGCTCTGCGACATGTGAATGGTCGACGCCCACCCCAACACGAAGGGCACCTGGTTGCGCACCGCCAACGCGCCGGGGAAGGAGTAGATGCGCGCCGGGAACTTGAGCGGTGGGCACGCAACCTCCACCCAGGTTTCACCAGCGTCGAGCAACCCGTAGCTGCCGCGCTCCATTCCCGGCGGCAAGATGTGGTTCTCGAGTCGGACAACAGCAGTGCCGTCGTCCTGGTACGAGGAGATGAATCCGACACTGCCGTGGCAGACGCCGAGCGGCTGCTTGTGGTTGGAGATGATCATGACCCGCGCGTTCAAGCAGTGCGGCACCGCCACAGGAGCCACGCAATCGGACAGCGCGGCCTTGCGCGACAGCTCCGGCACGGCCGACAGACTGGGCATGGCGAGCGACGTGTCGCGGTCAGGGTCAACGTCGACTGAGTCGACAGCCTTGTACAGCTTCGGCTCCGAGCCGGCCGTCAACGCGTGGAGGCACGCGCGGTTGTGGGCGACGACGTCCTTGTGCCGGGGCATGAGGTGGAAGACCTTCGTCTTCATCGCCTCGTACGCGGGTCCTTCCAGCCAGCTGTCGGCAACGAGACGCTCAACCGCGGAGGAAACCACGCCAACGCGGGCGTCGCGGACGGCACGAATGAATTCCGGATCGCGCTTCCGGAAGGCCCCGGGAAGATCGAGGTAGGCGTTCCCAAACAACGTCCGCCAGCACGGGGCGGTGAAGGCCATGGCGGCGCCCTTGACCGGCCCGAGCTGGAAGAAGTCGCCAAAGGCGTACCACAAGCACGGGCGCGCCGACTCAGACCGTGCCTGGGACAGCAGCGCGTGCATGACGCCCATCTTGTTGCCACTGACCATCGACACCTCGTCGAGCAGGATAGCCCGCACACGCCTGAGCCGCTCTTTGATGGGCGCGTACCGCCGGTTAGACAACAAGCGTCTGGCCTCCCCCGCTGCGTCGCCGCTGGGCTCGTAGTCGCGGATGAAGCCAAAAAACGAGTGGAAAGTGACGCCGCCCGCGGTCTTGGCAGACGTGCCGGTCGGCGCCAGCACGACGACCTCACCGTCAAGCGGGTAACGCTCTCGCAGGAATGCATGCAGACGCCGGAGTAGAGTGGACTTGCCGGCGCCCGGCCCTCCCTAGATGAATGCGCTTTGGATGCGCGCAAACAGCTGCTCGCAAACGGCATCCCAATGACCAACGGCAGCCAGGTCCCCAATCTGCCCGCGGTCTGTTGGAGATCGGGTTGGGCGCCCAACACTGCTGGGGGCCGCGCGGCCACCTGCCGCTCGCGACGACAACACGGTAGGGCCGCGGGTGGGGGAAGGGTTGGAGGTGGAACGAGCTTGGCCCCCGACGCCCCCGTCGGCAGCGCGGCCGCCATCTCCTCGCGACCCCGACGCGGTGTCGCGGCTGGAAGTGGTGGCACGGCGGTACCGCCGATCCGACGACCTCAACAAGGCGCGGAGCTCCAACCCATCCGCGTCTTGCGTGGAGTCGTTCGAGTAAACCCATTCGTCGAGGTCAGGAGGCGAGAGCAGCGACTCGGTATCATCCCCGCCCGAGGAAACCTCGTGAAGAGGCACGTCGACGTCAGCGGGCTCAGTCGCCGCCATCTTGCGGCGCTTCTCCAGCCCGCAGCAGGACCCATCCACGCCTCGATTGCCATGGGGTACAGACGACGAGGGTGGCTCGTCCTGCATCAGTCGATCGCCGAGACCCGCAAACGACGCCAGGCTCGACGGATCAGCGGTAGTGGGGCTCGCCGCCCTCTTGGATGGAAGCAACGGCGCCGCCAATGCGCCAAATCGACGGGGGAGACGACCGCCTTCCGAGACTTGGGTAGTGGCGGACTCCTTTGCCCTAGATGTCACTCCGGGCGCCGGCCGGCCAAAAGGGGACGTCAATCGTAGCCCCAAGGGAGATGAGCTGGCCACACTGCCACTCATCGATGGGCTCGCAGGCGAGCCAGCGACAGGCTGCGTCGGGCGACCAGACCCTGCCGCGCCCTCAGGAGCGTCGATAAAGCCGCCGACCACTTCCAGCAACGCAGGGCCCGCGTTGTTGTCCAGCCACTCCCACGCAATGGGCTCCGTTGCAAAGGTGCCGCAAATACAAGCCCCATTCGACGGGTCTTGCACGAGCGCCAGAACCGACGCCAGGCCGGCGCTGCTCGTCGGAAAGCAGCTCCGAGACGACGAGCTCAGCACCGCAATGAACGCCGTGGGCGAGTTTGCAACCGGCGCGAGCTCCTCCGTCAGATTCGCGGTTGTGGCGACGGCCTCCTTGTACACGGGGATGGTTAGCCAACACAGCGCGTCCCGCTGCGACGTGAAGCTCCGCGTGACGAGCACGCGGCCGTCGTTGCCGGCGCACAGGTGCAACGAAATGTGAGCGTCGGCAAACCAGTTGAGCATCACGCTCACTGTGGGTGACAGGATTGCGACGTACTTGCGCACGGCGTAGCCGACCGAGGCCATCGCTCCCTATGTGAAGTGAAGGCCGCTCGTGACAGCCCCAACTTGTAGGACGCAGCGCGGACGCGTAAGCGACGCCGCCAAGGCGGCTACAGTCACGCCGTTGCCGCCTTGGGATGAACACGAGGATGCCACTCAAACCGCCACTCAAACCGCCAGGATGAACAGGCACGCGTCAAAGACCAGACGCAACCAAGTGGGTCTGTCAACGGGTGGGGGGGGAAGGTGGAAGGGATAGAAGACAGTGTGGGGCGGACAGGGGAGAGGAAGCCCGCGAGGGGGGGCACACCCGAGGAGCACGAAAGGAGGGGGATAGCAGCAGGCCCCGCAGACGGGGTGCAACAGCGCAGTGCGGAAATGTGAACAACAAGCACACCTCCCTCAGCTCACGGGACCTCTGCACCAAAAATGACCGGCAGCCCTAGGTCTGCCAGCCAACAGTCGGTCCGCTGAAGCGACAAGCCCGTTCCCCCTTCACGCGGGACCACTGCACGCGTGCGCGCGTGCCGTGGCGTCCAGTGGCTACGAGCAATCGAGGCGACACTCGACGCGCGGGCAATGCACGGCGCTGGCAGCGTTGTGCCAAGTAGCAACCGGCACACCGAGTGGCGGTCGGGAAACGACCCGCAGTAATCAGTGTCTCCCAACGCACCATGAGAGCCACGCTGAGGTGGGATCACCAAGAGCCCGCGCGCGGGGGGAGGCCGCCGCCCGGAAACGGTCGTGGCGGGCACACCCAGGCGGGGGTTGTACAGCGGGTGGAGGCGGGTTGGGCGGAGGGCGGGCTCGACAACGACCCGATCACTACGACGTGGCGCGAGAAACAGAGAAGCGCGGTCAGACCGCTGTTTCTTCCTGAGCTCAGTCGCCTTCCAAATGCACAATGCAAACAGGTGCTACTTCTTCGTATTTCGTCGTTCTTTGAAAACTACTGGTCTCGCGCAGCAGGTGATATCTCCCGTAATCTCATGTCTATCCACCCAGTTCGAGCAGTGGGGCACGCGCCGCCCAGGCCCGTTTCTCGCGGACAGGCGGCAGCAGATAGAGGCCACTGTCCGCACTCGGACTACGGCAATGGTGCCTAACAGCCGACCGCCGTGGGCAGCACCCAAGAGCAGCACTTTCTGTCAGGGGCAGCGGCCTGATTCCAGCCGCCTGCGGCCACTATCGGCCGGGTACAGGCAGTCAAACCGATTCCTGTGGTGGAGTCGGTCGCATCAGTAAGCATCAGTAGGACGCGACATCAGCGCTTAGAGCGGCTTCCTATTGACGGGAGGGAAGGCGGACTGAAGAGAGGGAAGCAGTCGCTCGGGGGTCTCTCACCGACGGGGAGCAGAAGCGCCCAACCACGCGCTGCCGAGACCGCAGAGCCGCCCTGCGTCAAACGACTACTGGAAACCTGTCGATGCATCGACTGCCATAGTTGGGTCCCGCGTGTCGACCACCCATGCATGCTGTTTGTTGCCACTACAACTGCAACACTTCCGAGTTCCCTATCCAGTGTACCGATAGCGAGGAGCAAGATCATCCAGTGCTGAGGGGATTGGGAACGTCATTTCAGACATGGAGCCCACTATCAGATGACATCTACCAGCACGTTGCCTCAGTTGTGACAAGCGGTACTGTCCTGATGCGCAACGCTGTACACACAGCTAGGCCAACACCTGCAACTTGCGTGTGAGTATGATGCATCGGCAAGCCAACGACGTGTCATCAATGGCTGGCCGTACACGTCGCCGCGCAATTCTGTCAGCAGACCGTCCCGCGCTAGACACTGATCGGATGCTGCGTATCCCAGCGACACAGCATGCAGGCAACCCAGTCGCAAGAGGCAGCGTCTCCTGTTCTGCCATGCGTTCCGGAATGGGCGGCGGTGTCCGAGTTGTCGTTGCCTTCCATCTGATAGGAATGCTCTCGTTGATTGTGAATGCATACTTACTGCCCCCCAGTTTCCCGGCACCAACTGCGGTGCAGGTAGGCCCAGGCAGTGCCTGCGGTAGCGAGGCCTTCCAACAGTTTGGACCTTCGGCGGTCACTCGCAATGTGGTTGAAACTTGCGAGCACATAGCTGACAGCCAAAGTTGAGGTCAGAAGTACCGTGAAGAAGCCTGCCGCAGCTGCATGACCAGTATCAGCGCCATGTCCTAACGTGACCACATACCAACTCGAAGTGTGGTGCCTGAGCATAGAGCAGGGTACTGTGCGACGGTGCCGCCGCTCCCATTTCCCGTTGACCGCCCGGCGACTTCTTCAGCAGGAGCACCAATGCTTTTCACATCTCCATCCCGAACAGCCCCTGCGCTGGTGCGATCAGTGTCCTATTCCAAGGCCTACTACTACGTCCCACCACTGCATGCCCAGCCTGTACGCGGTGACCGGCACTGTGGCTTGGTTTCCCTGTGATACTAGGAGCAGACATCCGTCGCATTGGCTGCGCACGGCGGTCAACGACGAAGAATGGGCAAACTGCCGCTCAACTCAGTGGCTGGAGGGCATCGCGAGCTGCGCGCTTACCAAGACTGGGTGGCCACCGTCACAGTCTCTGGCGTCGCCCGAAGCACCAGCCGAAAACGATGGAGGACCACCGGTAGCGGCGGCCGAGCACCCGGTTGCGTGCGCAGCGTAGCTGGACAAGACGAACAGATCAGTCGAGAGGTAAATTACACAACGTGCGCTGTACAGTGGAGGCTGTCCCGGGAGATCTGAATGGGGTGACAAGGGCTGACGTGTACGTAGTTGTATCGACCATTGGTACTGCATGATTGAGGCCCCCCTCTGCAGCATGCCCAATCGCCTGAAAATACACCGCCTCCATTCGTGTATGGGCGTGGCGCTTGCTTGGTCGCCACTGTGACCGCTGGCTTCAAAGTGCCCCTCAACCTTGGCTGTTGTCGCAGCACGTGGGTCCCTATTTGCACTGCCGTGTCTTTTCTGCTGTTTATGCGAGCCTGGTGGATGCTGGGTGCGCCCATGTGGATGGGTAAGGTGCCGACATGGGCGGTGTCTGGCCTTCTCGTTCTTCGTGGTGGGAGCGTGGGCAACACTGGGTTGGAGTTCGGTCGCTGTAGGCCGATGACAGGAGGGGCAGGGTGATGGAATAAACGCTCTGTGGTGCTGCTGCGCCGAGGGTCATTGGCACACCGAGTGCCCTCTTGTCTCGAGCAAACTGCTTCTGTTTTTTCCGTCTCCTTCTTTCTTTCTTGACGCCCAACGGTTTGTGGCAACGAGTCCCACTCAACTGCATGTCTATACTACATGGTATCCCTAACCGCCGCATCCCCACCCGCAAAGCCCTCCCCCGCGCTGCTCCCGCTCTTGACATGCCCTTTGGCGCTGTGCCCCTCGGCGGCGCCCTCCCCCATGGCGCCACCCTCCCACTCGGAACCCGATAAGTCGTCGTCGTCCTCCACATCGGCGGCCGCCGCCTCCTCCGAAGCGGACCCAGACCCATCCTCCTCCCCCTCAGCGGCGCACGCGGCAACCAGCGAGGCGCTGCACGATAGGTCCATGCCACAATCCAAGTCATCAAAAAACAGAGCAAGAGAAATGCGCGTCCGCAACGTACGCACGTCTCTCTGAGTAAACGACAACGGCGTGCCGAGCGCAAAGCAATCAGCGGCGGCCAACACAAACACACCGCAGCTGCCCCCGTCGGTCTGGCGTGGAAGAGGTGTGTCCAGGTCCGTCCTCCAGTCCTCCACATTCCAGCGGCTGGCTAGGTCGCTCCCCAACCGAGCAGAGACCTCGTCCCGCAACCATCGCCGCAAAATGTTGACGATGCCGTGGGTGTCGCTCAACGCGAGAGAGTCGTAGAACAAAAAGACGCGCTCGGCTACGTCGATGACGACGAGCAGCCAGTGCGTGTTGCTGACGTGCACCGGCACGATGATGCGGTCGACGGCTTCGAGGTTGAGGCCAATCTTGGCGCCCCACTTGCGCACGCCGTCGTAGTTGTAGTGGATCAGGCGCGGCGCCAATCGGGAAAAGAAGTAGGTGCTCATCATCCGCGTGCGCGGAACCACTGTTGCCAACCCGACACTCACCGAGCGGACGACGACCGAGTTGCGGCTCCGCCGCGCCTTCTGATCGCGGTCATTGATCAACGCGACGAAGGAGTTCATAACCTCGCCGCCAAGCCACCTCTCTCCGTCCAACTGCGCAAAATCCGCACCATAGAGCTTGATCCGCGCCTTGTTCATCGGCCGCACCGCCGCGGAAGGCGCCACGTTGGTCAGCTCCGACGCGAGTTGCCGCTGCGTCGCGTTGGCACGAGTCGTGTCCAGGGGCGCACAGTAGGAGCGGTCCGACGCCAATCTGGTGTGTTCGGTCAGGAGCTCCGTGTGCACGGCCGGCTCAATCGACTGGGCGCCCGCGCCGTTCGCCGGCTCGTCGCCGCCTGCCGCCCACTCCCCGTCCATCTCGTCAATGTCAATGGCCACACGCGCAACATGTGCGTCCCCTGGTTGATCTTGCCCCACGACGACCTCGGCGGCACCGACAGGCAGCTGCCCGACAGGAGCAGCGGCGCCGTCCGCACCCACTTGCACGATGCCCGCCACTCCATCGACTGGATGGCTGTCCGGAGCAACGGAGTCATCTCCAGCAGCATCGAGTGCATCTGCATCCCGCCCAACGTCGGGGACCGCATGGTCGTCGGCGGTACAGGAGCAATGACTCGCGCGTTGGCACTCGTGGACCACTTTGGCATGGAAGAAAGGGGCGAGTGCGACGTGGTCGTTTTCGCCGGCGGCGGTGTCGGAGTGCAGCCGGTATAACTTTCTCAGGTTCATGAACGCCACCTGCGTCATCTTGTGCACCATGTACGTGGATGGCGCCATATACGCCAAGCTGGTTCGGTTGACGACGGCAATCGAGTGCGACACCTCCGCCGCCTGCGTGGCGACCCCGGCGGTCGTCCCCAGAAACTCGTCGGGCATGTAGATGGGCGAGCACGAGTGAGTAATCGAGTGCGGCCGGTCGAGCACGAACCGCGTGCCGTGCTCCCACATGACGGAGCGCACGCGCCGCATGGCATTCTTGTCAATCTTGCACGCCACATCGTAGAAGATGGCCTTTGGGAGGCGGGGGAAGCGCTCCAAGACGATGGATAGCGCCTCCCCGACGCTCTCGGCGTTGAAGAGAACGCGGAAGCCCAGCGTAAGCACATGCGGGCACACCACGTTGAAAACCCCCTGCGTCAAGCCGCTGCGGATGGCAAACGCCTTGTTGCACGCGTCGCCCTCCCCTTCCAGGTCCGCCACGTGTCGATCCTTGCCGCGGTACTGGACCCGGCGCTTGGCGGCTTCCGAGTCTCGGATGCCCGGCCGCACGCGCGGCAGACTGGCAAAGTACTCGAAACTGAGGAGCGGATCGTCCTCGTCGAGCTGCTCCGCGTCCGGCTGCTCCGCCCGCCAGCGCTTGTAGTCGGCCGGCGTTGGCCGGCCCTTCCAACGTGCACAGTATGGGGAGTTGCCCCACTTGCGCGCCAACGTCACCTTGCTCTCCGAGGCCGCCTTGAAGGCGGTGTCCACAAACTTCTCAATGTCAACCGCCCACCGCAACAGCCTCCCCACCGCGACGCGCAGGCCCTTGTCCTCGTCGAGATCCTCCGCAAAGAGCCCAACGAAACTGGACACGAATCCGATGCCGTCGAGCGCCTCGGTCATGGCCCGCCACGCCCCCCGCGCCTTGAGTCGCATGGTGTCACCAATCAACCGGACGGCGCGCTCGTCGAAGCCGGCGAATATTCCCGGCACGGTCTCGGTAAGGAGGGCCTGCAAGAAGGGCCGCACAGAGATCCACACGCCATCGTCTTCGCGGAAGTAGCGATCAAAGTCAGGGCTGCAAACGCCCGTCCTGTCGCGCCACGTCTCGGTCGGCTTCTTGGCGGCGGGGCCCTTGCCTCCCAGCACAACGCCACCGTCCCCGTCCGAGCGCAGCGCACTCTCGGCGCTGCTGTCGACCGCTGCCGTCCGGCTGCGCTTGGGCGGTCGCTCATCGCCAGCCGTCCCCGCGCTCTTGGCGGCGTCCCCGGCTGCCGCGGCGGCAGCGCCACCACGGGCGGGGGGTGCCCGCGGTTGGGTCGCACCGAGCGGAAAAAAGCGGAAAAATAACCGCGCTGCAGCCACGCGCGCCGTCAGCCTCCGCGTTGGAGTGAGCATGCTGGTCGCCCACGACCGCAACAGCGACTCTTGGCTTGCGGTCAGCGCCGCAGAGTTGCGCAGCACCTTGGAGACGGCCTCGCGCAATGGAGCTTCCTCGAGGATGCACAGCTTTGAAGCGGGGATGTCCAAGACCGGGCAATCCTCAGTCAGACGGAGCGGCTTGGTGTCGTCCGTATCTGTGCATCCGAGCGACTGGGCATCAATCACGATAAAGGCCGGGTTTGGCCCGCACTTTGGGCATTGCGCCGTCTCGGGGGGGATGTACAGGACCTTAATGAAGGCAGTCCCAAGCTTGACGACGTCTTGCCGCCGGAGCGTAAACGCCTGCACGTCGGCCGAGAGATGCCGCGTTGCCGCCGTGTAGGTCGTGCGACCCGCAATGATAAACGAGACGAGCTTGTCCAGCAGCCCCCGGGTAAACAGCAGCCACAGCCGATCCTTATTCCTGCGGCGCATGGAGAAGATGCCGTCCGAGTGGCCGTCGTACTCGACGACGAGCCCGCACGACTCGGCGTCGCATTTCCACCGACCAAGCCACACCTATGGGAAGAAAAAAGGCAAGCAAACCAGACGAATAGGAGCACACAGACAAGATATCGTCGTCAGAAACGGCTTTGACGAAGGGCTTGACCAACGGCTTGGCCACGCCCGACACCAACGCAACACATGACCGGGAAAAGAGAAAGATGAGGAGAGAGCATGCAAAATCACATGGTCACACGCAGATGTCATACGTACCTTCAATGGGGCCGCCGTTGGATGGTGCGTCGTCAGTAGTCCCGGCTCTTTCTCCACCTTGTGGCGTGACTGCCGCCGCTGTCCACAGCTGCCACAAAAGCGCTCAACCAGTGGCTCGCGCACGTCCCGGATCATGCCACGCATGGTAGACGAGGACAGAAGCACACCGAGCGTTCGAAGGGATTCCGCCTTGCCCTCGGCGGGCCCAGCTGCTCGCTCCGAGAACAGCTTGCGCCAATCCGCTGTCCGAGCCCATACCTCCCCATGCGCGACCTCCCCAGCGCATGGGAGCATGTTGCGGATCATCCGAGAAGCAATCTTGGCCGGCTCGGCGTCTTGGGGGCCGCGAATGGTGTCGGAGGCCTGCTTCTCAATGCCCTCGTCCTCCTCCTCGTTGTCAATGACCTGAGCACGAGCAGCAGGGGCGGGCTTGAGGGCATCCAGCCGCGCCTTGGCGGCGGCTGGAGAAGAACCATGCCGTACGTCGGTGAAGCCGTCCGACCCGGTCAAATCGCGCACGACACGGACGTGCCCGCACCTCCCCCGGAACCGGCGCCAGCCCGGAGCGATGCAGGTAGCGACGTTGCCGCTGCTAAAGGTCACCACCGAGTAGACGGACCGGTACAGCACGGACCACACGACCGCAGAGACGTAGGCTTGGGACACGGCAAAGTTGGACGCGTCGGCGCGGAGCTGCATTCGGGAGCGGAAGGTGTCGACGCTCACGCCAGAGCAGGAAAGCGCCTTGGCCAGCGCGGCCGTGTGCTCGCACGTCGTGCTGCGTGAGGAGATGGACAGGAAGACCGCGCTTTGAGTGCCTTGGTGGCAGGAGCAAAGCAAGCCGTCACGGCTGGACACCCATAAGATGGAGATGTCCCGCTTCAGCGCGCCCGACCGCAAAACGATCGCCCGCGACCGCGACCCTGGATCTCCAACCACGCGCGCGGTCACAGGTGACCGCTGCTTGCCGATCGGCTGCAAGGAGGCCTGGCCGCAGGCGCGTTGGATGCAGCACACCAGCGCGTCGTTGACGTAATCCTCCACCAGCACCTTGGCTTTAGGTACGCGTAGGCGGGGTGGACGTGGAGCTTGATTGGCGTCGTGACCCTCTCCGTCGCCGTCGTCGTTGACACTAGGAGGAGGAGCACCGGTCCGGATCTTTGGCGGCACGTCATACCGCTTCGTGATGTGCTTGGCGGGACCGGACGACGCACGTCCTCCAGCACGAACTCGTTGTACCGCCGCGCTCCAGCCGTCCCCCACGCTGCAGCCGCTGGAACAGGCCGCACCACGATGCACAGCAGCACCCAACTCCTTGGCGGGCGGGAGGGCAGCGACACTAGCCGCGATGGCCTGCGCCTGGCGGCGCGTCCCGGGAAAGGGAAACTCAACCGCGCGCGAAAAGACAGGGCGAAGGGCTTGATCGTCCGCCATGACATTCCCATCAGGAGCAGGGCATTCTCAAACAGTGCAACATGGAGACGCAGAGCAAGGCGCCACCCACCACCGCCACCAGCGCCGGCACAGCCCGCCGCGAGGGACCGGCGGCACCGCCGCCCGCCGCAGCAAAGCGCCGCCAGAAGGCCGCAAAACGCCGCGCTCCGCGCGGGGGAGACGGCCTACGGGTCATCGACGGCCGACTCCCCCCCGCCCCGGCCGCTGCACGTCCAACCACGACGCGACCGCGATCCGGCGCCCCCCGCCACGCCGCCGCCCGCGGCGCAAAAACGACGCCAAAACGCCGTAAAACGCCGCGCTCCGCGCGGGGGAGACGGCCTACAGAGCACCGCCGGCCAATCCGCCCCCGCCCCGGCCGCTGCACAGCCAACCGCGACGCGACCGCGATGCGGCGCCCCCCGCCACGCCGCCGCCCGCGGCACCAAAAGGCCGTCAAAACGCCGTAAAACGCCGCGCTCCGCGCGGGGGAGACGGCCTACGGGGCACCGCCGGCCGATTCGCCCCCGCCCGGCCCGCTCCACGGCCAACCGCGACGCGACCGCGATCCGGCGCCCCCCGCCACGCCGCCGCCCGCGGCACCAAAACGCCGCCAAAACACCGTAAAACGCGGCGCTCCGCGCGGGGGATATGGCCTACGGGTCACGGCCGGCCGATCCGTCCCGCCCCCGGTCGCTGCGCGGTGTCGGGCGGCCGCCAGTGACGCCCAGGCGCAAAAGAGGCGCCAAAAAAAACGAGCGCCGCGGCGCGGCGGCGACGCCAAACGATGAAACTCAAACGTCAGCGTGGCAACGGTGAGAAGGGGCGCGCTGCGGTAGCAGAGGCGTGAAGGTCGGGGTGCAGAAGCGCCCGTGGTGGCGCGCGGCGCAGGGTCGATGCGGGCAGAAAGACCGCCAGATCTGGCCACGTGGGAGGGGTGCGCGACGGTGGGCTCGACGACGGTCGCTGGTGTCTGGGGCCCGGGCCCGACCGGCGTGTCTGAGAGCCTGTCTGGTCTGTCAGGTTGACACGTCTGTGTCTGGCACGAGGGCGTCCTGTGGAGGCTGTCCACGTGCCGTGTCTGGCGGTGCCCTGAGCGTCCAGATCGGGGTGTCGGAGACTTCTGATTGGCTCAGCCACCTCTCACAGAGCATTCTCACAGCGAGAATCCGTGAAAGCTGATGCGCCCGATTCCTTCACGCAGCAATGGGGTGCCAGGACACTCCTGGGGGGAAAGGTCGACCTCTCCCTGTCTTGCTGTGTGGTAGTGATCTGGTGCTGCTCTGGGTGAAGGCAGCCGACTGCTGTGCGATTTCGCCCAGACAGAAGCGTCCGAGGACTTCGATGTGCTTCCGAAAATGTAGTGCATGGGTCTCACTTGCTGTGCTGTACTGTGATCCTGCAAGCAATCTGTCACGTGCAAGTGTGAGTAGTTGACAGGCTGTTGATCCGTGTCTCCAAATCCAACTGAACGGCTCGACGAAACCACGACGGCGCCCGTTGGCCCTGGTTCATAGTGTGCTGTGCCAACGTGCCCGTGACCCTGCGTCCTCTTTGTCACCGACTCACCTCCAGTGATGGGCACTTTTTCGACTACCGAGTATGGTCCTGAGCGGCATTGGGGCGCCCAGTTCTTGGTACGTTCTTGCCTCTCCGGCGTGGTGGTGTCACTTGGCTGCACCTGACCCACCCTCCCTCGCCTTCGTGGCGGTGGGGCACGATGATTAAAACGCACTCTTCAGTGCTATTCCTCGTTGATGACCTGACGGACGTATATCGTGTACGGCCGTTGGGACTGATATAGCAACTTTTAATTGCATTTTGTATGAGTGCCAATGCGGACCTCGCTGCCAGGTCTACCGCTTGTGCTTTGTTTTTCGGAGCGGGTGCCTTGTTCGTCCATGTGCTGACTGGTTCTCGCTTGTGCGAGTGAACTTGGCTGTCTCTGGCATCTATGCACTTCCGTGGTTGTCATGCCGCTGGATGTTCTCACCGTTGTCTATCACGCGCGCAGGTGGAACAGTCTGCGGTCCTTCTTGTCTTGTCCCCCGATAGAGAAACCCCATGGTTTGTAAAGATTAGGGCCTTGCTTTTGTTGTCACCTTCTCGGTGCAGTAGGTTGCGGCGTGACGGCCGAGCCAGTCGTAAGCCAAAGTGGTAGGCTCGGTTGAGTAGTGGCGGCAGCACTTCTCATGGCAACTGCAAGGGCAAGACGTTTCGCCAACAACGCCACTCCACGTCGCGCACGTCCGCCGTCTCGCTTTCTTGCGCGCGGACGCTTGCTAGATAAGAACGTGTGCATTGGATTCCTTGACCAAGCGGAGGAACAGCGCACAATTGAAAGCAATACGTAGGCATCGTTTGGTTCTGAGCGGCGTATCATAAGATGCGAAACAAAAACAAAAGACAGGTTACCGTCTGTACAGAAAAAGCGAGAAAGAACGCACACCAACAGGGAGATGAGGGACGTCATCAAGCAACAAACAAACAAACAAGACAGGCAGGGCGAGACCGGGCCTACGCAGCAACCGGTACACTGGCACTGCCCGGAGTGGTTGCCACCGTTGTCACTGACACACCCGCGAGCTGCTGCACCTTGTCGTCAATGTCGTCCTCGCCCATGAGCAAGGCCGCCAAGTCACGCAGATTAGTCGTGTCCGCGTCGGCCTGGTCCGCTTCCGCCGCAATCTGCCCGCCCTTGATGACAAGGTCGTTGATGCGCTCCTTCTGCAGCGCGCGACTGCGGATGCGGTCTTCAATGGTGCCCCGCGCCAGCAGACGGTAGACGGTGACGGGGCGCTCCTGGCCTAGCCGGTGAGCGCGGTCCATCGCCTGCGAGTCGACCGTCGGGTTCCAGTCCGAGTCGAAAAAGATGACCGTGTCAGCAGCCGTGAGGTTGATACCCACCCCACCCGCACGCGTCGACAGAAGGAAGACAAACAGGTCGTCGTCTGTTTGCCACTCGGCCACCATGTCGCGCCGATCTGCCAACGCGGACTGGCCGTCCAGCCGCACGTACTTGAAGCCGGTCGTCTGCACGTAGTTCTCCAGGATGTCCATGACCTTGGTAAACTGCGAGTAGACGAGCACCTTGTGGCCTTCCCGCTTGAGTCGGCGGAGAAGCGCGTCAAGCACCTGCATCTTGCCCGAGTCGGCCACCAGGCGGCCGCGGTCAGGCATGGAGATAGAGGAGGTGCCGACGGCGCCTCCATAGTTGCCCGACAGACCTCGCCACAGCGCGTAGTTCTCGGCCACGGACACGCCGCTGTCGACCGGAGGCGAGGGATAGGCCGACGCCTCGACCGCGCGGAGTGCGGCCGCGTGCGACGCGTCTCCGGGAACGAACGCATGAGCCGGCGGGGCTGTTGCGGCAGGTACATGTATCCGTGTGACTCGTAGCAGGCGTGTGTGCACCTCAACCATCTGGGCCGGAGACTCGTGGCCGGGGAGCAGGATCGGCGCGAGACCCCCGCCCCCCGCTCCGCGCGTGCCCCGCATCGGTAGCAGCAACCGCCGGTGGGGCACGTCCAGTGGGTTCTCCCCACACGACACGCCCTCGTCATCCGACGACCCGTACACCGTGCGCAGGCGATCCAGGCCCTCAACCACACCCGCAGTGATCCGGTGCCACCCATACACGGGCGCAAGCACACCTGCAATCGCGAAGATCTCGGTGGGTGAGAGGCCCCCGGCCAGCCGCAGAGCAGACAAAGAGCCGCCGGGCACGGGCGTCGCGGGAGACCCCGTCTTGGCTGGCGGGAACCACTGCTTGGTCAACCGCGCCGGCGTGAGGGGCCCACAAGTAATCACGCATGCCTTCTGGCGCTCGGCCTCGGCGAGGGCGAGGCACTCTTGTACTAAAGACGGATAGGAGAGCGACAACGCAGACTCCCGCACAAGCGTCACCGTCTGCGGCGGAGGCGGCCCGTCCGACTTGTTCGTCAGCACAGCCGGCGGCAGCGGCGAGATAGAGGGCGGGGGTGACCGCTGGAACTGCAGCGGCGCCGTCGGCGTACGCCGTTGGAACGTCTCAGGATGGTTGCACACCTTGCGCAGCTGCATGATGATGTTCATGAGTTGCCCCTTCTCTGACGCGTCTGCCGTCCCGCCGCCACCGCCCGAGTTAACGCCGAGCGTGCGGCGGAGCTCCTCAACAGAGATGTTGGCCTTGATCCCCGCGTACAGCTTGCGCTGGCGGGGTGTCAGGTCGCAGTGCACCACTAGCTCCGTCTTGGGCGGCATCTCGTTCTCCACGTCGCGTTTGACGCGGCGCAGCATGAATGGGTCCAGAAGCGTCCGCAGTCGCGCGAGCGTAGTAGAGTCCAGCATTGACGACGCATTCTTGGCGTGCCCCTCAATGTCTTTAGCAAACCAGTCCGCAAACTCAGTGTGGGAGTCGAAGACGGTGGGCATGATGAAGTGCAGCAGCGACCACAGCTCCGACATCTTGTTCTGAAGCGGTGTCCCCGTCAGAAGCAGCCGGTTGCGGCACGGGAAGTTGAGCAACGCCTTCCAACGAGCGGACGCCGAGTTCTTGATCGCCTGCGCCTCGTCGAGAACCACGTGCTGCCACTTGACGCGCGGGAAATGTGTTTGGTCGGTCATGAGCGTCTCATACGAAGTGACGCACACGTGAAACTCCGAGTCTCGCCGGTACATACGCTTCTGCGACCAGTGCTTCCGAAGCTCTTGCCGGTCGGCCTTGGAGCCCCAGTAGGGGAGCACACGCAGCGACGGGCAAAACTTGCCAACCTCCTGCTGCCAGTTGTGCAACGTGGCCTTGGGCGTGACGACAAGGAACGGGCCCCAGTTGTTTTCCGCCTCGGCCAAGTACGCCAGGAAGGAAATCGTCTGCACCGTCTTGCCAAGCCCCATCTCGTCGGCCAAAATCCCGTTGATGCCTTGGTCGTACAGGGAGACGAGCCACGACAGGCCGCGAAGCTGATAACCCTTCATTTTGCCCAAGAGGATGGATGGCTGCTTCACCGCGGCCACCTGCTTGTTGTCCGACCCCGCCAACGACATGGCAGCTGCCGCCGCTTCCGCCGCGGCAGCTTCCGCCGCAGCCGCAGACGCAGGTGTGTGACCCTCGGTTGCCGCTGGCGTCACCCCGTCCATCGCGTTCGCCGCCGTTGGCGCAACCAGCCCGCCCTCGTCATCTGCATGACGCGCCTCGTCCGCCGCGCGGTCAGCTGCGGCCGTGTCGGAGATGGACCGTTGCCGCACCGTCTCGTTGTCAAACTGCGCTAGCTTGGCGCGGTGGGCCACGAGCAGCTCGGAAGCAGCGGCTTCAGACTTACGCCGTAGCTCCGCATCGTCCTCCGTCCCAGTGATCGAGTCCATCGACGCGTCTACAGGTGGAGCAGCGGCCGCAGTTACACTCGGCGCGGAAGCAGCCCCAGCCTTGTCGGCGGCGGCGGCGGCAGATGTCGCCTGCGCCTTGGCTTGAAGAAAGGACGAGAACGCTTCGCTCTGGCCAAGCAGGAAGCGGAGCTTGTTCTTCTGCCGTTGCTCTTCCCGCAGTTCGTCCTCCCGAGTACGCAGCGCCTCCGTCTCGGCCGCCAGTCGCCGACGCTCCTCCACACGCTCCCGCTCCTCCCGTCGCCAGTACGTCAACACGTCTTTGAGCAGTCGTCGCGATCGCCGGTTGGCGTCGTCAGCGGCCCGCACAGACCGCAGGCTTCGTTTGCGCGCCTCCCGCGCACACGCTGCCGACACGCCGCGTGACAGCTTTTGAAGCGTCGTCGTGACCTGGCCGTGCGCGCGGACGGCCTTGACCACGTCCGTCTTGACAAACGTGTGCCAGGCGTTCCGGTCCTTTTTCCACCGGATATCGTCCTCGGGTCGTGGCACGGCAGCAACCGCTGCCTCCAGCGTCATCCCAGGAGAATGGTCTCGTCCCAGGGCGAGCTCGTCGTCGTCACCTGCACTCCCAATCAACGAGGAAGAGTTCAGACCCGGCAAACTCAAACGGCCGGCCACGTCGGCGGGATCCAGGTCGGGGGTGGTGGCGGCCTTGGCGGCCATTTGCGCTGCTTTCTTTGCCACCGACCGAGCCGCAGCGCCCGAAAGGGGGCGAGATGGCCCAGCCGCCTGAGCCCCAGGCCGCAGCAGCAAGCGCTGTTTGCCTGACAGCGGTGCAGGGGGCAATGTAGACCCGCGGTTGCCCGACCCCAAGTGCGGTGACGTGATGCCGATGTGTGCCTGGCTCGGGCTGCTCATCACGTAGCGGCTCTTCTTCACTGGCGGCCGACGGCGGAGAACCACCGAACCTCGTTCACCGCCGACGGCCTTCTCCTTGCGGGAAGAGCGGAACTTGTTCTCGGAACGGTCCAGCGCACGGTCCATCGCCCGACACGTTGGATCTAGCTCGTATGGCAGTGGGATGGCTAGCCGCACACCACGTACCGTGATGCACCGGTTGTCATTGGGATCGTCATCAGCCACCCACTCGGCGGGTAAGGCGCGGTCCGCCAGGGTTGGCACCAGCCGGGCCAGTTGCAAGGCACCCGCGTGCAAGATGGGCGCTGCCCACAGCAGGCCCCGACCAGGCCGCCGCACCGGCGGGGCGGGCGCAGCATCAAACTCGCCGGACGCCGGCGGGATAGCACCATCACGAGGGGGAATGAGCGCAGGGTCGTCGTCCACCTCCTCCACTGGCGGCGGACCGCCACGCACCCGCGGCCGCCGCCGGCTGCGGCCGCCGGACCGCCGGCGCCCAGGCGAACCGCTGCTACCCGAGCTGTCATCGTCGTCACTGTCAGATGACCGGCTCGCGTAGCGACGAGTGGGGATCTTAGGCGCCAGGGCTTCGGGCACATCCGCTGGTACCAGATCCTTGACGCTCGTGAAGCCCGGGGGGGGCTTCGTCGTAGCATCATCGTCCGAGTTGGTCTCCGCCCCTGCACGTCCTTCCGGTTCATCCTCCTCGGTAGATGACACGGCCCACTTGCCGCGCTTCTTCCCTGCAGCACCCGGAGCCCCCTTGGCCCTCCGGTCAGACCCACTGGCGCCTCTGCCTGCCAACCGACCCGCCGACACACGCGGCGACGAGGGAGCCTCCTCAGTACGCTCCGTGCGCTCCGCGTAGACACCAGAACTGGGCTTAGCCTCTTGGTGCGCTTTCCAGGACGGTCGCACGGACCGCTGCTTAGTAACTTCGGCCCACGATGACGTGGGCGCCGGCGTACGAGCAGAGCGGCTCTTCTTCTTGGGCGCATCACGGCCACTGTCCAGCTCTGATGCCGACCGACGTCGAACGAGCGGCTTGACGTCATCGTACGCAGGCGGAGCCGGCTCGACTTCCACCTCGTCCACCACTTCCTCGCGCGTATCACGGGCGTAGCGCCCGTCCCGCCCACCGACACGCCCATCGTGCATGCCGCGTCCGACCCGACTGTCGCGCGCATCCTCGCCACGCGCATCCCGGCCATCGTAGCCATCGTTCGCCTTGTCGCCCATCGCAAACCGGTCATCCCGGCCGTGCGGCACGTCGCCGTGTTCTCGAGCCAACCGCCCGTCACGAACATCACGGCCGTCACGAACATCACGGCCATCACGGCCATCACGGCCGTTCCGACCTTCGCGCACGTCACGACCGTCATGACCACCTTCCCACTCGTTACCGCCGTACTCATCCCACTGATGTTGGCGATTGGGCGGCTTGGTAGGGCGGCTGCGAGCGTCGCCGCCGCTGCTACCGCCACCGCTGCCGTCAGCACCACGGACACGGCCGAGACCCTTGCTCTCTAAGTCCGACTCGCTCTGCCGCCGCCGGTAGACACGTTCTTCCTCGTCGTCCGACCCGCGCCGCCGGCTACCGTGCGGCCCCGAGCCCGCAACGGCACTGCCACCTTCGCTGTCGCTCTGGCGGCGGCGACTGCCGTGCGACGACCGGTACTCGTCGGCGCGCGAGGAGCCGCCGTATCCCCGCGGTCGCCGTGCATACGCGTCCGGCCCGTCACGTGGGTCTTCTTCTTCGGCGACTCCGCTGCCGCGGTAGGCCGCTTCGACCTGGCCTGGCGAATACTCCATCGCCTCCATGCCACCACTGCTACCACCGCGGTAGTACATGTCTTGGGGAGGTGGATGACTCACCCGCGGGCGCCCTCCATCCACGCGGTACGCACTTGCTGACGAGTGCGGTGGCGGTGGTGGCGGTGGTGGCGGCGGGGGTGGGGGCGGCGGCGGGATGGGCATTTGTGCGGCACCCGCCGGAGGCCCGTCGGGACGACCATAGAACTGCGCCCGAGAGGGGTGTCCAGGATGACCCCCATGGGCCGAACCCCACCCATGTGGCCCAGACCCAGGGGGTGCCGACAGAGGTGGTGGCGGTTCCCCATAAACGCCACTCCGAGCGGAAACGGTCGACAGCGGCGGCAGTAGCGGCCGCGGCATTCCATTCCCATACCCACCCTCAGCCATAGATGGGTGGACAGCGCCGTATGGAGACGACCCAAGCCCCCGCTCTATTCCGCTCTCCCGACGAGATATGGGTAGATGCGTCGGGTGGCGAGCGCCCTGTTGGGGACCAAGCCCCCGCAGCAGCTGTGGCGACGGGTAGGAGCGCTGGGCGCTAGGAGGCGGGGGAGGCGGCGGCGGCAGCATAGACTGCGTGGGAGGGCCCATTTCGCTGTAGGGCGCAGTGGCCCCGGGTGACGTGCCCGCCTCGCCGTGTCGACGAGCGTCGTGGTGCATCGGCCGCCCGTAGACGGGGGTCTCGGGCGGTCCGTGACTGTGCCCGAGACCCCGCCCGTACCCGTACGTCGGCGGCCCCGGCATGGATGGCAGGGGCGCAACTGACGAGAAGCGGCCGCGGGGAGGAGGCAGCGGCGGCTCCCCTCCACCGCTGCCACGAGCGCCCGAGCGGCTCGGTTCACGATGGCCACCACCGCCACCGTCCCCTATCGACGGGGACCCGTCCGCACGGTGGCTACGACGCGAGGGTGGCACTATGGGTGGGCCTGAAAGCAGGTCATCCATGTTCATCGGCTACGACGGGGGAGTACGACTGCACCGCCCCCCTTGCACGCACGACCGATCGCAGCCCGTGCGCGCTCCGTGGACTGCAAATGGCCACCTCCCCGAGGTTGGAGAGCACTACCACATCCGTATGCAGCGGCAAGTGGGCGCGCGGTTCCAAACTGGGAGACGGATCGGCGCCACAAAAGTGCAGCCCCAAGCACTCCGCACACTCGACGACGCACCGCAAAAGAGGTGGTCGACCGAGGGGACCTCCAACCGCGCGGGAAGCGCAACGAGAAAAGTGCGGAAGCGGAGGACGCCCCACCGCAAAAAGCCGGTACACAAAAGGAGCGCGGCTGCACGGACGACGGCGAGGGCGGGGTGCTAGGGCGGGGGGGCGAACCGTGGCGGAGGGGGTGGGGTGTGGTGGCGGCGGAAGGGAGCCGAACACCAAAGAGGGGGGAGGCGAGACCAGCGGCGTGGGAGGGGCGCTCCGACGGCGGCGACACCGAGTGCACGTCGCGGCACCCGCAGCGCCCGTCCTCCAGCGCCGACGGCGGGTGAGGGAGCGAACGGCCGTCGCGCCGCAACGGTGGGCCGGGCCGGGCCAGTACCCCGCCGCGCAACACGACGCGGGCAGGTCGGGCAAGCACTCGGCACACGCCGGGCTGGGGGGGCGCTCCCCCGCTCACGGCGGGCCAGTTCGGCGCCAGCACGTCAGGTGCAGGGTGCCCGGGGGGGTGGGTGCCACCATGGCCGGCCGGCCGCGCACTGCACCTGGTCGCGGGGGGGCGCGACGTGCAGGGTGGGGGGCGCTGGCGACCCCTGTCCGCGCGCGCTCCCCGCCACCGCAGCGAACCACCGTCCCCCCCCCCGGCCACACCTCCGTCGGGGCGCGTGCGCGGCCGCCAAATGGGCAGGCGGGGCGGCGGGACCCTCGCCCCCCCCCGCGTCCCCGTCCTCCCCACACACACACACACACCCCCACCGCACGTCGGCCGCGCGGCCGTGGCAGGGGGTGGCGGGTCACCCGCCGGCAGCGACGCGGGAGGCGGCTCGACACACGGTGGGGAGGGGTGGCGGCCCGAGGTGGCTGCGGCCCACAACTTGTCACCCCCCCCCCCCCCCCCCCCCCCCCCCCCCCCCCGCGCCCCCCCCCCCCCCCCCCGCCCCCCCCGCGGGGGCCCCCCCCCCCCCCCCCCCCCCCCCCCCCCCCCCCCGCCCGCCCCCCCCCCCC
>Ga0114953_1000709_pt1 | contig 24541 bp, 18 predicted proteins | sample SidtaG_FD_87298 | JGI IMG/M metagenome (GOLD analysis project Ga0114953, IMG submission 87298) | Marine algal microbial communities from Sidmouth, United Kingdom - Sidmouth_Male2 metaG | ecosystem: Host-associated > Algae > Red algae > Unclassified | place: Sidmouth, United Kingdom | collected...
CAATAGTCCGTTTATCTATTCATTATTATTATTCCTGTTGTGTTTTGTGGGCATTGCTATCAGCTTCTTCCCGTATCTGGTGCCACCCTCGTTGACGATATGGGACGTGGCTGCACCTGATGAGAGTTTGCGATTCGTACTCGTGGGCACTGTCGTGCTTGTGCCTATCATCTTGATCTATACCGCGTATGCTTACTGGGTGTTCCGCGGCAAGGTGAATCCGGCTGACGGCTACCACTAAATGATCAGAGCCACAGCAAAACAAATTGTATGGTTTATCGGACTCTGGCTTGCAGGTGTCGCAGTGGTATTGATCCTTGCGTATCTGATTCGTTTGGCACTTTAATAATTTTTCCCTGGTGGTCTGTCAACTCGATAGTGCGAATTTGCAATGATTGGCGATCTACGGGTCTGTTCATAATACGTGTAAAAAGTAGGCACAACGCCTGCTCACTGGCTGATAGGTACAGACTTTGGGGCTAGTTTTGGCGGTTGTTCACTCATATCCACGCTGTATTGACCAAAACGACGAATATGATCTCTGATATACGGGCTTAGTGACGCCACACATTCTTCGCTAATCGATTGCCCTTCGGTTGCCAACTGATCCAGGACAACGGTCAGGTCTGATACGTTGTGGAGCATGATCGCATTGGCAACCAAATCCGAGTACTTGACCTGTTTGGTTTGCTCTATGGGGTCACCACTTTTGATTACCTGGCCACCAAAGTTAATCCAGTCCAGAAAGTCGTTGCAAGACTCTATTTTGGTGGTTTCAGCGCGAATGGTGTGGCGCAAATCGGTCTCTGATAAGTAGCGTAACAAGAATAATGTCCGTATCACGCGACCCAATTCTCGAAATGCACGATAGAGTTTGTTCTGGCGATTGTTGCTGTTGAGCTTTCTCAGCGGCATAGAAGGCAGTACTTTACCTGCCTGTATCGATAGCATCACCTGCATCATGTCTTGCCAGTGCCGTTCGATAAGCGCCCAGTCGATGGCCTTCGTAAACAACCCATCGATGTGTTCAAATCTCGTGTCTTGCGAGGGCCGATAGAAGGTGACGGAATTCCAGTTGCGCATGCGCGGAAAGAGCTGAATGCCTAACAGGTACGCGACTGCAAATACTGGCTCGGATTGTCCTTGTGTATCAGCATGCAGGATATCGGGTTGGTGGACTGATTTGTTAAGCATCAGCGCATCGAGGATGTACACCGCTTCCCAAACACCACAGGCGATGAAATGGCTGAACAACGCAATGTATTCGCTGGAGATGTGGTGATAGGCAATGCCACCATAACCACCGTAGCGAATGTGTTGTTCGCCCAGTAGATTGTTTTTGCGTAGTTCCATCTGTGTGCCATCGGCGATGGCCACTGTACTCTTTCCCCAGAATTTGGGCAATTCAAACCGAGCGTACTCACCGATCACATCATTCAGTGCGGCTTCGAGTTTGGTGGCGTTGGTGTGTTGCGCATTGATCCTCCGTAGCGTTTGTCGATTGATGTTGTTAGGGGAGTGACTTGCGGTTTGCGATGCGCCCAGATTGCAACCACAACCGAACACCGTGAATAGATAGGCGCTGTCTGGATCAGATAGTTTTGTACTGGAGCCTGACGGTGGAACAAAATGCTTCGTGTAATGCGACCAGTGCTGTACGTTCTTCAGAATATCCAGTAAGTGACGATTGGGCATCCGCTCATGGACTGCCCTCTTGAAGTCATCGAGGCCTTCAGGTGCCTGTCGGATCGGTAGTCGTTTGACATGCGGTACGCCATCAGCATCAAGCGTAAACTCACCATCGCCTGGAAACCGTTGATCTGCCTGGTGAGCAACACGCGTTAATTGCGCTCGCAAATGAGCGACAAGTCCAGCACCCGTATCCGGCAACTCTAGCGCCTGGCAGTACTCTGTAAGTCGATTCTGGAATTCGTTGCAAGGTAACAATTGCGCACGGTAATCTGCATAGGCCTCTGAGCCCTCTACGTAAACATCACCATTTTGCAGGGATTCAGCCAGATGAATGAACACGCACACCTCCAATGCCCGCCGATCGAACGTTGGAGTACTCATGCGTTTATTGGTTACAAACGATCTCCATCGTTGAGATACAAAACCAAGATCGATTTCAGCAGGTACGTCGGCCTTACGAGAGCTTCGGTGCTGACACACATACTTCAGCGCGGTCAGTAAGCTGGAATCCTGTGTCGATGAGTTAAGCTCGATCAATTCCACTACACGAAAGATGGTAGTACGGCTCGTTGCATGAATTGGCCACAAGAACGGAAGATAGTTATTCTGGTGATAGGCGGACACCGCGTTGACTTTCGAGCTGAGTACATCGAAGCCACCTTGGGTACTCAGTGTCTGTCGCACATGTTGGCCGAGCGCCTCATCCGTATAGTTCTCCGGCGAATAGCGCAGCACCTCGCCTAACACGCCAATCAGGCTCTCTTCGATATCCTGATGCTTTTCCTGGAGGCTGCGCAGATTTTCTTGTGCCTGCCGTACGACCCGTTTCATGCGTCGCAGAAACATGTCGACGACTTCATCGTGAGTACGGCGTCGCGTCTGGTGTAGCAATGCCAGTAGCAGTGTGTAGCGCTTAGGGGCATGGCGAATGCCCCGCATATCGCCAATGGCATAGGCCGTAGCCTCAGCGGCAAACTGGCGCAATTTTGTGAACGTCACATCCTGTAAGTTCAGCGTCGGATCGAGCCAGCAATCCAACATAGTCAGTCTGTCAGCCCAGGCACGGAAGTGCTTCAAGGTTGCTGGTCCAGGAGTTTGCTTCATGCGAGCAAACCCGGTGATTTGATCGCCAGAGGGTATCTGCAACAACCCTGGTGACAGGAACAGGAACCTGTGTCAGTGGCACGAAGTAGCCGAGCTGCTGACGGGTTTTCAGCAGGATGGCTAGTACCAACGGTCCACGATCACCGCGCGCGTTATGATTAATAAATGCCTTCTCTCGATCATCAAGGGTATAGCAAGCAGCCAATTCCCTTTCAGTCAGTGGCTTGTTCAGATGCGGGTAAGCCGTTCGATCAAGAGTCGTCATGGTTCAGTACCGCCCAGCGGGAAGCGAGTTCAGAAAAACGGTCGTTTTTGTAAACTTGCATCAGTTGTCCTCCTTTGATTGCCATACAGGCTTACAGCGGTTCAATAAACTGGTCTACATAATCAAAGTTCACTCTATCAAATCGAGATGAGTTTGGTAAACTCGCTCCATGATATTTGGCTATGTTCGCGTTTCAACGATAGACCAGAACACCGACCTGCAGCTTGATCAGCTCAAGCGTGAAGGCTGTGATCAAATCCTGCGTGAAACTGTCAGTGGAGCCAAGGCAGATCGACCAGTCTTAACGAGTCTTCTCGAAAAAGTACGACCCGGCGACACCATCGTGATATGGAAGCTAGACCGATTAGGCCGCTCACTTCAGCATCTCATCGAGTTGGTCAACACGCTCATGGAGAGAGAAGTCGGCTTGAAGAGCCTGCAAGATCCTATCGATACAACCAATGCACAAGGCAGGCTGATATTCAATATCTTTGCATCACTGGCAGAATTCGAGCGAGATCTCATCATCGAGCGTACCCAGGCAGGCCTTACGGCTGCACGAGCTCGCGGTCGCACAGGCGGAAGACCAAAAGGACTCACTGAGTTGGCAGAAAAGAAAGCTACCGCTGCTGCAGCCCTTTATTTAAAGGGGGAACTCACTGTCAATGAAATCGCTGAGAATCTGGGTATCAGCAAGGCAACGTTGTATAAATACCTTCGCCACCGTCGTATCATCATTGGGCACATTCAGAAATCAGTGCCTGATCAAAGACCGAAGACACTGAAAGTCAACGTGCACATGATCATTGAGAACAACAGCAAGCATGTCCGTGGAAAATCCAGATCCTTAAGAGAAATAGAGGATGAAGTCTTTGCTCGATACCAAATGCAGAAGCCTGAACCGAAAGGGTGTAAGTATGAATTAATCATTCCCTATCAGAATGAAAATGAACTGGATGCCACCATCATCGATTTAATCAGCGAAGCAGAAAATACGGCTGACAGCCGCAATGGATTCGCTGAAATAGAAATCCGTGCTTTGGACGGATCGGATCGGCATTGGTAATGACAGGATATTACCTATCGAGGTATTCACTCCAGTCCATCACAAGCTAGTCGCGATTTTTTTAAATAATTCGATATTTATGTCTGAAGGATGATCGCCTCTGAACAGCCAAGTGCAGATGTTCATCTTACAGATGACGCAGGTGAACTAACACTGATAACACTATGAATGCAGCACCTGCCTCGGTCGACATCCCGCTGCGTACCAGGCATTTGAGGTCGTTTGAAGGCAATGCTTTCACTTGCGCGCATTCATCGATTTAACTATGGTTTGAGACCGATTATGCAACCTGCTTGCAATTTTGGGCAACAAATACGTGCATTGTAACTCCACGCTTGACAGCAATGAAATGTTCACCGATTTCCGTCAGCTGTCTTGTATATCCTGTTTCTTTGAGGATCGCTCGACTGATAGCCTGCTCAAGAGATTCGCCTTATTCAACAGCACCTGCAGGCACTTCCATTAACGGCTGATGCTGTCCGAATCCTCTGTCAAGGCCACTAATCTACCTGACCAGAAGCCAATCAACCATTTAGACTCATTGATCGACGAAACAATGCAAGACTGGCTGCAAAGAACACGGAACCGAGTCCCGCCATCAACAAAAGTTCAGGCCAGACCTTGGCCACACCTGCGCCACGGAAAACGACCGCTTTGGCAAAGGCAAGGAAGTGTCTCGACGGCAGCACCAGTGTCAGGTGCTGTACTACTTCCGGCTGACTCTCGATTGGACCCATGCCACCTGAGAGCATGATGACCGGAATAATCACCATGATTACCAGCAAGGCGAACTGCGCCATGCTGCGTGCCATTGTGCCCAGGAACATCCCAATGGCTGCAGCGGCCCACAGATAGAGTGTTGTACCTGCTACTAGCAGCGATACCGATCCAGAAACAGGCACCTGTAAAATACCCTGCACCACAAACAACAAAGATATGATAAAGGCTACCAGTACGACCACCATCGTTGCCAGAACTTTGGACAAGGCCACCTCGACCGGTGTTAGTGGCATCGCCATCAAATGCTCTATCGTGCCATGCTCACGTTCACGCAGCATGGCGGCTCCCGTCAACGCAATGGTTAGCAGCGAAAGTTGATTGAGCAGCGAGGAAACCGCTTTGAACCACACCGGGTTACCGTTCGGGTTATACGCTCGTCGCAGTTCCAATTGTATTGGAGGAACAGACATGTTTGTGCTCTGGGACACGAAGGCTCGGGTTTCATCCAGCACGATATTGGCAATGTAATCAGTGCCCAGCTGTGCCTGTGAAACAGCGGTTGCGTCCACCAGTAGCTGCGCAGCAGGAACATTGCCCGCGATTACGTCGGCGGCAAAGTCGGGCGGAAAGAGAAGAGCGAAGGTGATCCTCCCGCCATTCATCGCGGCCGATGCCTGGTCTACCGTCATGGCAACCGGTGCTTGGAATTCAGGTGGCACCAGGGACGTAACGATCTGCCGGGTCAGTGGTGATCGATCCTCGTCAACGATGGCGATCGCAGCGTTGCGGACCGTATCGCCTGCGCCACTAGCTTCAAGCAACACCGCCACCCCAAAGGACCACAGGATCAGGATCACCATCACCGGATCACCCAGTACGCTTTTCAGCTCTTTGCCGATGAGCCAAAAAATGTTCGACAGGTACTGCACTTTCAGCGCTCCTGCTTGCGCAGGGCGAGTATGGCGAGGCCAGTGAAAAGCGGGCCAAAGATTGCCAGTCGCAAGAGCGCTGCGGACAAGTCCGTTAGCCCCAGCCCCTTGGTAAAGGTACCCACGCTAACGGCCATGTACCAGGTGGTCGGCCAGAGGCTCCCTAAAATTCGTGCCGGACCTTCCAACGAGGACACTGGCACTAACATCCCGGAGAACTGTAGTGTTGGCATGACCGACAGGATGGTGCTGGCAAAGACAGCCGTGACCTGGGTCGAGGAAATCATCGATACCAGTAAACCAAAACCTGTTGCAGCCAAGGCATACAGCGTCGCTGCCAGCATCAGCGTGAGCGGATCGCCGCGCATTGGCACGCCCAGTACCAAGACTACCAAGGATGTCAGAATGGCAAAATTGAGCAGCGTAATGCCGACATAGACAATCTGCTTGCCGATCAGAAACTCTGCCCGCCCTGTCGGTGTCACGTAGAAGTTGGTGATCGTACCGATTTCCTTTTCCCGCGCAACGCTGACAGCCATCAGGATCGCCGGGAACAGCATCAGCAACAGTGGCGGGATGGAAGGACCAATAGCCGGTAGACTTTCCATGGCCGGGTTGTAGCGAAAGCGCGGCACGAGCGTGGAAGGTGCAGAAGCTGAGCCCGCAAGAATATTCAGCGCCGGCGCCGCACCGCGCGCTTCGGATAGCACATGGGCATGCGCACTCGTAACATAACTTTCTATAGTGCCTGCACGTGAGGTATCAGCCCCGTCGACTATCGCTGCTAGCTCCACGAAGTTGCCGCGCCGCAGATCCTTGCCAAACCCAGGCGGAATCTGCAGAGCCAACGACAGTTCTCCATCGGCCAGACGTCGATCAAGGGATTCTGCATCAGCTAGCGGTGTATGTACCTGAAACCAATGCGAGTCTTCGAAGGTAGAAAGATAGGCACGGCTTTCTGGGCTGCGGTCCTGATCCAGCGCAGCAAAGGGAATATTTCGCACTTCCTGCGAGATGCCGAACGACATGATCAACAGCAGTAAAGCACTGCCCAGAAATGCGAAGGCTAGGCGTACTGGATCGCGTCGCACTTGCATCGCCTCCCGACTGGTATACGCCAGTAACCGGCGCAGACTGAAACCCGATGTGCTGCGAATCGTCTCCTGTTCTGTCGCTGTCATTGCCTGCATGTCGGCAGGCTCAGGCGGAATTTCGGCCGAAATATGCTGGATGAAGGCGTCTTCGAGATTGTCTGTGTCGCTTGCCCTGATGATCTGTGTGGGCGTGTCGGTCACGAGCACTCGGCCTGCATGCATCAGGGAGATTCGGTCGCAGCGCAGCGCTTCATCCATGAAGTGGGTCGACACGAAAATGGTGACGCCATCGTTGCGAGACAGATTGATAAGCAGCTTCCAGAAATCATCGCGCGCCTGCGGATCGACGCCGGAAGTCGGTTCGTCGAGGATCAGTATCTCGGGTGCATGAATCACCGCAACCGCCAGGGACAGACGCTGGCGCAGGCCCAACGGCAGGGCATCGGCGCGTTGCTCAAGATACGGTGTCAAGCCGAAGCGCAACACCAGATCAGCCACCCTTTCGTCGCGTAGCGATCGACCCAGGTGGAACAGCCGGGCATGCAAAAGCAGGTTTTCCTGCACGCTGAGTTCACCGTACAACGAGAATGCCTGAGACATAAAGCCGACGCGACGGCGTGCCTGTGGATCATTGGCATTGACCGGTTGACCAAACAACCAGGCCTCACCTTCGGATGCTGGCAGCAGTCCGGTCAGCATCTTCATTGTTGTCGTCTTGCCGCAACCGTTGGAGCCAAGAAAGCCGAAGATCTCACTCCGCGCAATCTCGAAGCTCACTGCATCGACGGCGGTAAAATCGCCAAAGCGTCGGGTCAGGCCACGGGCAAGAATGGCTAGACCTTCATCGTGCGCATCCGTATTGGCTCGTTCCGCTCGATTGACACTGGCGACATTCGATAGGCTGGTCGCTCCCTGCTCATCGTCGATAGCATCTGGCGGAACGGCGCTTTGCAGCAACGCCACATAAGCATCCCCCACTGATTCGGTTCCGGTCTGCAACATCAATCCGCCTGGGCCTGCTTCGGCTAGAACTCGCCCATCATTCATTGCCACTAAGTGATCGAAACGCGCAGCCTCCTCCATATAGGCTGTGGAGACGAGTACGCTCATCCCTGATCGATCCGCTCGGATCGCATCGATCAGATCCCAGAACTGACGGCGTGAAAGCGGGTCGACACCAGTTGTGGGTTCATCCAATAACAGGAAATCTGGATCATGAATCAGCGCTGAACAAAGCCCGAGCTTCTGCTTCATACCACCTGACAACTTACCCGCCGGACGATCGAGAAACGGATACAGGCCTGTCGCCTTCGTCAGCCGTTCTATGCGGGCTGCACGTTCGGCACGGCCCAATCCGAAGAGCTTGCCGAAGAACTCCAGATTCTCATGAATACTGAGATCGTGATAAAGGTTACGCCCTAGTCCTTGCGGCATGAAGGCAAGACGTCCGCCGATGTCGCTGCGATGGCGAGCTGCGGCCATATCACCGCCCAGGGTCTCGATGCGACCGCGTTGCAGTTTCTTTGCACCTGCAATCAATGCCATCAAGGTAGATTTGCCTACACCGTCAGGACCGATCAACCCCGCTATCTGACCCGAGGGAAGCGAAAGTGTCACATCGCGCAGTGCCGTGACTTTACCGTAGCTATGGCTGACTGCGTCAAGCCGCGCGACGATTCCACTTTCGGTCATGGCTGCACCGAAGATTTCGCACTCGTGTCGACCGGCACACTGACCAATGGCGGTGTCAGAGTCTCAGGCCAATTCGGCAGGCTGCCATCATCAGATGCAAGTCGTACCCAGGCAACGCCGCGTATGCCGGTCTTTATCTGGTCAATTCGCGCGGCGACGAGTTCGGGTGGAATCCGCACACGGACGCGAAACATCAAGCTTTCTCGTTCCGACTGAGTTTCTACCTGTTTAGGTGTGAACTGTGCCTGCGGAGAAACAAACGTGACCGTAGTTGGAATCGCAGCACTGGTGAGAATATCGGGAACAATTCGCGCCTCGTCCCCAATGACCACTCGTGGTGCCTCAGAAGCCGGCAGGAGAAATTCCATGTAGACATCCTCGAGGCTAACGAGCGTTAATACTTTGCCACCACTGCCAATTATCTCACCGGTCTGGGCTAGCCGATACAGCACTCGCGCCGATGTTGTTGCATGCAGCGTGCTATCTGCGATTCGTGCGGCAATCTCTGTGCGGGCAGCAATCTCAGCCTCCACAGCGCGCTCCTGTGCACGTTGTGTGGCACGGGCCGCTTCCAGTCCAGCCTCAACGACCTGCGTTTCTGTTTGTCGGATTTCCAGCTCCTGGCGCGAGACAACATCGCGCGCAATGAGTGTCTCGGTCCGAGCTTGCTCGCTGCGTGCCAGCGACAGCCGTGCCACCGCTTCGCTCACGTGCGCTGCCGCCACACCAACGGCCGCTTCAGCGCTGGACACTGCCGCATCGGAGCGCGCCAGCTGTGCCTCCAATTCTCCCGTGTCCATGATCACCAGAACATCGCCAGACTGAACCAGGTCCCCCTCCCGGACACGAATGTCAGCGATGCGACCTGATAGACGAGGCGAAATGTCGACAAGATCTGCCTCGATTCGCCCATTGCCACGGGCAAATCCTTCAGGTGGTAAATCGGATGGCTTGAAAAGAACCGTCCACGCGCCAAACCCGAGTAAGCCGGCAAGCGCGATAACAACGATAGCAATGGATAACTTGCGAGACATCAGATCATGCTCCGTGTCGACAGCAACAAGGCATTCTGTACTTATCCCATTCGAATGCTGAGGGATTGCGAGAAGTGTTGCAGTTGCAGATATCGAACATGGCTTGATCCTTTTGGTATCTTCGAAAACAATTCAAAACTCGACGCTCAACGCGATCGAACCAAACGCCTGATTCGACACTTGCTCTTCAAATTCCCGAGTACGATAAACACGCATCACCGCCAATCTATAACCATGTCCAGCCAACAAAGTTTGTATGCTGAACCCAAAGGCTGCCTGAGCGACCTGCGGTTGCCGCGTGACATGATGACTTGAGCGAAACGAGTTACCGTCCAGCGAGAAATCACGTGCGACGTATTTAAGTTCCAGTGTGCTGAATACGTGGAAGCCTGCTCTTGGACCGGATGCAGTTCGCTCGAGCTCATCCGCTGTGCCTCTGAAGGCTGCGGCTGAGGGCGGGCGGTTTTCAGCGCCGGGGCGAATCGGGTAAGTGCCGAAATCATTCGCGATATTCCAACCAAGTCGTCCTTCAATACCCAACGCGAACGAGGTTTCTATATTTACCAGGCGCACACCAATCGTTCCAATCGAATCCGTTGAAAATCCGCGTGTGATCGCACCGTCACCACTGTAACCCCTGTACTTGCGATCCACTGAAACCTGAATCACCGGCTCATTGCTCAACTGCTCGTCCCAACCGAGAAACCGATCAGCGCCTAACGTATCGTGAACAAGATTCTGCGCCTGCTCAGCGAGTGCCCAGGGTCCGATGACGCCCAGCGTGAACTCACTGGTATCGAGCCGTTCCGAATCGCTTTGCTTTGCGTGTGTACGTCGATTCCACGAAGTACCCATGTAGAGCAAACCTGCATAGGGCCGGTCTTCGACGATCAGATCTGTCCGCAATGGATCCTCTGGCGTGAACATGGATTGGCCAAATCGGATGACGACGTTCCGTGATTGTGCGATGTCAGAAGAATTTGCCCAGAGCCCAGGTTTAAGAAGTTTGATAAGTTCCGCATGCAATCGAATCGGGCTGGGCAGGCATTCAGTTCGGAGACTGCCAGTCAGGTCGCGCGAAACCACCGTTAACGCCACACCGTTTGTGTAGTTTCTATCAGTACCGGCAAACAGATCGTTCTCTAGCCTGGCGGTCACTCCTCGAAAGCCGACCATCTCCTGTGGTGTGCATGGTACGACACGGACTTGGCTTTCATCCGTTATTTCAAACATGACCTGCGCCTTTACCTGTGTCATGATAAGCATCATGACCAGAACCTGAACGAGAAACCGTACGATATCCCACTCGGATTTCACCAACCCGTCATTTGCAAATGCATAGTCTCTGGCCAAGTAGTTCGGTTGTGGTTTTCGCGCTGAGTCGAGTGACAAAAATGATCTAAATTCTGTTCCTGGCCGTTAGTATTCAATTTTATCAGTAACCTCATCTGACACGTATTGACCTGAATCAACCTCTCAATCACCATCCCGTATAACCGCCTAATAGAGGCCATGAACATTTGTCATGAATGATGCTATGGCGGTTCGGCGAAAACTGTGGGGTAATGCTGCCGCCAACTTCGCAGCTCTATTTGGTTTACTGAGCAGTGATAGCCCTCAAGAGACCCATTCAAGTTGTGGTCTGCATGGAAGGGTTCTTGAGGGCTGCCCATGTGCAAAGACACTAGCCAATCGACCGCTTTGTGAGGCGAGTTCAACTGGTTGAGGTATTATGGTGCTCGACGCAACGCCTCAGACACTCGATCTTTGAAGGTCTTGTGACTCTCCTAGCATCCGCTAACCAGTGGTTGATAGTCAGCCCACACAGCGTCGCCATCTTTCGCTCTAGCGGCCGCTGCTATTGACAGAGACAAATTGTGGACCTGCACATCGAACTGCTTGAATTGCGGCATTTCTGGACCGAGTTCTTCTGCCACGCGTTTCACCTGAGATGGTGCAATTTGTGGATGCTCCGCAATTCCGTTAGCGCCTCGCTCTATGCGATCAAAATCATCAATCAGCAGGCCATCGGTGATCTCCATTAGATTGTCGCGCAAAGCCTGCATGATCTCCTTCAGACTCGGTTCAGTGGCCGATGCAGCTGCGGTTAAGATTGAGAGGGCAAGAGTGGTAATAGTGACCAGTACCGTCTGACATTTCATGGCTAAATCCCGCTTGTTGTTCGAACAATTTGCGACATCTTCACCTTGGCCTCCAACTTACACGCACTGGGCGAGTGACTAATTCAGCGTGCCTGTGAAAATCAATTGTTTACTGCAACGCTCGAAGCATCCATGCGGTTTTCTCGTGAACACGCATACGGTCAGAGACCAACGCCGCAGTAGATTCATCACCGCATTCCTGGGCAGATACCAGTACCTCACGACCTGTTTTCACGACCTGTTCGTGTCCGTTGTTCAGAATCTCGACCATGTCCATAGCCGCAGGTATGTCTTCAACCTCCTCAATAGAGCTGAGCTCTGCAAAAGCCTTGTAGGTTCCAGGGGCTATGACATCCAACGTGCGAATTCGCTCCGCTATATCGTCTACTGCAACTGCAAGCTCGGTATAGTGCTCTTCGAACATCAGGTGTAGTTCTCGAAACTGGGGGCCAGTAACATTCCAGTGAAAGTTATGAGTTTGTAGGTACAGAGTGTAAGAATCTGCCAACAAGCGTTTCAGGCCAGCAGCGATCTTGACTCGATCCTGCTCTTTAATGCCTAGAATCATAGTGTCCATTGCAATGTTCTCATAATATATAATTGGTGTCTTCGCATAAACGACCTGATAGATCAGAATCCCTGAGGCAGAATAATCCCTGTTCTTCTAGCAGTTGGATTAAAGGTGATGCTCGCAATGTGTAAAGAGAGCCAGTCTTTCGGATTGGCATGCTCCTGCTAATCGGTGCATACCGATACGGGATATTGTTATGCAGCATTCCATACTATTGGCTTTCGAACACTGATACAGATCAATCCATCAAACCATTCCCAGCACCGGATTTGGCCGATGCCATATGAAACCGCGCTTGAAAACAAAAAACAGAATCTTTGACTTCGCGAGGTGCCGTATCAGCCAGTGAGCAGGGGTTGTGCCTACTTTTTACACGTATTATGAACAGACCCGATCTAGTATCTAAAAATCCTGTCGATTCCGCCGCCGCCACCATGGTGCAAGAGCTTGCTCATCAAGTCGGAGCCATGGTTAGAATTTCCGGGTCCAAGCAAATACTATCGCCCCCGCTTGTACTAACCGAATATGACTGTCCTTATCTATGGAGCCTGCTGAAAATACCTGTGGTAGTCGAATGCGGCGTGTCTAGGGTATATGTAACGGAAGTACTACTCTGACTGTTTGCACACCACATCAGTCCCCCGCATTCGCCAGACTCGCCTGCTGAATACCATTCAAATAGTATTTTTCTTCCGTACCTTCACGCTCTATATGAAACGAAATATTTATATTACGAAATCGTAGTCCATCTATGTGCAATTCATTTATCCCTTGAGGAAGATGAGGGTAGAACTGCAAGCCTGATTGATCTACGGAGACCCCAGTTACCAGAGAGAGTAACATCTGCACAAAGCCCGTGGCGCACCATGTCTGAGTACGCTGAATGGGCCATTCGATAATTTCCTGATTGCCTGTAAAACCTCTTGCATGCCGCCGTAAGCTTCGCCGGTTATCGGATGGTAGAGTTCCACAAAACCATCATCTCTAACCGCTTTTTCAGCCAACAACCACAACTCGGACCAAGCTACATCCTGTTTGCCACAAGCTAATAGTGCGAAGACCCAAACGAACAGAGTTGACAGCTGCTTCGTAGGCTTCTTTCGAAAAAGGTTCATCATGAGTGTAAAGGTAATACTGCCAAGCGCCTGTTACCCAGATGATGGCATCCCAATATTGCCCGCCAATTCTTAATCCATTGTCATCTCTGGTAAGAACGGCTCTCAGTGTATTTCTTGCAACTGTCGGATTAAAGGCAGTCACGGCAAACCATGTATTCAAAGCCGTATCACGTGTCCAAGGCGAGCTGTAGTCTGCTCCCGCAAGAATGTAGTCAGTTGCGCACTCGCTAAGCTCACCTTGCCAGGGACGGGTATTTTTCCAGATATTGTCTATGGCAATGCTACATACTGAATCGATAAGTGGGTTATCAGATTTAATAGTTGGACGGAAATTCATAGTATTGGTTTATCGCCTAATACTGCACTGCAGTTCGATACGGTCGCATTCCTTGTATCGTATTCGCTATATCGCGTTTCTTATATCGCATTCAATTTGTCGTATTCCCTATAATTACATTGCCTTGGAAAAAAGTTTTAACCTTGTCTGTTTCGAGTTAGCTATAAAGGTTTTATGACTGCGTGTAGTCATTCTATGACTGATTGCTTATACGACTCGGTATTCAGAATACGGGTGTGAAGCGACGACCGATTGCGTTGTTATAGTAAGCATTCTGTTCGAGGCTTCGTACAAGCTCAACCATTACTGCCGCCTAATGTAAGAATGCTGCGTTTCTTAAAACCTGCCCATTAAGACACTCGTGTGGTCAGCGAACGCACGATCCCAAGTCACGTCAAAAGGCTTTGCCGGAAAGCCTTATATGACCGTTTGGCTGCGTTGGAATGTCGCGCTGCAGTCGATGTCGATTCGGTCCGCCGCCAGATCCAGAAAACTGCCGTCAGTCTCGCTTGTTGCATCGCGTTGACTCAGTGAGAATTTACCAATCAACAATTCGCCGTTCAGTTTAACCACATCGCCATCGGAAAGCGATGACGGAGAGGGAAGGCTATCGAGTTGAACTTCGACTTCAAGGTTGTTCAGGGTATCCCGGTATCCGACACCCTCTAGAAATGCAAAAAATTCAAACGACCCTTGCTCGCCTGCGGCAGCGGTGAAAGGAATCGCAGGAACGGGGTCCGTGATGATCAAAGAGAAGGCTACCCTGCCGGGAGATGACAGGTATTGAAATTGAAGTGACACCTCGTTAGAGGCACCGAAGCTTTCACGGTAGTTGCAGCTCATGGACTCCGAAGGAATCTGGCTACCGTCGGCCAGCATCAGTGATGGACTCATCCCCGGAGGGCTGATTTCGCTCTCGCCTTCCATCGAATCATCAGAGCAACCGGCCACGAGGGCACTTGTGACGACCAGTAAGTTAGTGAGAAATTTCATGAACTCCCGACGCGAGTCCAGGAGACTGTCGGAGAATAACGATCAAAGCCGAAGGCGGACACGCGAGAGTGTGAAATTTTGAGATAGATTTTCTTGTCAATTGAGGTAAATAGTAGTTGTATCAATTCAACGTTGTTACGCGGAAAGCTGGCTGGAGGCAGCTCCGCCAAGATACTCGTTGTCAGGGGCCGCCTCCGGTACGATCAGCTTATTCTCGGACAGCCTCACGGATATTCAGCGATTCACTTAATCGATTGGCTAATCGAATTAATCATCAAAGTCCACGCAGTGTTTGTCCGTCCATGGACTTCTAACATGGCTTAATAAGGATGCCGTTGTAATTTCAAAATCACTGGCTGGTCATTCGTTCAGCTTCGTTTAGTCCAGCGAATACCCAGATGTACCTGTTGATCCAGTTTTCGTTCGCCGGGACGGGTATCAAATTGCAAATACCTTAACCCGACAAAACCTTCTATGTTACTGGTTAGCGGTAATCCGACTCGATAGCTTACGTCAATGATTCTGTCTGATTGACCGAATGTCAATATATCCGGAGCATAAGTCACCTCGGCTGACATGCGCAATGGAAATTGCTTCACGGGCAGAACGTAACCTGCCTCTATATTGGCACCCAGTCCAAAGACGTCAGCGTTCTCGATGGACAGTAAACCCGCAATTATCTTGGGTCCAAATGACAGGCGTAAACCTTGCAAGGAATAGAGGTCTGCGTCGAAAAGGAATGCGGCAGTAAGAGCATTATCACGCTCCTCACTAAACAGCACCGCGAACCGTGATCTGTCATTGTTCAATCCAAAAACAGGTTGACCAATCTCATAGAGTAGTTCAGCAGCTTTGTCACTGGCATAAAATTGGATGACCGGTTGGGCCTCAATGCCGGTTACATCATCACTGCTTGCACCTCCTGCAGAAGAAGTAGCAATAGTAGTAGTCTCTATTGCAGTCTGTGGTACAGCAGAGGCACGCTCTGGTTCTGTCTCCAGGGCAAGATCCAGATCTGCCGCAGATGCGCCTGCAAGGACTAAAGAGGGCAACAGGCATGATGTAACCAGTAGCAGTCTTGGTATCAGTTTATACATAGTCAAATATTCGTTGGTGATTGGTAGGATATGCACCCAAGTGCATTATGGAAACACGGGGGCTGTTTATTGGTGATGGCATATACAACCAACCCCGATTTCACTGGCTGAATCATCGTGTTTACAGGAGAGGCAATGCCACTGGTGCCAAACAGCTTTCGCTGCATTTTATACATTAGCCTAGTGTAATGTTGGAATAATCGCACAAGTAATCGATTATTTTACATGCATTGTAATGCATTTATTTGGCACGCGACGAAAACTCATTCTGTGGCTCCAGAGAGAGGCTGTATCTCCTCTTCTGACAGCCCGGATTAGAGCTGTACCTGAGGAGTTTCGTGATTCTCGCCTGCGTGATGCCCAACATATTGCTGCCATGGAGCACGCTGTCTTCGTACATTTGTGCGCCTCTACATCCGCTTTTGTGCAATTCCCGGTCGTACGGATCGGATTATCCATTCACCGCAATGATAATGGAGATTCGAACAAGCTAGTTAGCAATCGCGTTTTCGATATAGCCATCAGGTGGATATGAACTGCACCAGTTTTGGCGCGATCTCATTTCGCCACTGTCGTCCGCTAAAAACACCGTAATGGCCAGCTCCCGCTTGCAGATGATGAAGTCGATCTTCAGCGGGCAATCCAGTACACAAACCATGGGCTGCGCGCGTCTGCCCCTGGCCGGTCACATCGTCTTTCTCTCCCTCAATGGTCATGAGCCTTGTTTTAATTATGGCACCCGGATTGATCACTCTCCCCCGATGAAGCATTGCGTTATTGGCTATTTCAGCCTTATGAAAAACGCGCTCGATTGTTTGCAGATAAAACTCGGCGGTCATATCCATCACCGCGTTGTAGTTCGAATAGAATTTTTCGTGTGATTGAGCCGCCTCGCTGTTTCCTGACATCAGATTGGAATAATAATCTGCATACGCCTTGCGATGACGGTCAGGGTTCATGCCCACAAAAGCCGTCAATTGCAAAAAGCCTGGATAAACCGATCTTCCGTATCCAGGGCGCGAACTGGGTACTTTGCAAATGACATTTTCTTCGAACTTCTTCAGGGAATGCTTTTTCGCCAATTGGTTGGGCTCAGTAGGGTTGATACGAGGATCGATCGGGCTGCCAAAAAAGACCATAGACTTAGGCGTGGCTGGGTCGTTATCTTCGCTCATGAGAGCAATCGCGGCCAACACGGCTGGTCCCGGTTGGCAAACGGAGAGTACATGTAAATCCGGCCCAAGTAGCTGCATGAACTCTCGACAATAGTCTACGTAGTCGTCAAGATCGAAGCGTCCCGCCTCGACCGGCACTTGCGCGGCGTCTACCCAGTCGGTCACGTAAACATCATAGTCTTCCAGCATACGCTGAATCGTGTCACGTACCAGTGTTGCGTAATGCCCTGACATCGGGGCGACGATCAGGATTTTGTCTTTTGCTGCATCTGAACCTGCTCGTGTAAAGCTGCGTAACTCGCAAAATGGTTTGCGTAACATTACATCTTCCAGGACAGGTATGACATTGGCATCGACAGTGACAGAACTCATTTCATAATCAGGTTTGTCGAATGGCTGTGTAACGAAATCGACAAAGTGCAGATGGGACGCCATGGATTTAGTCACCGGCCACTGAAATCCAGTACCACTCATAGTTCCTAAAAATGAGCGTGTTAAAGCAGTTGTGTGTCGCGTTGCATTAGCTAATTGCCGAGTCGAATCGTACGCAGAGTAGAGCATGTAATTTTATGGTGTCCGTATTGATTTGACGTGAATGCTTTTTTTCAGCGTACAGCAGATATCGTTCGACACAGACTCTGTTAAACTTTGCCCGCAATGTAAAAATGACGGCGTGGTGACAATAAACATGCCTAAACGTTAGCATATTTATATTTTGCAGTGCAAAATATTTTGTAAACAATTGCGCTGAGAGTTGTTCTCTTCATCGATAAATGTTATTAAATAGTCCGTAACGTGTTGGATGTATTGATTATAATATCGATTAGGCAGTTAATTTCAATGTGATTCTCGAATTTGTGGTGAGTATCTCGCTTGTGCATTGCAAAAATTAATTCATTGTAATTGTGGTTTACGTCACATCTCTGCAGTGGCGAGCAAGTGAAACCAGCACGTTCTTACTATAATCATTTGAGATTCCGCGCATCGATCGGACATCGTTCATCTTTAAAGCCAGTATTCAGCGAAACGATTGAATCAAAAGGCTGTGGAACTGGATAGGGCCTACCATCAACAGGATGCTGCCTCTCATCTGGCATGTTCGCGAGAGTTAACTTTGGTACAAAGCCCTCAACTTCATTGGCATCCTCCCCCAGCGAACGCTTGTCGCCAAAGCTCTTACGCCATGTCAGTTTGCGCCGCTTTGCTGTTTGGCGTTTAACCGCAAACAGCTCAGAGGTCTCCTGAACCGCACTGCTGCCAATGTGTTCAAACAGCTTCGAGGCACCGACGGTGTAAGGAGAAAAATCAAACCCGGAGATTCAGTGGTGGCGTTCCCGTATCATGACATCAGAAAATTCGTTACGAAAATTCCAGACCTGATTGACTTCGCTCGACATGGCACGCAGCAGTGGTGCATGGTGATCTTTACCCGGGCTTTGAAAACTTTGATGTATGCTGACTACGCCTTGTTATACAGTGACGCCAACACTCGCTGACTTGAAAATGGCTATGTTTATGGAAATAAATACAGCACTCTAATCCCTCCGCGTCCGTAACGACAGGGTATCCCTGGAGTCAGAGTGAGGAGGGAGTTCGGCTTACATAATTCAATCCTACGCCCTGTCCCGGGCGCAATGGGACCTACCAGGCACCCAATCATGCACTTGTTAATCCTTAGACAATGCACGCACTTTCCTTCAACAACACATTAAGTATCGAGTGATTCAACGAGTAGTCAACGGGAAGGTCAATTACGTGTACCCCGTTGCCGTTTAACGCCGTCTGCAGAACCTCCACAAAGTGATCATAGCTCTCGGCCCGGTGACCGGTGGCGCCAAAGCTGTTGGCATACTGAACAAGATCCGGGTTATTGAAATCCAGTCCGAAGTTGTCGAACCCCACGCCCTCTTGTTTCCACTTGATCATGCCGTAGGCATTATCAGTCAATACTATGACCACGAGATCCAACTCCATACGAACCGCTGTCTCCAGTTCCTGCGAGTTCATCAGGAAGCCGCCATCGCCATTGACAGACACCACTTTGCATTCCGGGTGCAGTAGTTTTGCCGCCATGGCTGAAGGCAAGCCTGCCCCCATGGTTGCCAGAGCATTATCCAGGAGCATGGTGTTCGGTTCATAGCACTCGTAGTTGCGAGCAAACCAGAGTTTGTAAATCCCATTGTCCAGCGTCACGATATCCTTGGCTGCCAGGTGTTCACGCAGCAAACTGACCAGCGCTTGTGGTAGCACGGGAAACCGAGTGTCTTTGAAGTACTTCGTGACGTGGGAATTTACCTCGTCACGTACACGCTCGAAGAAGCTGAAGTCTTTATCCAGTTTTCCCAGTTTCCGGGTGATGCTTGAAATTGAACAGGAAATATCACCGACGACATTGAGCTGCGGAAAATAGACATCGTCTACGTTGGCTGCATCAAAGTTAATGTGAATGACTTTCTTGCCGCCCTTTTGCATGAAAAAAGGGGGTTTTTCAATAACATCATGACCGACATTTATGATTAGATCCGATCGTTCGATAGCGCAATGCAGGTAGTCGTCAGCAGATAACGCCGCCGTACCAATATAGTGTTCATGGCGCTCATCCACCACGCCTTTTCCCATTTGTGTATCGAAGAAAAACAAACCGGAGTTATCCACCAGCTCCTTCAACGCCTCGCTGGTTCGTTTCCGATTGGCTCCTGCACCAATAAGTAGCAGTGGCAGTTTGGCATCGCGGATCATCTGGACGGCTTGATCAATAGACGGTTGGCTGGCATCCGGGCGGCGATGACCAACAACATCAAACACGGTAGCATCGGTTTGTTCTTCTGCAATGTCCTCAGGCAACTCGATATAAGCAGCACCGGGTCTTTCGTCCATTGTCAGACGGAACGCCTCGCGCACCATGGACGGTATATTGTTACCGTCTACGACTTGCTCTGAATACTTGGTTACAGGTTTCATCAGATTGACGACATCGACGATCTGGAAGCGTCCCTGTTTGCTTTTGCGAATGGGCTTCTGTCCACCGAGCATGATCATCGGCATACCCCCTAACTGCGCATACGCAGCTGCAGTTACAAAATTGGTAGCACCGGGCCCCAATGTTGACAGGCATACACCTGGCTCACCGGTCAGTCGTCCATAAGTGGCTGCCATGAAGCCTGCCGCTTGCTCGTGGCGGGTCAGTATCAACTGAATGGTTGAGCCTCTGAGTGAATCCAGAAAGTCCAGATTCTCCTCTCCGGGAATACCGAATATGTATTTGACGCCTTCATTTTCCAAGGCTTTAACAAACAGGTCTGATGTTTTCATGTTGTCAATTGTCCTTATAATCTGTCGTTATTACCAGCTATCTGCTTGAGCAGATTGCCAGTCCTCTTTCCAGGCATCCGGGATTGAACTCTCATCAAGAAGACAACCAGCCTTTATGTCTGGATACAGTTGGGCGTAGGACTTGATTGTCGTGCCTTGCACACGATGATTTATGTGCTTGGGTTCGAGTTGATCAAGGCTATCCAGGCCAGCCGCTGCTAGCAACTCAGCCAAATTTTCTATCGTTGCACGGTGATAGTTTGCAACACGCGTGGCTTTGTCCTCAACGATCAGGCCCTTGGCTCGCGCCGGATTCTGCGTTGCTATACCGGTTGGACAATGATCGGTATTACACGTGCGTGACTGTATGCACCCCAGCGCCATCATCATGCCTCGCGCGGAGTTGGCCGTATCAGCACCTAGTGCAATTACACGCAGCAAATGAAATGCGCTGAAAATCTTGCCGGAGGCAATGATTCTTATCTGATCTCTGAGTTCAAGACCGATTAACGCCTGATTGACAAATATGAGTGCGTCGCGAAGAGGCGTTCCGAGTGAGTTCGTCATTTCAGTGGGTGCTGCACCCGTGCCACCCTCACCCCCATCCACGGTAATGAAATCCGGAACTTTCCCGGTGTCTTTCATGGCTTTGCAAATCGCCAGAAATTCATCTCGTCGGCCAATACACAACTTGAAGCCGACAGGTTTTCCACCAGAGAGCTTGCGCAGTTTTTCAACGAAATCCAGTAACTCCAACGGTGTGGAAAATGCAGAATGTGCTGGTGGTGACACGACATCCTGCCCCATGGGGACAAGTCGTATCCGGGCGATCTCCTCAGTCAATTTAGCTGACGGTAATATGCCTCCATGCCCGGGCTTCGCGCCTTGCGACAGTTTGATTTCAATCATTTTCACAGCATCGAGGCAGGCGGATTTCTTGAACAGTTCCGAGCTGAACGCGCCATCCTCCGTTCGACATCCAAAATACCCTGTGCCGATTTGCCACACGATATCTCCGCCTGCCTCCAGGTGGTATGGACTCAGGCTCCCCTCTCCTGTGTTATGCGAAAAGCCACCGATCCTTGCCCCCTTGTTCAGTGCCCTGATAGCGTTGTTACTCAGGGAACCAAAGCTCATTGCAGAAATATTCAGAGGAGACGCCATGTAGGGCCTGGCACAACGATCCCCTCCAAATCTGACGCGGGGATCAAGTTCAGTGGCGTGTTTGGGCACCATCGAGTGATTTAGCCATTCGTAACCTGCACGATTGACATCGAAAATGGTACCAAACGGCCGAGTATCGCGATCCCCTTTCGCACGTTGGTAGATCAAGGAACGAAACTCTCTCGGAATTGGTGTACCGCTGGTATCCGACTCTACAAAATATTGCTGAATTTCAGCTCTGACAGATTCAAGCATGTATCGGAAACGACCTAGAACAGGATACAGACGGCGTATTGTGTGTCTTGTCTGTAGCATATCGATCACACCCAGACCAATAATGGGTGCGATCAACAACAGAAGCCAGAGAGCGGGTGGCCAGAATGCGTATAAAACCAGCAGCGCAATGGGTGCGCTGATGGCGAATATTAAAAAATACTGACGCACTAGCATAATTTTTAACCCTTGCAATAGCATTGTCTAGCGTTCAACTCTATACCTTTCAATGACGTGGCGTCAGGAAACAAGCTCTCTGCCGAATCGTCACTCGCGATTGATCGGCTATGTGACGTCATACCAGTTTCGCGACTTGCAGTGACGTTCGCGACTTGCAGCAGTAGCACAAGTTACTGATGTCCTGCTATGAATAACGGCGGGATTAGGCGTTTTAATTTCACTGAGAAGTTTTGCATGGCCAGTCAGTGGTTGTTGACCTTCCGTCGAGCGGCTCGACTCTTCCCTATCGCCCTAGCAGGCTTTGTCACCTTACTGGTCTTCGATCCTGGCGTAGTTCGCGCCGAAGGGGTTGTGCAGATAGGCTTTTGGCAGGATCTGATCGATCACCAAGGCGCACTGGCAATGGGGTACGCAACCGATGATGCCTCCGCTTCGACCTACGTCGATATTCTGAGCGTCGGTGAGGTCATCAACGTCTCGCTGTGTGGATCGGTCAATGCGGATGCGATTACCGTCGAGTTCTATGCACCGTCAAACGATGCTACTCCGGTGAGTACGCAAAATCTGGCGTCGAGTAACGTGGATTGTGCCGATCCGATGACGGCACCCCTCACCACACCCATGCGCTACACCTCACTGGAGACTGGTGCGTATCGACTGGTGCTTCAGAACACTTCGAAAACCGGATTCGGCGATAGCTTGTTCAAGCGCTACGACATCATCGTCACACCGGATGCCACAACCGATCCCGATCCGTCGGCCACAGAAGGAAGAATCTGGGGTTATTCGTTCAGCTTTAATGCGGCAGGTTTTGGTGAAACCGAATCAACCGATGCAAACTGCTACGCCCTGGTACCTGGCGGCCGACCGAACACCTCTTATGTCTGGCAGCTGGATCTAAACAAATTTGCCGGCTACGGCTACAACCTGATAGCCAATTCATTGGGTGTCGATACCCCCAATTCAGGCTACAGCACGGAGCAAATCGGTAATGCCGTCACCTACAAACACCCGATTTATATAAGCTATCCCCCCGTGGCGGATCCGCGACCCACGACACCGCCGGCACTCTCCGGTGTGCGCTTTGTTGACTCTAGCGGACAGGATTATGCGATCTCCCCCGGCGGTACCGTTGGTATCCAGAATGATGGCAACTTTGAATTTACCACCGATATCACCGGTACTTATTCCGTCCTGATCGATTTGAATCAGGACGGGATCTACGGTAATTCTGGTGATCGGCAGATTCTGGGTAATGCAGTTGTCGGTCTTAACCAAGTGCCATGGGATAGCAATGATGCTGTAGGCAATTCACCGCCGATCGGGACTTACTACGATGGTGAAGGTGCATATGGGTGAGTATCTTAGGCTACATCACGCCAATATTCAAAACGCTCATGCGATTGATAGGCACTTGTATCGTGGACCGTTTGCATAGTTGAGCACAAGACATCGCTCCGCGCAGATCGGCTCATCGCAGACCGATCGTTCTCTGAATCACTAAGCCCGGCACGGTCCTTTGATTGTATCGACGTAAAACTCATACTGGTTCTCCACAAAGCCTGTCTGGCGCGACATTGGCTCAAAATCGCACAGGAACTGTCCCCGAGTTACCCGGTTACCCATGGAAGATCTGGATGGGTCCACCGGACTTTGCCATACATTATTTTGGCCTCTACACCCAAAACTCCATAAAGGCAGGCAGTGCTGAAGAAAAGCTTATTTGTGAGGCAGCCCGCCGTAACCATATCGAAGTCATGTTGGGAGTGTCCGAGCGAAGTGGCGGTAGCCTAAACATGGGTCAATGGCATATTGGATCTGATGGCCAGATAATCTCCCCGGCGCCGCGAATTGAAACCGACGCACGTTGAACGCAGTGTATTCGTCGAAGGTGATGGCAGTGACATTCTCGTTAGCGAGACACCGCTTGGGAAAATCGGCCCCTGTGTTGCTGGGAACATTTTCAGCCACTGACGAAATACGCCATGTTTGCGCAACACGAGCAGATCCATTGTGCCGCCTGGCCAGCGTTCAGCTTGTACGATCAACTGACCTATTCCTTCGGTCCGGAAGTGAACATGAATGCCAATCAGATTTATGCCATGGAAGGACAATGCTTCGTAGTGCAATCCTGCGCCGTGATATCGCAGTCGATCTATGATGAGCTGGTTAATACCGAGCAGCAAGCCAAACTGATGACGACTGGCGGTGGCTTCTCACGCATCTGGGGTCCAGACGGCGCAACCAACGGTGACAATCTGGAACCCACAGAAGAAGGCTTGGTCATTGCCGACATCAATTTGAGCCGGATTATCATGGCAAAAGTTGCCGCTGATCCCACGGGGCACTATTCACGGCCCGATGCACTAGCGCTGATTCACAACAAGATTCCGCAGCGGCGTGTACTCAGCCCGGCCGAGGCCGATGAGCAATTGCACCAGCATGTTCTACCCAAGGGGTTAATGCGAATCCGTCACTATGGGCTGCTGGCGAATCGTTGTCGTCGCAAGAAACTTGAGCAGGTACGTGAAGCGCTCAACTCATCAGATGATCTGGTAGACCA
>Ga0114953_1000711_pt1 | contig 24530 bp, 19 predicted proteins | sample SidtaG_FD_87298 | JGI IMG/M metagenome (GOLD analysis project Ga0114953, IMG submission 87298) | Marine algal microbial communities from Sidmouth, United Kingdom - Sidmouth_Male2 metaG | ecosystem: Host-associated > Algae > Red algae > Unclassified | place: Sidmouth, United Kingdom | collected...
CGGTTGTTACTTTCGTTCGCAAGATCAGATTCCCCACCTCTGAGACGTCATACTCTCGGACACACCTCGTCGACTTGAACTCCTCAGTGTCACTATCATAACCGCCGAATGTTCGGAATTCGTAAACGGCGCCGCGAAGATTTCCATCTGGCCCGTAAGAATAGTCAATTGGTCCAGACCAATCTTCGGAGGGCGTCATCACCTCTCTCTTAATCGTGATGACCTCCTCAGAAACCGTCCTTTCACAGCAAGCAATACTGACAGATAAAAGCAGCAGTGCTGTGAGAGCAGGCCTCATTGCTGAGTTCTAGGGGAGTTTAGTGTTACCACCTTACCGAATAATATGGAGAGCGGAATTGTATTCCGATGATTCAATGTGGACAAGCGGAGTCCAACTCCGCTCTCCACATTCAATATAGCCCCAGTGAAAGGCCACCCCACCTCAGCGTTGCCAGCGGAATAGTCCACCGAGCAGAGCCATTCCCAGTAGAGACACCCTGCTGGGCTCTGGGATAACCCCTGCAATCGCATCAAGTTGATTCCCCGATACTCCGTTGAACATCGAGTTTAGCGGGCCTGTGTCGTAGACGGCACCGACCAATTCAAAAGCGTCACCAACAGAGACGAGGTCGTCATTGTCAGAATCCGTCCATACGATACCAATCGCAGACCACGATCCCCCCAATGACGAGTGATGCTAAAGCACCATAACAGGAGCCTACAGCAATAAAGGGCGAGATGGTGAGAGCGGCGATGGCTGTGCGATTCATGATTTGTGCAGTGGTTACCGAGTCATGGATCGCCGGACTAGTGGCAATCTTGGCAGGATCGAGCCTTCAAAGACCGCTGCAAAGTCTGGCGGAGAGTATCGACGACCAGCCCATCTATACCGATGTTCGCTATCGGAACATTTTTTCTCGAACCGGTTGAAAACAAGCTCACCAGGGTTGACCACCGGCAGCCGAGTTCCCCTCATTGAGCTCGGCAAGCCCCTTCGAAACCGCCTTCTCGACTTCGTCGGTAATCGCCACAGCGGCATCCCTCATCTTTCCCTTTCCTAAATGGCTGACGATATCGACTGGCGGCATGAAGCGAACCATAGCAAGACGCTCGCCGGTTGGCTTTCCGACCTCGCCCTGCAAGTCTTCCTCCAACTTTTCGACGGTTTCCGCTACCCGATCCAAGGTCGGATTTTCGTGGATGTAGTCGCCATCGTAGCTGGCGATCCGAAACGCTAACATGGCTTCGTCGGCCCAAGTTCGGGCTACCGTGTGATCGAGTTTCCGGTCGGGATCGGTTCGCACTTCATGAATTTTCTGCCGCGCTCTCCGAATTCGATCAATCAAAGTTGTTCCGATTTTCGGTGCGATTTCGAGTTTTGTCTCAAGCGGTTCAAGCACCGCGTTGGCGACTAAGTTGATTGTCTCCCGAAGGGTCAGGTGGCCAGTATCCGGCACTGCAATCGCTCGCTGCCGGAGATTGCGCTCGAGACCTGCTTGCCCAATCTCGCGAATACACTCGACGATCCGGTGATCTGCGCTTGGAGGATCGATGCCCAGTTGTTCGCACATCGCCGCGACCCGCTCTCGAATCTGTGGCCGCTCGTCAGAAATGTAGGTCGCCTTGATCGCTACCGGAATCGCAACCATCGGGAGGTTGTGCTTGGACAATTTGCGAGCCGCTTGCAACCCCATGAATGCAGCCCCCTCCATGAACGGAGTTAGCCGATCATTTTGTAAGTAGACATTGCCCTCTGGAAACACCGTCAATGCGTCCCGGGTCTCGGTTAATGTGCGAATCGCTTCGGCCATCGACTGCCGATCCGATCCGTCGCGATCGACAGAGAAGACTCCCATCTTCTGCATCACCCACGCATTGAGCCGACTCCGCAGAAACACATCGTAGGCTGCCATCGTCCGAGAATTCAACCCGATCTGGTAAAGCGCTTCCGAGAATATCAAAGGATCGGAATGAGTCGGGTGATTCGGTAGCAGCAGCATGCCGCCACCTTGTTCCAGGACATTTTGATCGACCCGCTCCTGCCCACTGACTTCGACCCGGCCGATTCCGTGGAACTTCGGGAGAAATCGATTCCGATTATAAACATTCATGAACGATCTCACCATCGAAGACGGGCGAGGTGGGAAAAACCGGTACGGCTGGTCACTGAAATCGAGCATTGGCGTGGGAACCTTAACCAAAACAGCACCGGATGTCACCTCTGCGTCGTCTTGACTTTCCTGCGCCGAATGGGACTTTCCGGCAGATTTCTCAACAGCTTGATCCGATGAAGCCAGCTCTTTTGCACTCCAAGTCGACCGCCATTTTCACTGCAGCCATTTTCGGGCTCCTCCCGGTCGCATGTGACCAGAAAAAACCAGAGCAGCCTGCCGAACCGAAAACCAGCGAGGCCTCCGATTCTCCAACCGATTCTTCTGGTTCAAACGCCGCTCCTGCGGAGGGAGCCATCGCGGTTCCTGATATCACGAAGTTGACCCCGGATAACACCGGTGAGGCTCAGCGTTCTGAAACCCCACCTCCTGCCGAGACTGCAGCCACGAATCCTCGCGCAATCCTCGGTCTAGCCAACCGCGTCCCGCTTAGCGCTGAAGGATTCGTCGGTTTCTACAATCTCGCCGACATCCACGCGACAATCGAGAAGACGGCATTCTACGACCGGTTCAATGCTCTTATCGACCAACTCGATGTCGAAGAAGATTCGGAATTCAGCCAGGAAGACTTCGACCGATTTAAGGCAACCTTTGGCAAACTCACCGGTCAGGAAGTCGGGATTGTCTTCGGAGAGGGCTCGGGAGCAGCAATCGCCAAACTGCTTCAGTTCAGCCACCTCAACGACAAAATTAGCTACAAGACGCTAGGCGCGTTCAGTGGACTCGAAGCAGATCCCGATCCGGCCGATATGCTGTCGAACTACGCAACTGAAGCAGATGCGATGGTTGAATTGCTCAACGGCTTCACTCTTCCCAACCTGACTCTCATCTTCAACGTTGACGACGCACCAGCTCTGGCTGCTGAGATGCAAGCTGATGTGCATGCTCAAGAAGAAGAGGCCATGAAGAAACTCGAAGCTGAGGGCAAAGAGGCCAATCCAGCAGCACCAGAAGTCGTCACTTTCGAAGGCCCGGGTGGACACACTTTTCTGGGTGCAACTCTCGATGGAAAAACTGCTTTCGCCAAACGCGACACAGACGATGACGACGAGGACGGCGCTCAAAGCATCCTCTCTGAAGATGACCAAGACAACATCGAGCGACTTCGCGCCGCAGCTGCTGAGAACATTCACATCGAGTTCGCTCTCGGTGCTATCGACGACGACCACATTGTCCTGACCATCGGCAAAAACCGCGACGGCCTTACCCAATTTGTCACAGATCCGGCCAAATCGATCACCTCCGCTGACAACATGGGGTTCGTCGATTCCTACCTCGAAAAAGACGTCGCGTTCCTGTCGTGGTTCACGGAACCGCTGCTCTCGGGAATCCGTCCACGAAACCCGCTCAGTGCGGCACTCGAGGCTGTGGTCGAATCCCTAGCCATCACGGAAGGAATGGAGGAATTGGCGACCGAATTAACCCCTAAAGTTGCCGAACTCATCGCTCGTGGCGACGCCATGCAGGAACTCACTGTGACTCCTCACGTCGGCATCGCCTTCTTAGAGGAAGGGATTCAGTATGAAGCAAAAGGCGGCCTCACGCCAGCCAACCAAGACTTTTCGGCGACCTCAAAATTTAGTCTTCCAGTCGGCCCGAATGTCATGGTCGCGATGACGAGCGTTGATCAACCCGGGCGGAGCGACATGCGCTGGGACTTCTTCGAGGATGTATTCGCGACGCTCTATGGTGGAACGAAATCGTTCATGCTTACAAAACAGCAACAGGGTGAGGGCGGCCCCGCAGCGATGGTCATGGGAATGGAGGGAATCGTCAGTCCTCAGATCACCAGCATCTACCAAAGCCTCAAGGACATATTCGTTGAGGGACTGGGCGGTGATTCGATGTTTGTTCTGGATTTCAATGGAGCGGTTCCAGAAATGCCAGGCTTCAGCGAGCGAGTCGTTCAAGAAGGCCGATTCCCACGAATGGCGTTTGCTCATTCGGTCGCCGACCGTGAAATTCTTTCAGATGGCTGGGACAAGATTGTTCCATCAGTAAATCAGTTGATGGCTTTCATTCCATCACCCACGGGTGATCGCATGACCGTCCCGAATTTCGATGTCGACGAAACAGACGAGTCAACAACCTACAGCTTGGTTATGCCCTTCGAGACTCCTGATATGCACCCGGCGCTCACTGTCAGTGAGGACGTGATGATCATGGGAACGACTCAGGAATTCTCTCCCAAGACGGTAAGCAACTTGGGAAAGAACACCGAATCCGGATCCCATATTTACTTCAGTTTTGATGCTGTCTCTGACGCAGCCACAATCTGGTTCCAACTCGTTCGTGATGGCGAACTAGAAGAAGCTGGAGCGCCTCCAGTCGAAGACAAAGAAGCTGCCGAGATGGCACTGGCTCAGGAAATTTTTGAGCTCATGGGAGCGCTGGGAACGGTCAATGAGCGGATCTTTACCGAAGACGATGACTTGCGGTTTAGCATGAAGTGGATCTTCAAGGACGTTGTCACCTTTCAATAGCGTGCCGTCAATCAGTCCTGTTTCGAAGGAATTGATTCGCTTCGGACAACGCTTCTGGATCTCCGATATCAAACCAGGTTCCGGCTACCGGAAATCCTGAAAGAGTGGCGTAACCCAAAGCCCACTCCAAAAATCTCCCACACTGATCTGGGTTCCTTCCCTCGTCGAGATAGCGCTGAACCAAATCGATACACTCCGCTGAAATCCAATAGAGCATGATTGAGGCGAGACAACTCCGAGGCTGCGTCGGCTTCTCTTGGTAGCGAATCACTCGCGCGTGCTCATCAGTTTCGACTTCAGCAAAGCGACGCACCTGGTCTAGACTACCAACATCGTAGAGAGCAGTAGCGAGAGACACTTCTCTCGCTCGGTTGACGAAGTCCGTTTGAACATCGGTGAACACCATATCTCCACCGGCCACCAACACTCCGCCTGATTTCCCGAGCCCGGCTTCACGAATCGCGAACCCAATGTCGCCAATCCCGCCCAAACGATCGTAGCGATTGGAGCTTCGGTCATCGATCACTTCGAAATTACGGCCCTCTGCCCAGCCATGAAATTGCGGAGCAAATTGGCTATTCGTGATGACCGCCCGCCGGTTAAAACCCAGCTCCTTAGGCAACGCTGAAACCACGGATTCGATGACCGGCTTCCCAGCCACAGGAACCAACGGCTTGGGCAATCCCTGAGCCGCAGCCCCGAGTCGTGTGCCGTCACCAGCTGCTAAGATGAGGAGATCCATCTTTAACAGGTTAAACCAAATTTGGGCTCTCGCGCCACGGAACTCCTTGTTGCTCGCCATTCCCTCGTCAACACTCCCAATGGCCATGCACACGCAGAACCTCATCGTCCTCATCGCTGTTTTCATCACCACGCACGCCACCGCCTTGGAATACCCACAAGCCCGCAAAGACACGTCAGTCGTCGACACCTATTTCGGAACCGAAGTCGCTGACCCCTATCGCTGGCTGGAAGACGACCAATCCGAGGAAACAGCCGCTTGGGTAGCCGCTCAGAACAAGGTCACCCGAAGCTACCTAGACGCAATTCCAGCCTGGGAGATGTTCGAATCAAGACTGACCGATCTCTGGAACTATGAGCGCGTCTCGACTCCCTGGCGGGAAGGCGAAAACGTCTTCTGGCGCCGCAACGACGGGCTTCAGAACCAAAGCGTTCTCTATGTCGCTAAAGACCTTCCATTCGGTGACGACGCCAGAATTCTCATCGATCCGAACACACTTTCCGACGACGGCACGGTTTCTCTCACAGGAACCGAAGTCAGCCCTGATGGCCGTCTTCTCGCTTATGGAACCTCCTCCGGCGGATCGGATTGGAACGAGTGGCGAATCCGAAATATCGAAACTGGCGAGGATCTCGATGACCACCTGAAGTGGGTCAAATTTTCCGGTGTAGCTTGGCTACCTGACAATTCCGCCTTCTTCTATTCCCGCTACGACGAACCTAAAGAGGGAGAAGAACTCACTGGTCAGAACTTCTTCCAAAAAGTGTATCTGCATCGTGTCGGAACGAATCAAATCGAAGACCAACTGATTTATCAACGCACAAACGAAAAAGAAAAAGAGTGGGGTTTCGGCACTCACGTTACGGACGATGGATCACTGCTCATCTTAAACGTCTGGAAAGGTGCGGAGCCAAAGAACGCCCTCTTCTATCAGCGTCTCAATCCGGATGGCAGTCGCGGTGATACTGTCGAACTCATTGCAGACTTTGAGCAATCCTACCGGTTCATCGACAACATCGGAAACACACTAATCCTGCGAACCGATCTCAACGCTCCACTCGGCCGAGTGATTGCCATCGACCTCGATGCGCCAAATCCATCCAACTGGCGAGAAATCATTCCAGAATCCGATGACAAACTAGAATGGGTCAATCACTTGGGATGCGAACTCATCTGCGAATACCTCCACCATGCAGCAACAGTCATGAAAACGTTCTCCCTCGATGGGAAGTTCATTCGTGACATTTCTCTACCCGGAGTTGGCAGCGTCTCTGGCTTTGGCGGAAGAGGCAAGGATACCGAGAGTTACTATCACTTTAGTGGCTTCACCGATCCAGGATCCATTTATCAATACAATGTCGGCGGTGGAAAAAGCACACTCGTTCGAAAATCAGCCATTCAATTCGATTCGTCCCCCTACGAAACGAAACAGGTCTTCGCTTCGTCCAAAGATGGAACGCAAATCCCCATCTTTCTCGTTCACCGAAAAGGAATTACTCTCGATGGCTCGAATCCCTGTGTCCTTTACGGATATGGCGGCTTCAACGTCAGTCTAGGGCCCGGGTTCTCAATTCCTCGCGCCGCTTGGTTAGAGAAGGGCGGAGTTTTTGCCATGGCCATTCTGCGCGGTGGTGGAGAATACGGCGAAGACTGGCACCAAGCCGGAACTAAACTCCAAAAGCAGAACGTCTTCGACGATTTCATTGGCTGTGCCGAGTGGTTGATCGACAATCAATACACTTCCACTCCTAAGCTGGCGATCGAAGGCGGATCCAACGGTGGACTACTCGTCGGCGCGTGCATGACACAACGCCCAGAGTTGTTTGGAGCAGCGTTACCCCACGTTGGAGTCATGGACATGCTTCGCTACCACAAGTTTACGATTGGTTGGGCTTGGGCACCAGACTATGGAACTAGCGAGGAATCGGAAGAAATGTTTCATTACCTCCATCGCTACTCTCCCCTTCACGCACTCCGCCAGGATACTGCCTATCCAGCTACAATGGTGTTCACTGCGGATCATGACGACCGCGTTGTCCCAGCGCACAGCTTTAAGTTTGCAGCTCGCCTTCAAGACACCCAATCAAGCGAGAACCCAGCGCTCATCAGAATCGAAGAATCCGCAGGTCACGGCGCCGGAACACCGACGTCCAAAGCCATCGAAAAAGAATCCGATCGGCTCGCCTTTCTCTGGCAAGCACTGGGCATGAAAGAGTAGTTTGTTGCGAACTTAAAAACAATGTCTCAATCCAAAGATTCCTCTGTTCTGATCCAAATCGAGAATGTCCGCCTCGAACGGACAGATCCGATCCTACAGGGAATCAATCTCAAGGTTACGCGGGGACAGCACTGGGTGATACTTGGTCCCAACGGTTGTGGTAAAACGACCCTTCTCAAGCTCGCCAGCCGCTATGAAGTTCAGACGTCTGGAGAAGTGTTCGTTCTTTCCGATGACGTCGATGTTCAGGCCATTCGGAGGCGCATTGGAATTGTCGGCCCGACTGTTTCCAATCGAATCGAGGGGATCGAGACAGCCTTCGAAGTCGCGATCAGTGGGCGGGACGCCATGATCAACCACTGGGGACGCATCTCTCCGCAACTGCGCCGTGATGGACTGGCACGACTAGATGAAGCCAACTGCGCCCATCTCGCCGACCGCCGCTGGTCACACCTTTCCCAAGGAGAACGACAGCGTGTCCTCGTAGCACGTGCACTGATGAACCAAGTCGACCTGCTCGCCCTCGATGAACCCTGTGCAGGTCTCGACCCAATCGCCCGCGAAGAATTTCTCGGATTGATCCAACGAGTCGCTGATCAGCGATCAAAGCGTATTGATGGAACTTCGCCCGCTCCGTCGATGCTGATGGTCACCCACCATGTCGAAGAGATTGTTCCGGCATTTACCCACGCTCTGGTGCTGAGCCAGGATGGCAAAACCATCGCTCAAGGCCCGGTCGAAAAGACCATCCGCAGCGCCGTGCTCAGCCAAGCGTTTGGGGCTCCGGTCACCGTCCGAAGGCGCGGTGAGCGATACACGCTGACGATCTAATTTTACCCACCAAACCCACAATATGCGAACTTATCTTATCACAGGAGCCAGCAAAGGCATTGGCCTAGCCACCGCACAGCAACTCGCCTCGGAAGGACACCAAGTCGTTGGAATGGCCCGGAGTGAGCCATCCGCCAAAGACGGGGCTGCCTTCACTGAGTTCGTCCGCCTTGACCTGTCGGATGAGAAGGCTCGGGGAACGGTCTTTACTGAGTTGGCAGCGAATTACGAGGTGAGTGGTATCCTTAACAACGTTGGCCTTGTTCACCCTGCACCGCTGGAGGAGATCACTCTGACAGAATTCGATGCGGTCATCGACCTGAACCTTCGGGTCGCTCTCCAACTTACTCAGGCAGTAGTCGGTGGAATGCGGGAACGACAGTGGGGAAGAATTGTCAGCACGTCTAGTCTCGTCACCGTAGGGGTGCCCCACCGAACGAGCTACGCAGCGGCAAAGACCGCACTGCTGAGTTTCACTCGGAGTTGGGCCCTCGAACTCGCTCAGGACGGGATTACGGTGAACGCTGTTGCGCCCGGGCCGGTTGCCACTGAACTCTTCAACACCAACAATCCGCCTGAAAGCGAGAGTCGCCAACGCTACATCGATGGTATTCCCATGCGCCGTACCGGAACACCGGAAGAGGTCGCATCAGCCAACTGCTTTCTCCTCGGCGAAAACTCAGCCTTCGTCACTGGGCAGTGCCTGTACGTCGATGGCGGATCGAGTATCGGCAAAGCCCCGATTTAGGAACGCTGAGTCCTACTTCGAAAAGTAGGTATCTTCGTGGCAGTAGACGGGCGCGCAGCAGCAAAGAAACCTCAAAGGGGAAAGCGCGGTGATTTGATGCCATGTGCCGGGTGGAATAAGAATGCCATCGCCAGGTGAGACTTCTTTTTCCTCTCCATCGATCTCCATAGTGCCGGTTCCTTCGAGAATGAAATAGAGTTCCTCAGATACTTTATGGTAGTGCCGTTCGGTCGCTCCGCCGACGGGAAGACGTGCTTCAGCAAGACTCTGATTCGCGACAGGGGCATTGGTTGCGTCGAGGATGCTGCGGATCGTCGAACCATCGGCAGTGGTGAACGGCTCTTGGCGCTCAAGCTGATTAACTGTCATCATCCCGGAGTATAAACGATCCCGACGGTTTTCCTAGAAACCTGCAAGACCTGACATCGCGAGCCCCGTCTTGATTTCTTCTGGCCAGCGTGGGATTGGAACCTATGCAGTCCCTCAACGTTCGTCAGGCTCTCCACTCCGACTCCGCCTTGCCAGAGGTTGAAGTATCTGGATGGGTTCGAACCCGCCGAGACTCAAAGACGTTTTCGTTCATTGAGATCAACGACGGAAGTTGCTTAGCCAGCCTCCAAGCCATCATCGATGTCGGAGTCCCGGGCTCGGAAAACGTTTCCCAAATGGGCACGGGAGCTAGTGTCCGGGTTCGCGGTGAATTGGTCGCGTCTCCAGGAAAGGGCCAGAGTTGGGAACTGAAAGCCACCGAAGTCGAACTGATCGGAGCCACAGACGAGAGTTTCCCGCTTCAAAAGAAAGGGCACAGCTTGGAATACCTGCGAGAGATCGCTCACCTGCGGCCTCGGTCAAACCTGTTCGGTGCCGTATTCCGCACGCGCAGCCGAATCTCCCACGCGATTCACAGCTTCTTCCAAGAGCGCGAATTTTTCCACGTTCACACTCCGATTATTACTGGCAGCGACTGTGAGGGAGCCGGAGAAATGTTTCGCGTCACCACCTTGCCAGTTGGAGCCGATGGCAAAGACACCCCGAAGGACGCCGAGGACTTCTTTCGCAAGCCAACCTACCTCACCGTCAGTGGTCAGCTCGAAGGCGAGACCTTCGCAACAGCCTTAGGCAAGATTTACACCTTTGGCCCAACCTTTCGGGCTGAGAATTCCAACACTTCACGGCACGCCGCCGAATTCTGGATGGTCGAGCCCGAAGTCGCGTTCTGTGATCTGGCCGGCGATATGGATTTGGCCGAAGAGTTTCTTCGTCACCTCGTCACTGCCGCCTTGGACACCTGCTCGGAGGATCTCGGACTGTTCAACAAATTCGTCGAGAAAGGCCTGATCGAGCGACTCGAAAAACTCGCATCCCAAAAATTTGCTCGGATCCCGTATCGAGAGGCTGTCGAGATCGTCAACAAATCGGGCAAGAAGTTCGACTACCCCGTAGAATTCGGACTCAACCTTCAGTCCGAACACGAGCGCTATCTGACCGAAGAGCACGTCGGCGGCCCAGCTATCGTATTCGACTACCCCGACGCCATCAAGCCGTTCTACATGCGCGCCAATGACGACGGAGAAACCGTTGCGGCAATGGATGTGCTCGTCCCAGGAGTGGGTGAAATCATTGGAGGCAGTCAGCGCGAAGAGCGGCCTGATGTCCTCGCAGCGAGGATGGCTAAGCACAATTTAACCGAAGGCGGAGACTACGATTGGTATGCAGATCTCCGCAAATTCGGCACGGTTCCTCACGCCGGTTTTGGACTTGGGTTCGAGCGTATCCTTATGTATCTGACCGGCGTCCAAAACATCCGCGATGTCATCCCATTTCCTCGGACTCCCGGAAACGCAGGGTTCTAGCGTTGCTAAATCAGCGCCAGAGGAATCGGCGTGAGTAGTGCGAGATCAGCCAAGACCGTTGAGGCATTGGTTCCCAGTCGATTGCGCCCCAATCGGATTCCAAGAAGAAGGAGCGAGGACAGTCCAATCGCGGCATAAAACCTCCACGCGTTGACCGAGCCGTCGGTGCCATTCAGGTAAAAGCAAAGCCCTATGAGGCCGAGCAGCAAAACCGGCAGCGCATCCCCCACCCCGGGCATCCTCTGGGGCAACGCGGCGGGATCGGATTGCGCATCAGTTTCGGTATCGACCCAGGCAACGAGAACACAGTTGAGACTGCACAGAAGCCAAAAAACAACAAACTGGAGCACGTCGATTCCGGCGTAGAAGGCTGCCGGCAAGAAAGTTCCGAGTGCGAATAGTAGGCCGGCGACCAACTCCTTCGGCGGCTCTAAACCGCGTCGATCTTGCGGGCGCTTCGCCGACAAGACAACGAGGACTATGAGCACCCCACCGTATAGTAACTTCTTCCAGAGATCGGCTGAAGAACTATAGAACGCCCAGAGGAGTAGGCCTGCAACAAGGCCTCGCAGCAATAGCCCCGCCCAGCGACGCCGAGGCGACCAAACGAGAAGCGCATAGAGAACACCGCCACCACACAACCAGAGACCTTGACGAAAGATCCCTTCGGGAAGTTCGAAGGTAGCCCCATAGAATGCGGCAATCGTCGCCACCAAAATCAAACATGCAGTCGGCCGGAACCAAGTTTGGGAAAACGCGTGACGCGGAGTTACAGGATGCTTCCCATCCTTACTTGTCGAACGACGGTAGTAGATGACATCGCCCAGCCGGTCGGCTTGATAGATTACCCAAACCGCGAGAGCTAGGACGACATAAAGCCAGGTCGGCAGCCAAGTTTGAGCAACCCGTGCATAGAACCACGCCCAGACAATCGCCACGATCGGCGCGTCGAGTCCAAGCAGGTTCCCCCACAGGAACCAAGGCGCTCCCCGACGGTCGGAGTCACTCGATGAAGATGGTTCCCCCAATGCTTTGTCCTATCAGCCTTCTGAATCTGTGGACTTTCCCTCAACCTTCTTGCCACCAAACATCCGACGGATGCGGTGAGACAATTTCCGGTTCAGGCGATAGGAAAGATGCTCGTTGTCCTTGATGACCAATTTTTTACGCAGCTCCTCCTCACGGAGTTTATGCTTCAGTTCATCAGCCTTCTTTTTGTATTTGGCCGCTTCAGCCGAGAATTTTTCGAGCTCTGATGCAGTGCGCTCCAACTCATCCTCGCGCGAAGCCAGCCACTTGCTCTGGTCGGCGTGCTCCTGCTGAAGGGTCGGGAATTCTTCTTGGAGTGCGTAGCGCAGTTCGTAGATCTTACTCTGGATGTGGGCGGCCTCATCTCCAGAACCTTGAAGGAAATGGAACAGTCCACGCATGCTCGGGTGGAGCAGGCTCGCCATCGCAGAGTCGACACCACTGGCTGGCGGCATGTCGTTAACATGAATTCCTACCTTCGGATCGGCTTGAATGTAGTTCACCAAATACTCGGGAATGACTTCGTGAGTGAAACCATGAGCCGTTCCCAGAGCGATCATTCCGCCAAATTTCTCTGGGCTTAGCGCCTTGCCTGAAACCTTCAGGACTTCCTTCACCGCATGCTTGGAGGCGACGATGTGCCCCATTCCATAAGGATTAGCAAACAGCGGAAGCAGAGGCGCTGAACCGATCGGGAAGTAATTGGCGACGCGTTTCTCTAAACCATCGGGCTCGTCTTCATTCAGACAGTAGGGCTGCAGGAACGAAGTGAGGAAGTCGGCACCGGTGACATCCAGCACCTTACCAAAGGTTTCGAGTTCCCCTTGTTGAGCAAAGGTATTGGTATGAGCCAGCAGCACATGGGTGGCATCAGACCCAGCGCAGATTTGCTCGATTAGCCAAAGCCGCCCGTCTCCGGTTCCATGACCAACGATGAGCTCAAATCCCGCTTGTTTGAGATCTCCGGCGAAGCGTTCGCGGAACATCGCGATCTCATCGGCATCTTCTTCGACCAAAGCGATCCGCAAGGACTTTGGTGCCGGTTCTTGCTCTGCGAGGGATCTGGCGCAGCGAAGAATCGGTTTCAGGGTGTCGGAAATTTTCACCAAAACGACAGCGTCCAGAGCCACAGGCGCTGAAGCTACGACTTCGACGGGCTCTGCCGCATCGCGAACCCTGACAATCGAACTGTGGAAATCAACCCACCCAGCATCTGTGTCAGGAGCAGCCACCGCTCGGCGAGCAGCTCTGATTCCAGTGGTAAGAATCCTGCGAACCGCAGCGGCGATTTCGCGCGGACGACCTTCACGGCCCCGAGAATAAAACGTGCACTGTGCGACATCACGGGGATCGATCAGTTCTGGAATGCCACCGATCCGCTGAGAAAGGAACGGAATCCCCAGACCGATGCACTCCAGCACCGTGTAGGGAGAGTTGTCCTGAAGAGAAGGGATCATTGCCACCCGCCGGTCGCCTTGAAGATACCCAACCGCCTTATCTTGGTTGAAGTTATCGATGATTTTCCACTCAAACTCCCAGTTCCCATCTTCGCTTCGTTTTTCTAGATAGGCACGCGAGGCCATGCCTTCGACCACGACCTCTTTGCCCATGAAGGTCACAGAGAAGTCAGGCAGAGCCGAATCCGAAGCGGCGATTAAATCGAGAGCGTCACAGAAGGGAACGAGTCCTTTCCGCGCCTCCAATCTTCCGAAGAACACGAGCTCGTTGATGTCGTCGCGGAGCGGAAACGGATCCTCGCGACGCTCATCTTCGCCACGGGCAGTGAAGGGCTGAAGATTCTGCTGACCATACCAAGCGTCGGGAAGATCCCAGCCCTCCCTCTTCATCCAGTAAACCAAATAGATACTCGGGCTGACCAAGACATCGCACCAGCGAATGCAGGTCTGCTCCATGAAGTCGCTCGACAATTGGTAAGTCGAGTCGAAGGGCAATCCGTGCCCCTCGTAAACCCAACGAGTGCTTCCGTGAGTTCCGATGCACAGCGTAGTGTCTGCAAAATCGAGACCTTGGTGCTTGGCCAAAACTGCGTAGAAGCCCTGACCGTTACACTCTGGAAAGTGAATCGCGTCGAAAGGTTGCTCGGCAGCCGCTTCTCGTAGCGTCGAATAGACGACAAAGGAGCGCCTCAAATACTCATCCTGCCAGGGCAGTCCGTCGATCCGATCAAGAGCGAGCGGGATCACCCGGATATTCTTCGTCTGGTAATACTCGACCCAATATTCGATCGGCTCACGCGAAGTCACGTCGCCGCTAAAAAAGACGGTGACTTCATGCCCTCCCTTGGCCAAAAACTCGGCCATCGCTGTGTAAGCAGTGCCGATTCCGCCATTGCTTGAAGGGCCAAAAATCTCGTCGGTGCAAATCGCTACGCGTGCTGGACGGGTATCGGGGTGCTCGAGATTGGTGGAGGCTCCCGGAGCGAAGGTGAAACTGCGAATTCCCGTCGACATCAACTGCGCCAATCGCTGCTTGAGAGCATCGTCGCGAGTCACCAAAAATACCGAGTGATTGCGCTCGAAATAAGACCGATTCGTCAGCATCAGGCCACCCCATGCCGACTCAAGACCTGCCTCGGAAAGAGTCTTGTCCGCCTTGGCAAATGACCAAGAAATTTTCGCTTCGTCGTCGGGAGCTATCACCGGCGTTGCCAGCTCCGATTCCCGAACACAGACCACCGCCATCGGAGCACCACGATCGAGCAGATCAGAGACCAAAGACAGAACCGAATTGGCATCTGTAGCAAAGTCCAGAACACCCGGAACAACGACAATCGATTTACCCAGTTGGTCAGCAGAAACGGCTTCGGCATTTGCCAGAGAGACATTACCGAATCCTTCGAGAACGAGCGGAACATCCAGAGCCGTCGTATTGATTGCAGCACCCTCGCCATCGCTCTGCGACAAATCGAGTTCTGGGTTCTGACCAACTGTGACAACTGACTCAAGCTCAATCACCCGGAGAAGGTCGAGGAGAAGAGGACGGAGTTCTGGGAGTTCCGGGAACGGGGACGAACTCGGCTTTGACGACGATGGAGTAGATGGATCTGCGCTCACCTTAAAATTTGTGGTACTGCGCGCCGAACGAACAACTGTCGTAGGGCAGCGGGATGGTAGTAGTAATGTTGACGACTCTAGCTTTTCTTACCAAAGGTCTTGCGGACTCTATGGGTAAAGGTTTTCTCCACATCCCGACCAAGCTCTTTGAAATTAGCTCTCATTTCCTTAAGCTCAGACTCGCTATTCTTCACACGGTCTTTGAGATTTGCAATCTCGCCCTTTCGACGCTCATTCATGCTAGTGAGTTCTTGCCAAATCCTTTCGATTTCCTTCTCCATTGCAACGATTCGTTGGTCGCGTTCACTAATTTCTTTTTTTAGCCAGACTTCAGCTGCCATCAGCTCCCTCACGTCATCCATTCGGTCGTCGAGCTCTTTCTGAAGACGGCGCTCGGTTTCGCGCGTGGTTAGGCGCTCCTCTTCGATCTTGGCTCGAACTTTTGTCTTCTCTTTTTCCAACTCGATCGCCTTCTGCTCGCTCTCAATTCGAACCCTTTCGTCAGCTTCGAATCGAACGCGATCGACGTCAGCCAAGGCGGCATTCTTCTCGCGCTCCATCATTTCGAAGCCCTCACCGACTCTCCAAGCGAGCTCGCCATTCTCTGAAAGGGCTACCGAGAGGTTATTTGAGATGGCGTCCAAATAGCCGGGAAGAAACATATGCGCTTTCGGCAAGGCACTCCGATACGCCTTCATCAACCGCTCAGAGCGATCAAAACGTTGAGGCTCGGTCAGCTCAACTGTGGCGGTCAAATGCCTAGCCACGACCACTGGCACGACAGTGTGCCCGGCTTCGTTCTCGGGTTGTTGAGTCAACCAAACGAGGAACTCCCAACCAGGGCGCAGAGTACCTCCAGAAGGATCAAAACCATCGGTTCTGAGGAAAGCTGAACGTTTGGCAAACAGTGGCCCGACTGGCAAATCAGCTAGAGTTGGAACGATTCCTGGATCGACCATCGGATAGCTTCCTAACTCACCCAGAGGCTGACCTTGATCCGGACAGAAAGCCGAGAAAAATGACGCGGATGATGTCTGTGCAGCCCGAACGAATGCCCCAATGGCTCCCGACTCCAAGCGCTCAGTGCCATCGAGAAAGACCACATATTTACCCTGAGACTCCGACGCAGTAGCATTCCAAGCCGCAGCCGGATTGTCGCTACCTGTCTCAATCATGCGATCAATCGCCTTGTGGGAAGGCCCTGCTCCCTCAGGCACCGCGACGATGGTCTCAATATGGGGATAATCCTGCCCGGCAATCGAATCCAGAACCGCCGCGATCTGCCCCGCATCAACATTCGGCGCGATGGGCAGGCAGCAGGTCACCGTCGGACGATCCGGATCTGGCAACGGAGCTTCTTGGCGTCGCGCCTCCAAGGCGTTGCCTCGATGCCAAGCTACCCACTGACTTTCGACGAGACTGGGCACCACCGACCGTCTGGCTGGTGCCAAACCGTTGACGAGAGCGCTACGCAACCGATCCGCTAATGGCCGATGACGCTCGCTGACAATTGGGTGGAAAAAGGTCGACCCTGAAATGTCGTCCGGATGAATCAGTTCACCGATCCCTCCGGTTCGGGCGGTGATAAATGGAACTCCAAGCCCCAGTGCCTCCATCACCGTATTGGGCGAATTATCAATGATCGATGGGATCAGTGTCAGCCGACCTTGGCCCCGAAGATAGTCGACGGCCTCAACTTGTGTCTTGTCCGGCAAGATCTTCCAACGCACCTGATCGTTCCAAGAAACCGCTCTCGACGCGATGTAAGATTCGGCATCGAGATCTGTTCCATCGACTTGGGAGGGCTTGCCGAGAAACGTCACCTGAACCCCCTCCAGACAACGCGCATCCTGACGGAGCAATAGGTCGATGGCGTCGAGAGTCGTCAACAGGCCCTTCCGCGGCTCTAACCTTCCAAAGAAGACTATTTCGCGAAGCCCCTTAACCGGTTCGCGGGCCTCAGCGATTGTCTGTTCAGCCGCATCACGAGCCGCTTGTGGCTGAACATACTGGAGAACAAAATGGCGACGAGGAAGCGTGTAGCCATTGGCCGCCATCCAGCTGAAGAGATAAGAACTGGCAGAAACCACAACATCGGCAGCAGCGACAGTAAACGGCTCGGTCAAGTCCTGGACGATGTTGAAAACTCGGTCCATCCGAAATCCGTTGCCCGTACGCTGCCAACGAGAACTGCCAAATGTCTGCACGCAGATCGTGGCATCGGCGAACGCGACACCGTTGCGTTTGGCCAAAATCGGGAAATAGCCAAATCCATTCACTTCGGGAAAATGGATCGTCTCAAACGCACCATCTTTGGCTTCCAATTCGACCAAAGCCTCAAGAGCCAGATGACTCCGACGAAGGTGAGCAAACTCCCAACTCATCCCGTCAGGGTGCCTGACATCCACCGGGCAGAATTTGATGCCCATGTCTCGATAATGGCCAATCCAATGATCGACGGGCTCGGGCGTTTCGGTTTCGCCGATGAACAAAATCGTGATGTCTTGACCCGCTTCGGCTAGAGCTTCGGCGAGCGACGTGAACGCCGTTCCGAGACCACCGCAGCGACTTGGCCCAAAGATTTCTTCGGTGACAATCGCGATACGAGCCGGGGGCTGTAACGGCTCCAAAGGTAGGGAACCAACATCACCATCATCCAGAAGCAAATTTCGGTTTCCAGAGGCGAGCAGCTTCGTCAGTTCCTTGGCTTCCTTCGTTCCCGCGCGAGTAATCACCCCGCCCCAAGTATTCCGAGACATCGTCGCCTTGTCATCCTCGACAAGACCGCCCCAGCAGACTTGGAGACCGTTCTCAGAAAGCATGTCGCGAAGCCCATCCAGGCGAAGAGGTGCCTCAGGATCACAGACGCCAAGAACGGCAACCCTGGCGATCGAAAGTACCCCACGTAAATCCGTGACCGCACGTGCTAGATCGCTCGAACCGAACTCAGGGCAAAACACGATGGTGTCGCGGTCAACTAAGCCCGTAGCGGCATTTAAGGTGCCTGAGCGACCGTGATTTTCGCACCCGGGAAGGCACTGTCCGACCGTGACAATAGAGCCCGAACCGATCCGCCTAGAGAGGTCGTCGGTTAGTTGCACCAATTCGGGAAGATGAAGCGGATTACCCAAGCAGTACCGTTCTAAGCCTAGCAGGTTGCAGGCTCAACCCTTTTTCGACAATGTCGGCTTTTCGGTGGGACCGCGAAGGGCTCTCGGAAGTAACATCAGAGCGGCAACAACCACTAGAACTGCGCAGGTTATGGCGAACCAAGACACCCCCAGACGGGCCAAAAGGAAATAGGCGAGAAACGGCGTCGCAGTGCCCCGTAGACCGGTCATGAAGGTGTGAACGCTCATGTACTCCGAAACGCGATCTGGTGGCGCTAGCTTGGTAACCCACAAACTCCACATCACATTTCCCCCAGCCATGCCAACGCCATGAAGCGCCATCGCGACCCAAATCCCGATCGTCCCTCCGAGAAAAAAGCACAGAATCATCACTGCCAGAACGAGGTTGAGAAGAATCCTCAACCAATAAAAGTCGAGCCGATCAAACAAGTCTCCCCACGAGTACGTCGTAGCCAACTTGAACAATGGCGCCACGACTCCGGTTAGAATCGCGACCATGCCTGCGGTTAGCCCGAGACCGATATCGGCGTTGGCTAAATAATCCACGAACAGGGAAACCGCCATTAAATTACCAATGCCGAGAACCATCCAACTGGCGATCAGCACTCGAAATTCCCGATCCTCTTTTAGCCACCGGAATGCCGAAAACAGAGGTCGACGAGGGGGCGGGTTCGTTTTGGATCCACCGTTCTCACGACCAAACGGAATTCGGAAAAACAGAATCGCAGAGTAAAATGAACTAAAGGCAAAGGCGAATAGTAGCAGTCGATAGAGCGACAAGTCGTGACTCAGCAATTTCCCGCCGATGAAACTAAACACGACAGTGGCCAGAGTCCGCACCAATCCAGCTTTCGAAAACAGCCGCCCCCGGAACTCGTCGGGATAGTTTACTCGATAGATCTCAGCGAACAGCGGGGTCTGAAGAGTGAAACTAAATAGCCCTAAACTCAGCCCCCCAGCGACACCCCACAAAGAGTCGTGGAATACCGACGCACCGAGAAATCCCAGCCCTCCGACCGAGTGGATCAACGCGACCAAAGTCGGAGTTCGCAACCCGGATCGATAAAGCAGAGGAACGATCAGGATACTGGCAATGAACCCTGCGCGCCCGCTACTCAGTAGAAGAGCCTTAGGCGTCGACCCCGCCTCAAAGACCTTCACCAAAAACAGAATGCTGAAGGTCGCGAAGGCGGTCTCCAAAATCCCCACTGCGGGAGCTCGGAGTAGCTCTAAATGAAAGGTGCGGCGCGCAGCCGGCTCGAGTCCTCTCATTCGGATCCAAGAGGGGAATGAAGTGGATCGGCTAAGTTCGCATCGCTATCACCGGTTTTTGAGGCCGATTCCAGCGCTTTCGGCTTCGGCGCAAAGGGATCCGACCAACGGTGCAGTTGGTAGCCACTCCCGAAGCCTCCGATGGCATCAATCAGTTTCTGACAACGTGCATGCCACCGTTTGAGGTCAGGTGCCTTCGCTGGACGATCAGCGGTCTGAGGAAAAACGAGATAGGTGACTGCGAGTTCGCTAACAGGTCGGTGATACGGATCACATTCGCTATCGATCTCCCGAGCGATCCGGAGGGATGCTTCGCCAATTTTCATCGCCGGACCAGCATCCCCGACGATCGCTGGATACGCCTTGTTCCGATGAATGACCACCGCGTAGTCCCCGATTGTTGGCGCATGCCGGTTGTTCTTCTCAAACCCCAGCATCGAAAGTGGCAAGACGACGAAGGGATCGGCTTCAGCTATCAAATAACTCGATGTGCTCATGTCTTTGATCCCAGCGTCGAATTTTTTGATCTCGGAACGAAGGCGATCATTTTCCGTTTTAGAAAGACCTTTTTTGGCATAAGCGGCCTTTGCCTTGGCTAGGTTTTCTTTCCATCGACTCAGTAGCGGATTCGGAGTCTTTGTCTTCTTCTTCCAGCGGTAACTAGTGAATGGCTGATAGTTTTTCGACATGGAGATGTAGTCATCCAAAGCTGGTGCCCGGTCGCCATCAGAACCGTCCGTCACCACATCCATTTCTGCCTGAATGAGCAGAACGCGCTGACCAGTCGGCGGGTGCATGATCTCGAGAACCGTCTCGCAATCGAAGTAGTTATGCCGGGACAGCAAACGCTCCAACCCGGTGAGCTTGTTCTGAATATCCGTCGCCTTAGTCTCGTAGAGGATGTGATAGAATGGCGAAATCTTGGCATTCTCAATCTGCTGTCCAAGTCGCGGGAGCATCTCAGGTAAGTGAGGATTGATAGCAGCCAAATCTTTGATGTTCCGACTGGGGCGTGGGACATTAAGCCTAACTCGGAACTCGACCTCGTAGCTGTCTTCCATCGCCCGCTCTTGGGTCGCGCTTCCACCTCGGATCGCTTCCATTTCAGAACGAATCTGGATACCACTAAACATCGATCCCAAATCAATTTTCCGGTACGGCACATAGCGAATCTCATCGCTGGGAGGCATGATCGGCATGGGAACGGCGACCTCGATCTCTTTGACGACCTCTACCTCAATCTCAACCGGCACCTCCTTCAGCACTTCGACGTGCCGAACAACTTCCACTGGCACCTCGACTTCTTCCTTAATGATCTGCGGCTTGCCAGAAATCTTCTCTGCCAAATCGAGCATGCCTTTCTTGGCCTTCTTAGCGACCGGCGTAAACGGGATGACAATCAAGGCCGCCAATAAAATCGCCATGATCAGATTCAACAGCCCGACCACACTGAATCTCTTCGTGCGCCCACTGGGGGAAGCATCTGGTGGGGGCGCGGCCGAAGTGACTACCGTGCCCTCACCAGCCACTTCATAGGTCGATGGAGTTTCTGGCCGACGCTCAACGGCCGGAGCTGTAGGGAGATTGGGCTCAGGCTGCGGTGCCTCAGTTTGCGGCCATCCGGCCCCAATGTTCCGGGGCTCAGACGCTGGCTTCGAGGGTGATTGAGAAGGCTCAGGTGCCGTTTCTCCCAACTCGATTTCCCAGAGCGGCAGCTCACCTCGACGAGCCGGTGGCACTCCACGGTCGGGCGCTCCAGGATCCGGAACGGGGTCTGGTTTTGGCTGGCGCTCCCAGGGAAACGGTGATGACTCTTCGGGCTCGTCCATACTCGACGACTCTCCCGACCCTACCTCTGAGCAGTCCAGTGAGCAAGGCGTTCAAGAGAGATGATCGCCCTCGACGCTCTATGGAACCTCTCGCTTCAAAACGATTCCGACATTGCTCTCGACCGTGAGGTAATTCTTGCTGCCCTCAATGGCGTTAACGTCCCCTCTTCTACAGACTCGACTTCTATTTCGATGGCGTCCGGAACAACCAAGCGTGTCGGTGTCTTCACCCCGGGCTCAACCCGATCAAAATTGATCTCTGGATGTTCTGGGGCGCGAAGCCAGACCTGCAGCGGTGTGATTTTCCCGGGGACGACCTGAAACGTTGCTAGCCCTTCCGCGTCGGTGGTCGCGGATACCCAAGTTCCATTAGCGCCGGTAGGCAAAAACGAAAACGGTCAAACTCAGAAATTTCTCGGGAGTTAACAACGGATTCGGCAAAGGCAACACCGATTGGCGTGGATTCCTCGGACGACGAATACCCTTTCTGAGCATGCTGAAAATATCCCCACAAGCAGATCGTCGCAGTAACCAATAACACCTAGAGAGTCGCCAAACCTGCTACCCGAAGTCCCGGACGACGACCCGGCACAAGACGCAACCACACCAACCCCAAAATCAACCCCAAGAGCCCGATCCACGAGGAGTGAAGCAGGGCTGCCCCGAGCGACTGCCAACCTAACGTCGAGAAATATGAAACGACGAAATCCATAACTACTCGCCTCCCTTCTGTTCCCGACGGGCATCGAGCATCGTCTGGATCTCGGCCAAATCGTCACCGTCGACCGCCCGATCCAATGAACATTGCGTCAGACCACTAGCCCTCCCGCTAAACCCATGACTAACCAGCCGGTCGACTTGGAGGCCCAAAATGTTATCGCGCTTTACTGCGGACGACCACTGATCGGTTCGCCCAGACCTCGCTCGCTTTACCAACCCCTTCTTCTCCATCACCTGAAGGCTGGAGAGAATCGTCGTGTAAGCCCGAGACTTGCCATCAGGAAGCTTCTCTAAGACCTCGCGCACAGGGACAGGTTCGTCCTCCCAGAGCACCGACAAAATTTGCAGCTCAAGATCGGAGGGGGAATCACTCTCCGTCATGATACTAGACATCTAGTAGAATAATTACTGGAAGCCCAGTAGGATCTACTAGAATCGTAGTATTAGGCGGCGAAAGCCTAGTGATGAGGATTGCGAGAACCGCTCAGCTCAAGTTTTCGTGGAAGTAGTCAAGGGTCTCCGCATCCGCTGAAAAGCCCGGCTTTTGCTCACGATTGAGGACTTGAGGAAATTCATTCGCTTCAGCAGGCACAAATGTCACTGCCCGCTGAAGCAAAACCCCAATCGCTGGTCTCAGCCTGACTCAATCGGAATACTAACTCCGCGAAATCAACGATTTTCCGGTCATCGCGGCGGGCACTTCAACGCTGAGCATGTCGAGAAGTGTCGGCGCAATATCAGCCAAAATCCCATCTCTGAGCGAGATCCCTGCGATGTCCCCTGCCACATAGATCACGTGAACCAAGTTGGTGGTGTGCGCAGTGTGGGGCGAGCCATCGGGGTTGCGCATCTGATCGCAGTTGCCGTGGTCAGCTGTGATGAGGAGTTGTCCTCCAAGTTCCAAGACATGTTCGACCACTTCCTTGACTGCCGAATCAATCGTCTCGACGGCCTTGATCCCAGCATCGACATCACCGGTATGCCCGACCATATCAGGATTGGCGAAATTCAAGATGACTAGGTCGTAGTCAGCCAATCTTCCGAGAAGTTCCTCGGTAACGCGAGGCGCACTCATTTCAGGTTGGAGATCGTAGGTCGCGACCTTTGGCGACGGCTCTTCGTGAATGTCCTGACCCGGATAGGGTTTCTCAACACCTCCATTGAAGAAGTAGGTGACGTGCGGGTATTTTTCCGACTCGGCAATGCGAAGCTGTTTCAGACCTGCAGCGCTCACGGTCTCTCCCAGGCAATCGACAATCGACTCCGGAGGAAAAACAATCGGGCAGGTGTAGCTCTGATCGTATTCAGTCAATGTGTAGTAATGCACATCGGGAACTCCACCAGTCTCGAATCCGTCAAAGTGATCGAACAAGAAAGCTTCTGAAATCTGTCTGGCTCGATCGGCCCGGAAGTTAAACCAGAGAACGACATCCCCGTCCCGAATCCGACGCGTGTCGGACTCGACAAATGTCATCGGAAGCAGGAACTCGTCAGTCTTGTCATCGGCATAGCAGTTGCGAATCGCCTCGGAGGGGAGGATTTCCATCGCTTCGCCTTTTCCATCGACGATGGCATCCCAGCCAAGTTTCGTTCGGTCCCAGCGCCGGTCGCGATCCATCGCGTAGTAGCGGCCAACTACTGTGGCGATCTTGGCGCCGCATTCTGCAAGTTGGTCTTCGCAGTATGAGAGATAGTCGACCCCGCCCGTTGGCGAAGTGTCCCGGCCATCTGTGATCGCATGAACAAAGATATCATCGACTCCAGCCTTCGACGCTTCGTTACACAAGGCCACCAAATGCTCTTGATGACTGTGAACCCCGCCGTCCGAAACCAATCCTATGAGATGAAGACGGGCACCATTGGCTTTCGAGAACGCGTCTTTAAGCACCTCATTGTCACCGAGCTCATTCGCCTCGATCGTCCGATTGATTCGCGATAGATCCTGGTAGACCACGCGGCCCGCTCCGAGGTTAAGGTGTCCCACTTCAGAGTTCCCCATCTGGCCATCTGGCAAACCGACGTCTCCCCCACTCGCACTCGCACTCGCCATCGGATACTTGGCATATAGACGGTCATGAAATGGGGTGTTAGCGAGCAACGTGACATTGCCATCACGAGCGGCACTATCTTGTCCATTGGGGTTGATTCCCCATCCGTCGCGAATGATCAGAACTACTGGTTTGGCCATACTTAGAGGATGTTTGCCCGAGTCCTCGCCGAATCAAGGTAGGAAGCAGAAAAACCGTCGGAAGCGCAGAACGAGTTATCCGACCTTAACAGGGTGTTGAAAAACTCGGCAACCCGTCGTTTTGAAGGAATTGTTGAATAGAAAAGCGGCTTCGCCGAATCGAAGGCTGCGCAAACCCTTCGGGCGTAACCTCATGAAGAACGAGGTCGTTGTTGCTCGTCACGCATGGATGTTCATCCAC
>Ga0114953_1000726_pt1 | contig 24238 bp, 41 predicted proteins | sample SidtaG_FD_87298 | JGI IMG/M metagenome (GOLD analysis project Ga0114953, IMG submission 87298) | Marine algal microbial communities from Sidmouth, United Kingdom - Sidmouth_Male2 metaG | ecosystem: Host-associated > Algae > Red algae > Unclassified | place: Sidmouth, United Kingdom | collected...
AGCTCCAAGGATTATTGCGGTTGAGTTATCTTTTTTCTGTGGTTGTTCGACTGCATAGTATTTGCCGTCTGAACCTTTTACCATCTGGATAATTCCCCCCGCGATCGGTATCGCTCCTTCAATAAAATTACCAAAGATCCCATCCCAGAAATCTCCATCCTTCCCCCAAAAGATACCACCTCCTGAACCGCCACTGTCGTGTCCTGTAGGTACCTCAATAGTTTCAGGGTAATGTCCCCCATTTGGAGTGACACCGCCTGTTGGATATCCGCTTGGTAATGTTGGAATTTCGCCGCCTGGCATAACTATCTAATTGATTGATTGATTAATGGTGTCGGCCGAATTCAGCCACCAAAAAGAATTCAATAATAACTTTGCAACCTGGTTCAATTTTAGTCTTCATTACTGTAGAAGCCTCCAAGTATCCATTTGCAGCGAATTCCACCATATTGGTGTTGTACTGTCCTGAATTAACACCCATTCCAGGATAGTAATTTGCAACTGGAATTGCAGTATCATCCGTAAGAGAATGTTTGTACAGTTTGAGGACATGTGAAAATTGAACCAATCCTCCACATTTTTTCTCCTCATTATCACAACAAACCTTCATGTTAATCTGGTTGAACTCAACACCATATTTAGCAAGTCTGTTCAGAATTGCTTGGTAGTTTTTGTTTTGTCCAGTAATTATCACTGATGGGTCATTGGTTTGGCCAGTCGCCAACTGATACTCTCCGTCCGCATCAAATAGGATGACATCTTGCACCTTATCTGATGTGTTTTCAATACAGAAAGGTAACCATCGTCCCAATGGGATTTGATTAAGTGTCCGTGATTCGGCAGTTGTGCGATGTTGGGTTTTAGTTCCACTGTAACCCGGTGTTGGGATTCTTCCTCCCTTTACAGGAGTTGAAGTTCCAAAGTAATTACCATAATTTCCGTAAGGATACATATTACATGATTTTCTTTAAGATTTTACTTTACGTATTAGAACCACTAATATCTTAATGGTTACTGACATAAAAAACCTTAAACGCGTAACTGTATGCTTACAATCTCAGCATCTTGAACATGCCATAATGACTGTTGTTTTGTTTCGCGTAGGCAGTCTTAAACTTGGTATTCACTTCTTTTTGAATCCTTGCTAATTCTTCGGCTTGATCTATTGGGAAGGTGTTGACGTTGATAGGCCTTACGGTTTTACCGACAAAGGCATATTTGGCATGGCTCCAAACTTCTGGAGGCACTTGTGTTGGGCTGTGGAGTACAAAAAAAACGTCAATTTTACGATGACGGAAGTCAGCCAGGAGTTGAACTAACCCGGGTGTTGCTTCAAGATTTGATTTGATGTATGGTTTACAATCATCAAATATTATTGAACCATTTGAAAAATTCTTGGTAATCACATCAATTGGTTTTTTTCCTAATTGGAATGTCATTACCTGTGCAATCCCTTTGAATTCTCTTATTTCTTTTGGTGTTTTGATTTTTGGGTATTGGTGCCAAATCTCAGGAGCCCCACTCATAGTAACTATAAGTGAACGTTTTTTGCTCTGTTTGATTCTATCATTGCAGAACCATGATTTTCCTGTGCCATTGGCACCCATTATGATTGTGATGAAGGGTTGACGCATTTAATTTACAATATATTTTATTGTTTCAATCGTTAACCATGCAATCCCTAATAATTTGACAACAAATAATTGGATATTGAGGTCTTTAATTCGGGCTCGATTTTGTCTGTTATCAATCTTTAAATTGTTGATTGATTCGGTGTTGTCGTATAGCTGATCTGAATCAAGATTTACAATATCATCATCAACATTTGTGGTGACAGCTGCTCCCTCTTTCTCTCCTAATGATTTGAGTGCTCTTAATGCTTCATCAATATCCTCCTTTGATAGTTTTGGTTTTGGAATAGACAAAGAATCCATTTTCAAAATAGTTGCGAATCCCATTAGTAATAGAATCGTAGGAAATTCCAATTCCTTATTCTTTTTCTTTTTTCTCTTTTTCATCTGTTGTTGTTTCAGTTTCATTTATTATTTCAATCTCAGCCTCTTGGGAACGCTTGTCTTTTCTTGCCATGTTACCCACATAGATAGTGGATCCAACCAGGGCAATTAAAAGAATGTATTCACCACTATTTTGTAGGTTCCACTTTGCGACCAGTCGCGCCCCAGCTTTGATTATTGGGTGTGAATTCTTCATTGAATCTACTTGATAGAACGTATAACGTTCTTTCGGTAGTCCTGAATACATTGAGCATCCCAAAGCCCGTGTATCATCAAACAAACCTAATAGGAGTTTAAATATTTCTGCATCTCCAGTATTTTCATTTGGTTGTGCGTCTCCATTTATAACCTCATAATCATCGTAATCCTCAAAACTTTCAGGATCAGCGTTGCCTGGATCACTTCCAAAATCCTGTTCAAATTCGGTCATTTCCCCAATACTGAAAAAATCTTCTTTACTATTATTGTTGTTTTCCTCCATCATTCAATTGTTTTGCTGGTTTAATTTCCAATAGATTCTCCCCTACTTTCTTAAGAAGAGATTGAAGAGAATATTTTTCAATGGCAGGGCCTGAAACGATATTGCCGTCTACTACTTCACTTGAATGAATTGAAATTAAAAGTTTGGTTTTTCCATTCTCTAACGTTATGGTTGTAATATTTGCAGTGATGAATTTATTATCATCAAGATCATTGTTATAACTTTCAAGCACTTGAACAACACCTGGTTCAAAATTGCTTGACTGCTTTATCAACATTTTAAGGGCGTTTTTTTTGCCCCCTAAAGACATCAACAGTATTTTGGCTTGATCCATCATAATTTCTTAAAATTTTCTGTTATTGAATAATAGTGTTGAATGTACTTGGCACCTTTATCATTTGTAACAATCCGAGTATCACAGGAAATCAATCCACTATTTTCGAAATTCTTAATCCTTATCAATATTCTGCGCCTGAGTGCGCCTTGTTGTCCCTTGGACATATTTGACAAATCAAAGCAATCAAATAAGGATCTAGTTGTGAATTCATTTTTCTTATTAGCTCTTATAAGGCTAATCAGACGCAAGGCAAGCGGAATTCCGTAAGTATCGTTTGAATTCATACACAAATATACAAATGTTTTACTAAACCACATTTGTATAATTATATGTATATTGCAAGAAAAATTATGGAGCTAATAGGATACAAGGAAACAAAGGGAAAAAGGTTTGATTGCACCATTAAGGACAGCGAATCAGGCTGGTTTTGTGTCCCTGCAAAACATTATGGTGTCAGAGTACTAAGCAATGAAGTTTTAAATAAGGATCAAGTAACAGCCTTATTAGAAGATTGTTTGAACAACAAGCGGAAATGGGTTAGAAACGATGAAACCGAAGCAAGCACCTACAAACCAAAGGAAGGTATTACAATTTGCTTATTTGAGCCAAACAATCCACCAAAGGCAAAACCTAAACCCGAACCTGAACCTGAACCAAAACCAGAAAAGGAAATTAAGCCATTTGAGGAAGAATAAAAATTGAAACATGAAATTAAAATTAACAATCTGGGGGAAAGTTACTCCATCTAGGAAAGAAGAGCTCAGTAATAAGTTTAAAGACTACAAGCCTGAATTCGTGGAGCAAAATTATGACGGCTATAAAGTACCATGTTTGACGCTTAGTAAAGGAGCCGAGATCATGGAAAAAAGCCGTTGCGATCAGAACCTTGACAAACTGAAAAAAACTGTTGACAACTGGATCAAAGGGCTTATAATTCTGGAGGAACAATCACTGAAAGAAAAAGCAGCAATTCAAGACACTGAGACTATTGAAGATACCACACAATCAAAACCACCAAATCAAAACAAGCCAGAACCTGAATCCAAGATTAAGGAATATGTAAAATTCGGTTTGATGGGCGTTGGTTTTATTGTTGTCCTAGTCTTATTATTAATCATCATCAAAACTCTAAAAACCAAACTATGAGTAAGCAACTGCAATCAAGCAACAATTTTAAGTCATATGGTAATTGGACGTTCAGGACAAACGGTGAATGGAAACCCGGTTTCCTTGATTTTCGGTTTACCCTTATCCGCGTAAATGGTGAGCAGGAAATGGCGCCAGTTCAAAACAAGTTCGTGACCTACAAAACGCCATTAAAGGAAATTTTTGATCACTTATCACCACTATTCGCGGTGACGAAAATAAAAGAACTGAGAATTAAAACTCAAAAAGGGGAATTGCTTCTCCCTGGCACTTGGTTTGAAAAACTATATAAAAATGAAAAATCGGTTGTATGGCATTTGTTCGAAGCTGGTGTAAGTGGATATAAAAGATTACACGATGAAAATGAGATTACAACAAAAAGCAATGCTACAGCCAAACAAGATGTAATTAAACCAATTATTAATGTTGCTGAATCAGAATACGGCAGGCACATCAAATATGGTAGGAGCATCTATATACTTGAAGGTACTCCGGATGCTCCTGTGATCCGAAACAAAAAGAAAGGAAATATTATTTCAAATGATACTCCGGTTGCGAGAACAGTATTAAAAATCTGGAAAGAAAGTCAGATACCACCAAAATAAAGATCTCATAGTTAGGTTTGATTAAAAACGGTTGAAGGAAATGTCCTCAGCCGTTTTTTTTATTTTATGTGCGCTGCACCTCCTTATCCTATCCAGTTTCCAACAAAATACATTATAACACTGTTTTTCAACGCATTACGTGTTGGAACTCTTTTTTTTTGTTGGAAAACTACTCCATTTGTTGGAAACACACAGTATTTGTTGGAAAAATACCAGTTTTGTTGGAAACAGGCATTTCCAACAATTTGACGCTTGTTTCCAACATTTAGACAATATTTCCAACAAATGTACGATGTTTCCAACACGTTCCAACAGAGTCCAACAGTATAATATATTGATAATCAAATAAATAATAGTATAAATATTCATTTTGTTGGAAGATTCTTATAAATGATGTCTATATCCTGTATTTATTTTTAATTATCATCTAAATGAGGTTAGAAAGATTTTGGACCAACGCTTTTGGGTATAAGGCAAAATGTCAGCAATCAAAACTGCAGTACCAATAAAAACGCCTGTGCAGATTGCACAGGCGTTTAAATGATTCCTGGAGATACCACCACAATTAATGGTGTGGTACCAAATCAATTGTTGTTGACGGCCATGGATCGTAAACAGTTGCGAAGGTGTATCAAAGTTTCACAACAATAACTAATTGATTCATTGAATTTGTGATCATCACTGATTAACCGGGGCATCAAATCTAAATGATGTTGGATATCGTCAGCAAATTGATCAGGAGATCCCTGATGATGTTCCTCGATGTGATTGATAAGGGATTGAACGTTGTAGACTCTAAGCGAATTAGATTGTACTAATAAATTGTTAGTAAGGGTACTCATAATCTTCATAGATGTATGCAGGGCCACCCTTAGAGTTGCCACAATGTTCTAGGAACAGAGTTACAAGCCTTTCGGACGTGCTACCCATAGGAAGCCCAATATTGTTAATAATGTATTTAGGATTGTCCTAGTACATTGTGGCAATACAAACATACATAAAAAAAACAAATAGCTTAAAAGTATTTCCTCATTTCCACCAAGAGCTTATCAAAGTAAGGAATGACCTTTTTTAGCTCTGCGGGTTTCATATAGGCCCATGAGCTGTATTTGGTTTGGCTCAGGAATGAATTATAGATACCTGATTGTTTTAGCTTATAAGCAATGTATTGTTCAAATAGCCTTGCGAATATCTCATTTCGTTGATACCAGTATTTTTTCTTGGCAATTGCCTTGATATCGGTATAATATTTCATTTTGAATATCTGCTGGAACATATCCTCAACGATGTTTCGCATTTTTTGAGATGGTGGATAATTTATCCTGGTTGTCCCGATAGCGCGCCCATTGGTTAAAGCATAAGCCTTAGTAGATGGCTCATAAACACCACCAAATATATAATCAATGAAATGTCCGTATTCGTGAGCAAGTGCGCCCACTCCACCACTATTAATAAACCTTATAATTTTATCCTCATAACCTCTTTGATACCTGGTCATATTGATAATCATTGTAGTTGGCTCATAGTGTGCCACCGCTCCGGACCTTCCACGGGCTCCGAATGCTATTCCAAGTCTTCCGTCTAGTCCGATGTTAGATCCTTTAAACTTAAGCACCTTATTCAAATCATAGAATGATACATGAATTGCAGCTAAATAGTTAAATCTATCCTCTACAGTTGTCCAGTTGCCAAATTGAAATCCTCTCAGATTGTATTTGCTTTCTACAATTTCAGTACTGTTAGGAAGAAATTGAATGGATTTTGGTAATGGCGTTCCTCTTCTGAATCGCTTGTAAAAGGATTTGAAGCCCCTACGATTCCAGTATGAGTCTAACACTGAACGCTCGGTATCCAGTGTGTTTATAATCTTGTAATCACTTTTTTTTCCTGCCATTTTTATTGAGTTTTTTGATACGTTTCTGATTTAAATTTTGTTTGCCTACCGTTGTTCCGATGATGGTTTCATCCTTTGGTAATTTCTTTTGTCCTTTAAGATTTTTTTTCTTTTTCATAATTTTTAGAAGTTTACAATTTTATAAATTTTACCCATTAATTAATCACCACAAAAACAGCTAATCGAGGTATCTGGCATGTTTTCGAACAAACTTAGTTGTGTTTTTAATAATTCTGCCTTTTTAAGTAGTTGAGCAACACTATATTCTTTACGGAATGTGCCACCAACTTTTAATTCTTCTGATATCCACCAGTCGGCAATGCTTGGATCTTCCTGTAAAATGCGGATCCTCTTTTTTATTCCTTTGAGGAAACACAAATCACAATTACCCTCATGGGGCTTTAAATTCAGTTTGAATGGTTGTAGCTGCCAAAATTCATCAACATGAGATATCGTTTTTCGTCTTTCGTATAATGGTAACCAATTATCCCAACGTTGTGATTTGGTTGGATTTAATATTTTTAGTGCTCGTTTACGTTCATCATATCGGATACCCAAAGCAGTAGTCCAGGTATCAAAGCCTAAATCTTTTAGATAGTCCCTGACAGGCCTTATTTTTAGTTCTTGCGTGCAAAAACGAGCAATCACATTTGGCAGATAGGATCGTTTTTCAATTAATTGGGAGAATGGCTCCCCTTTTCGACTTGCTGTTTTGAAGTTTACAATTTTATATTTATTAACTGGGCAATATTCCAACCAGGTTACAGACAAATCCCAACGATCCGCGCATTCTTGTACAAACTCTAAGGTCTGTTCCTTTTCCTTTCCTGTGTTTGTGAAAATTATAAGATAGTCATCTGAATTCAATTCACGGGTTAGAAAGTAAGTCATCATAGCTGAGGTACGGCCACCAGAAAAAGCAATATTTATCATTAAAATAAGTTTAGTTGATTTGGATTAGTATTTTTCTTTTTCTTCTTTCCGAGTTGCCTGTTTATTTCATCACACCATATCTTATAAGGATGTGATAACCTTTCGTTCCATGGATATGCTTCTCGTAGTCGCTTTCTTATTGCTTTTTCATTCAATTGCAATTCTTCACCTTGCTGAAGTATCGCAGCAATTGTTGGTGCGCACCTTTCACGCCAGGTAAGCTGTCTATTTTTTCTTTTATTCATAATCTCGGATTGTATTGTTTCAACAAGCCGAGCTCGTGATCAGTGAGCCGTCCAATCTTTCTATTGAGAGAATCAATTCTTTTTTTGATGGCTTCGCGCTCACGGTAATCCTCCCCTATGTATCTATAATCATGCAGCGTCTTAGGCGCTGGATAGTTCATGTATAATACCTCAGTACGCGGTCCCCCACGTGTCATGGACTGGAATTTAATTTTTCTCCAGTCTTTCAATTGTTCATCATATAAATCATTGGGATAGGTAGAAATTGCAATTTGCGCTTTTTTCGCACAGCTGACACCAGTTAAAAAATTGGTGTGATCCTGATTTGTCCATTCGAATTTGTATCTATGGTTAGAATCGCGTGTATCATGTGGGTATGGAGGATCATAATAGATGAAGGTATCATCAAGATCATGTCTGGAAAGTAGGTGCAGCGCACTACGATTTTCAATTACTAATGTACCAACGAATATTGATTTTTTGTTGTTAGATATCCAATTGTTAATGATATCCTGATCTAGGTCATAGCCGTAAGATATCCCGGCTAGACTCTTTTTTCTCATTATGGCACAATTGCCAAGACACGCACTTACAAAATAGACATGCTCCGGTATCTGGTTTATGATCCTTTGGTATGTTCCTGCGGATCCTTTACCGCCAAAATAACTGGTCATCGATGTATTAAAATAGTCAGGCATAGGTGGCATAGTGGATTTTTATGCAGTGAAATAGATATTCAGCAACAATTGGCGACATAGTATCTCCAACAGCTTCTAATCTTTCAATAAGAAATGGTCTACCTGGAAACCCATCATCCATAGCGCAAATCGCGGATTGGCCCATCCTTTTTCCAAATTCAAGTGTTGGATTGACACCTGGGCCCAAGATTTGACACTTCGTCTTTTCAATGCTTTTGTAGATGCTGATTTCGTCAGAATATAGATTCTTACTCCATCTCTTTTTAGTGGAGTAGGCAATGATATACATTCGGTTCCGTTGGTGTGGCATTCCAAATGCGCTGTTTGATATAGTTTTCCATTCCGCATCATACCCGATGCTGGCAAGCGCATGAAGAATTGATCCGAGCCCTTTTGATTTGAGGTTAGGACCGTTTTCAATAATGATATATCTAGGATTAGTTTCTTTGATGATTCTGTAAAACTCCCACCAAAGAGAACTTTTTGACCCGTAGATTCCTTTTCCATTTCCTGCGACACTAATATTTTGACACGGAAATCCACCACACAAGATGTCAATATTGTATTTGGTTGCGTCAAATTCTTTGATGTCCTGGTACTGAGCTCCTCCATATTTTTTTGTAGTTTCTTGACGGAATTTTATTTGTTCTACCTGAAATACTGTTTTTATTCCTCCAGCTCTGAGCGCGCCTTCCTCAAAACCTCCAATTCCTGTGAATAATGAACCTAGAGATAATATTTTTTTCCCAAGTTTTAATACATAGTATTCCTCTCCTGGTACGGCGCCCCATTCCTTGCGCCCTGATCCGATTGTTAATCCCTTGCATTCAATGAAAAATTGCGGTCGATCCTTGGCCATTCCATTCGAAAAACATATTGTAACATCTGAATAATGGTATCTTTTCCCTTTGATTTTGATAGTATCTCCATTGAAAATTCGATTCCATGATGGTTTAATTTCTCTGTACTCTTCTTTTTTCTGTCCGGAGTGAATCAGGTCAAACCATTTTTTCCTTAAGTTTAGATGAAGGATGATCATTTACTTTACTTTTAAAATGGATTACAGCTACAAAAATCTTTATCCTCATTACATTTATTGCAAACCTCTGGATCAGGCTCAGTAGCTTTGAGTATATTAATATTTAGCTTTTCGTATCTAAATGCATAGCAAGACGTATTGTAAGCCCCTATACGCATTGAACTAATTTTACCGATGAATCCGCGCGAATGCTTTAAATAATGATCTAAGCTGTTTTTGGGCAGTCCTGGTCGGTTTTTTCTATCCCGGTGAGCCTTATTATATAAATCATAAACTCCCTTAAGAGACAAGAACAAAACGAGTGGTTGATCCATTAACGGTAATTTCTCAGATTTCCCCATGACCTGAACAGTAAGTTCTGATTTCACTGATAGTTTAAAATCCGTATCTTCTAATAGTTGCTTCTGACTATGCAGGAAGTCAATGATTTCCCAGAAGGTATTAGTTTCAGAACTTGAACTAATCATTGAACATTGTCTAACTATATTTTTTGTAATTCTATCCTTTATTTCTTCCATAGTAAAGGGGAATTGAATTACATCTTTTAGGCATTCATACACACCCAATAAAATAGTTGTGTTTTTAACAATTCGATCTTCAACAATATCATTACCAGATAGCTCCAGTTTCATTTCAGACATCAGGCGGTCAAATATTTGATTGAAATTTTCTTCAATGATACTTCTGAATGATAGCAATTTAACTGTGATGCTGGAGAGTTCGCCTTTCTTTTCAATTACGTTTAGTTTGTTTGCAAGTTCTTCCTCATTCGTAGTATAAGTAGTTTTTTGAAAATTCAAATTGATGACGCGCTTAAACAATGCGACATCTGAGGTTGGCAACTCCTGTCCTGTAATCATACTTCCCTGACGAATTGGGGTTGTGATGGTTTTGTTGTCCTTACTCATAGTGCCTTTTTCATGCCCGGCACCGTCATAACTTGCTTTCAATGCTTGGATACGTTTAGGGTGAATATTATTATGATATTCATCCATCCAATTAATCCCATTTCGTATTTGTGCAAATCTTCTAAAGAAACCAACATTCGTACCCTGATCCAACATAAATGGTCCTTGAGCCTTTCCAAACATTGCATTAATAGACCAAGCCATGAAAGATTTACCAGATCCAGGCGGTCCAAAGCTGTTGAGGTGAGGAAAGAAATTAAACCGATCGTAAATTATATCACGATACAAGCATGATATATAAAATAGGATACCAATTTTTCCATTTTCACCATGAACGTCAGTGAATAATTTAGACCATTCTTCAAAGGTTATTTTTGATGTTTTCATTATGAATTTTTTTTCTGTTATAAAGCTGTCTCCGTCTTCGTTGTCATTTTCGGTAACTTTTGAAAAAGCGGGAAGGAAATAATTTTTCATATCATAGGTTACAATTCCATATTCATCAGTTGGATAGAATTTACCTGAATGAGATATCCCGTTTCCCCAGGAATAAAAGCCGTCTCTATGTAGCCCCAATATTGAAATTGGTATGGCCATTTTCATTTCCCGATATACTTTTTTCTTGACTTTCATATAAGTTTCAGCATTCCCGAAAAACAGGAAATTACCTTGACTTTCAACGACTTTTTTAAACATGCCAAGGTCTACCATGGCATCACTATCAATATCCATTACGAAAGATTCATGATGATAATTGGTGATTTCAACTAATCGCTTGCTCCCCTCTCTTTTCCTGAGTAGGAATATAGGTTTGATTATGAAGTTAGAAATTTGATATCCTGATCCTCCAGCTGCCGTAATTGCATAGTATGTATTGTTTTCAATGTAGATTCCGTAATGGTAGATATCGGATTTCTGATCTTCGGTAAACTTTTTTCTATCTTCTGCAGTAAGATTGATTGTGTACTTTTTTACCGCTTCTTTCAAGGTTGTTTTGCCACAATTAAGAAAATCCTTTTTATAAAGTCGATCTATTAGAATAGAACGTTTTGTTTCCTCTTGTATAACTGCGATCAATTCGCCAGCACGAATAATTGCTTTTTCACGCTCGTAAGTGGTCGGGTTTTCGCCTAATATCTTTCTGACAGACCAAAAGACACCGTTTTGTTTTTGGGTTTCCTCGTAGGCTAAAAATGCCCTATTACCATGTTTTGAAATAAAACTGTCCGGATCTTCTTTTTCTGGAAGAAATAGAACTTCAACACTTAATCCCGCTTCAAGTGCAATAGTTATTGCGCGTTCCGTTGCTTTGATGCCTGCTTCGTCACCGTCAAAGCAAATCACAACATTATCTGCATACTTCTTGAGTAATTGGGCTTGCTCTTGAGTGAAGGCAGTGCCACAAGTGGCCACCATTTGAGGAATCCCCTTATCATAAGGCGTAATTACATCAGTATATCCCTCAACCAGGTATGCAGTACCTGATTCACGAATTTGATTCCTGTTTTGCCATAAGCCGTATAGCGTGTGTCTTTTCTTGTATACTGCTGATTCCTTTGTATTGAGATATTTGGGCTTCTTATCGTCGGTTACACGCCCTGCAAAGCCTACTATTTCGCCTATTCTATTATGAATTGGGAAAACTAATCGGTTTCGAAAAGTATCATAGGATAACTTGGTGGAATCATTCCATCTAATCATCCCTACTTTTTCAAGAATATTGTTTTCAAGTACCTTATGATTAGATAGAATGTTATGTTCAAATGCCCCTCCAAGTTGAAAGGCTTCAATCGTGCTCCAGGAGTATGGACGTTTATTGAATGTAATGGTATTGCTGAACTGTTCAGGCCTGTATTGTTCTGCTACTAAATTACAATAGTGTTTCAATTGTAATTTGATTTCGAGTTGTTCCTTGTACTTTTTCTTTTCCTCTGGTGATAGGTGTTTTCTTTCTATTGGCGTTCCTGAGATCTTCGCGAGCTCTTCTAAGGCTTGTGGATATGAAAGCTCTTTATGTTTCATGATGAATGCCACACTATCTCCGCCCACACCACAACCAAAACATTTGAAAATATTTCTCTTTTCACTTGCATTAAAAGAGGGCGTTTTCTCATGATGGAAGGGACAACAGGCTTTATTCCCTTTTAATTCGATGTAGTGACCGACTACATCGATTATGGAAGCGTTAGCCTTGATTTCTGTTTCGTTAGTAATCATCATTGGGTAGTCTTAACAATTGTATTATGCCTTCTGGAGAAATGAAAAATGTAGTTTCTACGTTGTTTAACAGATTAACCATTACGGTGTTATCTGCTAAATCAAAAACTTCAAACAATTCATTTTGACCAGAATGAATTTCAATTATTTTAATAATTGTTCGGATCGTGGTTTCTTGAATATCATTCATTTGTCCAACTTTTTAAAATCCAACTTCCCATCCTGGTCGAGTGAAATTTCTACTTTTGAAGTTGTTTTTTTTACTAAAGTCTGGTTAAATGATTTTTCTCCAAATCGGTAATAGTAATCATACTGAATAGCTCCATTACGATTAACCCATTCTTGGTAATATCTTGCAGTGATTACACCTCGATTTGTTTGGTCTCCGATTTGATATAGAAATCTAAACTTTGGAATAGCATTCAACTTGATTGTGGCGTGGAATTTATCAGGCAACCGATTTACTATTTCTGATACTTTTTCAATATAAATTGGTGATATCCCATCAATGAAATCGTTTAATTCTTGCTTTGTTTGAGTAGTAATTATTATTATAGGATTTGTCTGTTTCATGATGTTGTTGTTTTATTAAAATAATCGATCATAATTTTGTTGGTTGCGCATAATAAGACCCATCCCAATCTTGGACAAATTCCACATACAAATATGTGGAATTATGGAATACCTCGTTATCAATATCACTAATAGTTCCTAATTCTTGCATGAAGAAATCGTCAATGGCTAGTTCAAGCGATTTCGCATTTGACGTGTAAGAATTAAAATCCATGTACCCTTCATTCATGTCTTCCACAGTCCTATATAAAAATTCATATGCAGTTTTTCCCATTAGCTACTTTATATCTATGTCAAAAAAAAGGCTGGTTTAAATGTCTTTACAAATAACCAGCCCCATCATTAAAATCCATACCCTATGAGAGGTATAATAAAATCTTTAAAATAGGGCGTGGCTTCTTATCCACCACGCCCAGCCTTTGTTAAACCCTCCTAATCTGCGTCTTAAATTTGTTGAATGAAGTGTTTTGAATCTCGTAACCAGGTTCGAAACTTTTTACTTGGATTCTCCTGTAAATATTTCTTTACGATAAACACCTTTGCCCCAGCAATCAACAAGCCATCATAAATAAAACATGGTCTTTCTTCACAGAGCCCTATTAGCTCCATTAGTTTTGTTGGATTATCACATTTTAAGGTACCAGCATGTTTGCCAAAATCAATTTTCATAGCCATTATTTTTAAAGTGTTCCTCCAATTTCTCAACAAATGCAGGCTTTGCTTTTTTTCCAATCGACTCCAGTTTTTGTTGAAATTTCCTATCTGGTCTATTTATCAATAGATCAATTGGGACCCCAAAAAATTTACTTAAAACAAGGTATTGTTTCGGGCTAAAATTCGTCCCCTTATCATCAATTTTAGCATTCCTGAAACTTCTTAATGTTCGTTCTGAAACATCCAGTTTAGATTCTAATTCTTTCAACATTGTATCATATGTGTTCTTAGGATACATTTGTAAAAGAATTTGTAGTGTATATTTTTTCATTTCCATATCTAACGCTATATTTGCCGAGAAATAACAATAACGTTTCCCGTATTCGGCAAAACAAATGTATAGAAAGATGTTGAATTATGCAACATGATTCTAAACGTTTTTTAAATCATTATATATTGAAGACAGTAAACGAAAGGATTAAGAAAGTTATTTTTGAAAAAAAAATTTCACAGACAGATTTTGCATTAAGCATTAATGTAAATCCTCAAACAATTTCATTGATGTTTAAAAGGAATACCAATCCATCCTTTAAAGTATTATTTGGAATTTTGGAGAAATACCCCACCATTGACGCCCATTGGTTAATTACAGGAAAAGCAGCGTATCAATCAAAAGAAGGTAAAGTAATAGTTAACGATCCTGTTGAAATCTATGAGCGCTCCAACTTTTTAAGGCAAATTGATCAATTAGAGGAGTTGATTAAAAGCAAAGAAGAAATCATAAAACTGCTTAAGGACAAACTAAAATCAAGATAAATTATATCAGATAACAGTGTCAAATCTGTGTCATTACATCGAAAAAAACGCCCTAAATACAATTATTGAAAATGTGTATTTAGTTGAAATTCATTAAATTAAACACCATGCTCTGTACTATAAAGACTCCAGTCGTGAGTACCAAAATGCCCGTAAGTATATTGATATTCAATTGCTTGCGGGTTTTTTCGAAAATAAAGTGTGTCACTTATGTGTCACTATTGGAATGCACATTAAATCAGCTATAAATGGAATATCTTCCTGCACGTTTGGTTCGTGGTCACAGATGGTACATAGTGTATTACACAAAGAATCCAGTTAACCAGGAATGGACTAGGGAACGAAAAACGTTTAGATTGAATCGGATTAAAGATAAACGGCAAAGGGCTATCCTTGCCGCCTCTATAATCGACGATCTAAATTCAAAACTGCCAGCAGGATGGCCATGGAATGAAATAGATCCTCATTTGGAGAAAAAGCAAATGAAAATAATAGATGCGATTCAATTGGCAACAAAAGTGAAGTGTATCACAAAACGTCAAGCTACTAAGACGTTTTATAATTCACATAGTCGGTCCCTAATACGATGGATAGAAAAAGAAAAATTACAGCATCTCAAGATAATTTCATTCAACAAAAACCATGCGCTTGCTTACCTCGATCACGCGCTTATTAATCGCGGAATAAGTAACACGACGTATAATGTATATCTTAAAGCCTATCGAGCAATGTGGTCGGCTCTCCTAGATCGAAACTATATAATAGGTAATGTATGGACTACAGTTGAAAAACGACGCGCTGAGGTAAAGAAAAGGGAACCATTCACGGCAAGTGAGTTGCAGTTAATCGCTGAGACAGCTGCTAAGAAAGATATCATGCTATTATTATCAATTAATTTGTTACTGTATTGCTTTCTTAGGAATTCCGAGCAGCGACGATTGAAAATTAAAGATATAGACTTACAAAATGGCTATATTAATATTACTCCAGATACGGCAAAGATGCACATACACCGTCGCCCGGTTATTCCAGATGTTATGATGTCCATTTTCAAAAAACTGGAATTGGATAAATTGCCTGGCAATTACTTTTTGTTTGGATCTAAATTTAAACCACATCCAGCTAAACAATGTGGAAGAAATGAGTTTGGCCGGCGTATGAAATTAATCACAAAAGAATTAGGATTTGATAAGGAAAAAACTTTCTACAGCTTGAAAGATAGTGGAGCAATAGAATTATTGAAGGAAGGGATTAATATAATATCGATTATGAATCAATTGGGTCACACATCACTAAATACAACCCAGATTTATTTGCAAAAATTCAACAGTAATGATTCAATCAAGAGTCAGAAGTCAAAACTATAAAAAGAAAAATTTGTACATTTGACAAATTAAAATAATAAAACTATGAAAAAATTGCTTTTACTACTACTACCTTTATTACTGTTGTTGGGTTGCGAAAAAGAACAAGAATGCGAACGACTACAGTTTGGTTCAATTTGTATAACGAATAGTACTTCAAAGGTGGTTTACCTTTCAATCGATTCAGGATCTCAAGTAGAATTAAGCACAGGAAATGTTCATTGTAGAGATCTTGTATCAGTAGGCGTTCACAGCTATGAGGCTACTACTGGTGGACTGTTTCCTGATACTTGGTCTGAGACCGTTGATATAATTGCCTGTGAAGCCTATGAAGGGAAGTTAATCCTTTAAAATACTTTTATACAACAAAAAACGCCTGTGATTAACTCACAGGCGTTTTTTTATGCTAATTACTTAATCTAAGTGATTCTTGGGTGTCATTGCCCGAGCTGCGTTTCGAAGCTCCAAAAGCATTTCGTACAAATACTTCATTTCAGGAGCATAAGAAGTATCTTCTTCTCCCAATAATAATGGCAAATAATCCATGTGACATTGAATAGAGGTTGCAAAAGTTGCAGATCCTTGGAAGGTGATGTCTAAATAATCGAGGAAAGTTTCAAGGTCATAAACTCTACCTGCTTTTGATTTTACTAACATAAGGCTTGGCATTTTTAAAAATAATGCTCCCAGGCTGCCAAGCGCACCATCATAAACCATTAGGCTTAGGAATGGACCGGGAGCAATTTTCTTTATTCCATACTTGTTGTATTAAAATCCAAATGGTTTTGAACGATAATACGCTTGGCATGTCAAAGATGCTACATTTTTTATAAAAATGCAAGAATACCTTTTATTAAACGATGTAATTGTTGGTGCTGCAGCTTAACAATTAAACTTTGAAGGTTTCCCGTAATAATGAGCCCCCGTCGAAATTGGAAAGACTAAACAGGCAATAATTAAAAGAAGGACTAATATAGTAATAGGATATTTTACCATTTCTGTTGAATTTATTTGATTCCAATCTTTGATTTAATGATTTTGATATCAGCGGTGTTTTTTTTCACTTTCTCTTGTATTTCATTAATATTATCTCTGAGAAATTTGAGTGTTGATAGTACCATATAAGATAGAGCTAAACCCATTATCTGGAAGAATATAACACAAAGAATTAGAATTCCTATTTTGTGAAGAGGAGAAAGAATAAGAGAAATTAGTATTGTTTGCATATGGTTAGTTGTTTTTTTTCAATCCAACTCTATTGCTTTCGAAGCAAGTAAACAACGAGTCCTATTATAAAAATGAGGAGAAAAAATAGGATGATTTCATCAGTATAATCCTGATCTGCCAAATCCTCAGGTCTACGCCATTTGGGAAGCTGGCTCAGTTCTATTTGATCCTTGATTAACTCTTGGGCCTTCAAATTTTGTTTGCCTTGTACTGCTTTAAAAATGCCTGTTATTAGTGCTGATACAAGTCCAATTATTGCTACAACCATTTGCTATTTTTTAAAGGCGAAGAATAAGAGTACAACAATTACAATCACAAGAAATATAATAGCGTTATTTTGGTTTTTATTGTTTACAGCGTCATCATCATAAATGCTATCAGTTGTAATTTCATCACCTGGACACGGATCATAACCAAACTGCAAAACAAATGCTTTTTGGTCCGGTCCTAATTGATCAGAGCACAAATAGTCCTCAGGAGCATTCATGATTTTATGGTTCTCTTTACATGCGCCCTGGCACCCTTCACGCACTAACAAGTTGTTAGGGAACCAACCCTCGCAACGTTTAATGCATTTCTTTCTTGTTGATCCAAATCCTAGGAATCCCATTATTTTACTCTTTGTGATAGGTTTTTAACCGGCTCATCGGATTGTACATTCTTCAACGGAAGAAAGACAATACCTCGATTACCAGGTAACCAATCGGTTTTAAAAAAGAAAGCCCAAATCTCCGAGCCTTTTGGTGGGTCACAACCCACGATTTCAAGTTGTTCAGCACCTTCAATAAATGCCATTTCCCCTGATATTGATTTATCAAGTGCTTGGAATGGATATGTTCCAGTTTTTAAAAGTTGGTACGTTGGATTATTCATACTAAATTATTTACGCTTGAAAACAATGAATATTATCAGAAGAAAAAACAGACCAATAGGCACAAACCAGAGCGCGTCAAATTTCTTTGAACTTGAATTTGTTTGGTTTTTGGAATGCTTAACGGCATCCAACACCAAATCCCCAAATTTGTCACCGTCTAGCTGATCAGCTGGTGTAACTTCGAATGTCTCTCCATTTACTTTGATTTCAATCCGATCTGGACCGCAATCATCACAATGCATTTCACCTTTGACAATTTTAGCTCCTATTGCCTCCCAGCTCATCCACCAGCTCGGCAAGTTCCCGCCATGTACAAGTAATACCTCTACCATAATAAAACGATTATAAGAAAAACAATTAATACTCCGGAAGTGGCAATTATTACAGAACGATTTCTTTTAGTATTGACGTAATCATTCCCTAGTACTGGTTTGATCACAAACTCATCCGCATTAATGGCCACTTCGTCAATAGTTCCCAAAACAATATCCTTTGCGTAGCTCATTGATGAAACCGTATTGATTGGTTTTGATGCCACCATTAAAATTGTTGGTTCAGGATCTCCATTCGTATTATCAACGATAATTGAATGGTCATTTTCTTCCATTTCTGGAAACTTGTCAAGACGATTTAACCAGCCTTTAAGGAAAACTGAATTGTCACCAGTTGCAATTGTGTTATAAAACCTTCTGCGCGCTTCCTTGTACTCGTTGTGCAATGTTGCCTGATTGGCTGAGTTGACCTCAGCAAGTGTAACAGGCCCAAATTTACCATCAATTGTGAGATTGTGTCCCAATTGCTGCAAAGTCACCTGAACTGTCCTTGTGGCTCTTCTGTGTCCGGAGTTCAACGCCATATCAAAAATGATATTTGCAACTTGTTGAGACTGAATTAAATCTCCCTTTACCTTGTCCCAAAATCGATTCTTATAAATTTCCTTTACATCTTTGAGCTTAAGAGCCAACATATCATCTACATCAGGTTCAAAACCAAACCAATCTTCATAAACCATTGCATTAATGCCATAGTTTGTTCCAACGAGTTCACCCGAATAGGTGTAGTTTCCCTTATCGTTCGGATGATCGGTATAACCACCCTCAGAGCCTAGAGAAATTTGATATGCTGTATTAAAATCTGCCATTTTTGGTTTTATCAAAAAGCGGTTGTCACGGAGAACGTGACAACCGCTTTTTTGTCTAAATTTTCATTTACAATTATTGCACCCGCTACGAGACTCTAAAAATTCCGCTACGGTTACCATGGCTATTGCCATCACTGCGATATAATATAGTTTGATCCACATAAGACACTGAGTTTAAATTTAAATTTTTTGAACAGCACCAGGATAAATATTGCCTATCTAATATCAGATCTGGCACCACTGTTTCTAATGGTAATCGATCATCACTAATTGTGGCGGTAGGATCCTGATTAGTTTTTTCATTCATTGCAATAGTTGGGGATTTTCCTGAACAGCACCACGATAAATATTCCCTATCCAATATCAGATCTGGCACCACTGTTTTTAATGGTTGGATATCATCAATTGTGGTTGTAGCTGCAGGAGCTGTCAACACAACCTCCCTCGATGCTTCAGTAAAAATATGGCCATTACCATCAATTGTTGCGATATCTCCGGAAGTATCGTAATTATCGACGATAGATGTAATTTCAGAATCTTGATCAAAAGAAATGTCCTGAATGGGCAAAGTAAACATGGCGAATAAGCCAAAGAGTAAAATTAAAGTGATGTTTTTCATCTTATCGTTTTTTAGTTTTAAAATCGAATTTGTTGATTTGTACTGGACCAAACTCATTATTATTCAATGCGTCGTAAAACAATTGCGGTGAATCATAGAAAGCGCCGTACTTCTCCCATACTACTTGGCTATCAATTATAGCTGGAAATCCATTCGTTGATTCGTCAGCAATAGCACGTAAGGCACCGTTAGGCTGAGTCTCGTTATCAATGGTTACTTTTTTTTCTTCAACCTCCACAGGAGTTGACAAAAAATATTTTTCGCTGATAGTCGTCATAATTTCTAATTACTTAATTACTAAAAATGTCCAGGTTGACTCAATCTCTTTACCTTGTACTGTTGTTGTCTTGGCTCTCCAAGTATGCCAACCAGCAGAAAGAGTTGATATATCAATGGTTCCAAGAACTTCTCCTGAAACTCCATTACCAGCAGCTGTAACCGTTTGTGAGGCTTGCAATATTGCAGGGTTGTCCAAAACAGTAACTAGTGGATCATTTCCCGCTGATGCTGTTGTCCCAGAAACAGTAAAAGACCCAGGGGATATTTCCCAATCAAAAGCGTTAATACCATCGTCATTGTTCAATGTACTTGCACTGATTTCAAGAGTATTACAATCCAGCATGCGCAAGTGAGTCCATAAATAATGGAATCTTGAACTGGAAGTAACAAAACCGTTGGCGTGCCATTGGTGGAATGTTTTATATCCGTCTTGATAATCTATTAGGGAATAATTGTCAGGATTGATAGTTGGAACGTTGTCTGGAGCTGGACAAGTGCCGAACCCGAGATTAATTTCTGTCAAATCTTCTACACTATCATCAATCGGTGTTGTAGGGCTGACATTCAACCCTTGCAACCAAAGAGTTGCACCACTAGGAGGAATTGGTGTATATGGTCCAACAATACCAGCTCCATCAAATTGCCAGTTTCTCCCCTCGCAAATTGTACCATGATAGAGAAAAGCTCCATTATTTAGGGTAATCAAACACAATCTTTCTTTTTCGCTTTCTGATGGGTCGCAATCCTCAAGGCACTTGGGAACAATATAAGAGCTGATCTCCACCGCTTCATCATTCTGTGGGCTTTTCTCATACAAGACGCCCACTAGAACCAATTCCCAAGGGGCTCCAGTTGACCATGATACGTTTGAAGCATCTATTGGGGATCCGTCAGGCTTGGTGATGCCGTAAAGGCTTTGTAATGTCGAAGCATATGAAACAATCTCTGCAGTATCACCAAATTTAGCGGTTGTATATGTACCACCGTTACCAGGTGGGTTGGTAAGAAGTAAACCAACACAATCATTGGCATCAACATCACGTCCATCAACAGAAAAAGTACCGACAATATTTACAATATTACCTTTTACGCTCTCAATAGAGATTAATGCAGTTGACTCCTCACAGTCAGGATTGGGATCTGTACCGCCACCACAACAATCATTAATCGCTTCGATTAATGCCATTAGTATTTCAGCTATATTAGCTGGAGAGAATGAACCATCATCATTCAAAACTAAAAAACCTTGTTGGTAGGCTTTCCTTATTGGACTGATTCCAACGATATTATTAACGTTCAACATTAGTTTCTATTTTTTATTATTTACCATCATCACCAGCCTCTTTACCTTCGTTACAACATTCATTAACTTTTGTAATTAATGCGTTGATAATATCTCCAGCGGTTGCAGTCTGGGTTGACCCATCACTGTTTGTTACAATGAATTCTTGTTGGTAGGCTTTTTTAACTTCTTTTACACCTGTTGTAGTTGCAATATTCATAACTAATAATTTTCGTTTAAGTCGTTTATAATTGGTTCTATAGATCCGGGCATCAGTTCAAGCAATCTCAATGTATCGTTAGCCTTGTGTTGTATTACGAAGAGCAATACAGATGCTAATGCATCTTTTGCCTCACCCACATCAATAATTAGTTCCTGAAACTTTTGAATAATATTTTTACCGTTTGTGGAGTTTGGATTTACGTTATTTCCAGCAGCGTTCACTATAGTATAACCATTGACAGTTTGTGTTACTGTGAATGGTTTATTATTGTGTATTACGTTTTGTGGTACAGGAAACAACATTATTATAATTTTACAATTCTAAGATTCAAACCAAATCCAAATTGGACATATGAAAATGATGTGTTTGTTGATGCGATATTCAATTGCACTTTCAACCCTTCTGGAACTTGAAACCAGGGAGATACAAACTTATCGTAAGTATTAGTATGATTATGTGTGTGTGTACTGCCTGCAACATCGGTTGCAGCTACAATATCAACCAACTTAAAAATAGCACCACCTCCAACACTAGTTCGGACCGTGTTATCAATTTGAGCTTCAATTTTGTGTGTATTGTCGTAACCTAATTCCGATAGTGTCGGTAATTGAACTAATGATCGTTCTCCATAGTTTCCGAATGTCGCAGAATTTGAACGAGCGTAAAGATATCCACCATCGCGGTATAAGGATTCTACGATATCACCAGATTGCGGCTCCAACTCTTTAACTCTTAATTGAAGAGCTTCATAATTGGATTCAAGTGTCTCTAAATCTGGTTTAAGATCATCAATACATTCTTTATTTGTTTCAATCTGATCAATTAAAGGTTGTAAGTCGACACCATTAGAAGACTGTTCAAGCAGATAAGCGAAGAGCTCAGCGCCAGTATAATTCGTTTTACTTCCATCATCTCCAACAAGAATGTATTGTTGTTGATAGGCTTTGATAAGCCCCTGTAAAGTAAAATTATTTGGTAAAATAACAGCCATTATATTCTTTTTGCAATGATAATTGATGCGAAAATTATAAGCCCTAAGAACAACATAGCAGTTGGTTTAACTGATACCTGTACTTCGGTCTTAATTGATTCTTTACCGCTCAGTACGTCTATAATTGTTCCTTCTGGCATTTATCTATATTGTTGACCGATTGGACGTCCATAAAAATTTTGAGCTCCATTTTCATCAACATCAACATCAATGATATCAGGAAGCGGGGGTAAGATTTGTTTCTTAGCCTCCATTTTTTGAATTGCTTTGTATGCAAGGAGCTGTCCGATAACGACAGCTGCCAAAATTATACAAAAGGTTACGATTTGTTTCTTATTCATTATGCTCCAATTGTTGACAATTTCTGTAATGCTTTATCTCTTAGCTCCCGACTAGAAGGATACCAGGTCCAACAGGAAGTAACAAGTTGTTTCATACTTGGATAGTCTGAACTTTTATACTTCTTTAGGTATGCATTGTGTACCCCTACAAGGTCATTTTCACTTAATGACAAAATCTTATCCATGGCGTCTTGAAATTCATACGAGCCCACATATTCAACACTGAGTGCATCATAAATGCTTGTTGCGATAGTGATATACTCTTTTTGACTTTCTTTGTCCTGGTTCCCTCCACTTAGTAGAGGTGAGTTTGTTTTTTTCAATTTTTTCGCGACAAAGGAAACAGCTATTGCAAACACAACAACCAAAACCAAAATTGTTATTTCCTTTTTCGACTTCATTACTAGTATTAGTCTAGTCTAGCAGTTCTTTCAAGCTGAAACCCTTGATTAATAGGATTACAGCAATGAAAATCAATGCATATGTTGTTAAACTATTCATTTAGATTACATCAATTTTAATCAGTTGGCCACCCTTTTCAGCTTCATGAAGAGCTGAAAGCAGTAACTTTTGATCAACTGTCATATTCCATTTCTTTGCCTGATCCTTTACAGCAGCATAATAAGATGCATTATCTTTAATGGCTTTCACCTGAGATTCAACGGCTGCAAATGGAGTTACACCGGCTGCTTGTTGTCTTGGATCTGAAACGCGATAGTGTGCGTTCACATAGCCTTTAAAATCTCCTGTGACTACTTCCTGTAGTTTTGCTGTAACCTCTTCATCACCATATCCATCCTTATTGGATTTCATGTAAACAAAGTAAAGGGCAACAAGAATTAAGACAGCAACCCACCAGTATTTTTTTAATTGCTTTTTCATTAGATCAATTTTCCGTTTTTCAGAAGACTAAGAGCGATAAGGAAAACACCTACAACTATTAGAATTTCAAATCCAGACCACCCACTCCATTTGTTTTGAACGTTTGTTCTTGGAATGATAACAGGTGCCGTGGGATTTACTTGAGGCTCTGTTGGTACGTTTGGATTAAAAGGAGGTGTTTCAGTTCCTGGCTCCATTGTTGGAGTTGTTCCACTAGGTGCTCGACTACCCCAAAAAGTGTTTGTATTTCTATATGCTGTTGTATAAGGACTCATTACTTTTTCTTTAAAATGATTAAAACTATAATTACCAATACAAGAAAGAATACCCCAGCTCCAAGGATTATTGCGGTTGAGTTATCTTTTTTCTGTGGTTGTTCGACTGCATAGTATTTGCCGTCTGAACCTTTTACCATCTGGATAATTCCCCCCGCGATCGGTATCGCTCCTTCAAT